>Ga0065711_1005419_pt1 | contig 20279 bp, 3 predicted proteins | sample Hoacrofraction12_FD_59098 | JGI IMG/M metagenome (GOLD analysis project Ga0065711, IMG submission 59098) | Hoatzin crop microbial communities from Cojedes, Venezuela - Epithelial fraction 12 v2 (version 2) | ecosystem: Host-associated > Birds > Digestive system > Esophagus > Crop | place... | reverse complement strand
AAAAAAAAAAAAAAATAACCAAACCAGTTTTGATGCAGGTTTGGCATAGAGTGTACGTTCTGGTCTTCGACTCCGTATGCTCATTCTATGGTTGAGAAATTTAAAGTACCAGATTTTTCCACATCAGATAGCAGGTAGTTGGTGCATACATTTCAGACAAGAGAACTAAGATTTCTTTAATTTGAGATGGGATCAGTAATCTATTGTTAAAACGTCCAAAGGGTGCAATAGTAAGGCAGATTTCTTATTACACCACCTCTTAAGATACTCATTGTTTGATGAAACAAACAAGGTGCTTTAAAACAGCAGAGTAATAGGATACAAACAAGTGCCGGAATGAAGGAAAACTGCTAAAATGGGAACTGCCCTTTCTTTCACAACGAGAAATAAAGAACTTTTGTATCTGGTATTTGAAAGGTTTTTAACAGCTGATACTCACTATCAGCTGATTCCTGAAGTGTTGGCAAGATACCAGGCTTCTGGTACTGGCCATTTCTAATCTTATTTAAATATTCACATCATGCAATAAGCAGTTTCACGCACTGCAATGTAATGGAAAATACTTCCTAAACTGAATCAGAACTGAGACCCAAAGCAGAACCAGTAAATAAATATCTCGCATATATGTCAAACTATATTCTTCAAACAAAACCTTACATCTTAATCAAAGAAGTCAGAAAGTACTAACAAAAATTATATGCCTTCTACGATAATACTGTTACATTTCCATGGCTGAGAATGTCCCGTTAATTTTTTTTCTGCCTTTTTAAATTAGTTGACAAAGTAGAAATTCAAACACAGAAATAAAATGCATATATATGAGAGCACTGGCTCAGCGAGATATCAAATATACAGCATTCTAGTGTCAAAAGTACAGGCAGAAATGTCCAAGATTTCTTGGTGAAAAAGGGGCATCTGAGGAGTAAAAATTCTACTTAACAATCACTCACATTTTAACAGTGCATTAATTATAACAAAAGCTGGATGATAAGTGAGCAACAGAGTCATAATGTTCAGTGTTCATAGCAGAATTTTATCCTCTGCTCATGTAAATGAGGTTGGAAACATATACTCATGTATGTGAGACTTTAAGTAGCTATGTTATTTCAATTTTTCAAGATTCCTGCAAGAGGCAAAGTTGTGACGCTGAACTGAGTTGGATGACAGTACAAGGTGGCGTTGACAGAAGTCTTCCTTTCGATGCTGTGCCTCTGGCTTGTCAAAGGATGATCAGTCCTACCATCTTGTTCAATCTATTCTTTCGCCTCCAGGAAAAGGGTTTCTTGAGGATACAGTTTTACCTCCAGTAATGATTTATTTGGATCCAGCTGGGTCACCTGTAAAGACACGAACAAGAAGATACGTGTTAAGTAGACTTTTTTGAACTGTTTATCTTCCCAGGGCAGATTTTCACTGGGGAGATTTTCGAGTCCCTCGGTCAGTGATAACTGAAATTGTGAGTATGAATTCCCAGGACGCGGATTAAGAAATATATATTGTATTTTCTGTGTTGTTGTTATTATTTTGTAACAGAATCCACGTTAATTCCAAGAAGGTCTGTTTTTCACCAGAAAATATCTCCAGAAAAGTATCTGGTTTTGTCGAAGTTTTTTGGAAAGCTTACTGGAACACAGGAGTTAAAATTAAAAATACAAGTGCAGTCCCAAAGAAGTATCCTAAAATTTCAGTCAAACTGACAGTGCAAGCAGCATAGTGCCAATCCGACATGATCTCCCCATCAAGAGGGGAAACTTACTCTGCCTTTATTTTCCTACTCCCTTTCTTGCTCCAAGTCACATGGCAAAGCATCTAACTTTCACTCACTTTGATGCATATCAGCCACCTCAGCGAACCTCAGCTGGGAGAAACCTGTCCACTTTTATTTGTTTGGTTATTTTTCTGTCATGCTGGTGGGTTTAACTGGTGAACACGTAAGTCCAGTCAACACCAAATCCAGTGCAAGGTGAGCAGCAAAAGCACTATGCAGTAAGCAGAAGGGAGGAGGCACGGCCCTCCTTTCATTGGGAGTGAGATGCGAAATCAGCTCGGCGTATGGTGAAACTGTATCTCAACCGAACTACTGAAGCGTATATTTAATGCATGTGTATATATATATATGTATTGTAAGTGCTATGTGTCTCTAGATCATTTGTGTAGACACTTAGGCGTGTACATTTGTAGTATAGGATTGCTCCCTGGAATCCTGACTCCTCGCTGGGTTTGTAAAGGTATTTAGGCAATCAGTTGTGCAGGTGGGCATACAGGAGAATTCCAGTGAGAGTTAAATGCCATGCAATTTGGAAAATTATGATACAGGCACTATCTGCACCATTATTGCCAAAATTCTTCAGCAGCTGGATCTTAGCACCAAACCCTGCAAACTGCTCAACATCCCGACTATCCCAGTACCAACTTTCACTGCAGCCACATAACCGATTCCCAGGTTATCGTCAGCAAGAAACTCAAGGATTCTATTTACAAGCTAGACTGCTACCTATAGGATAAATCTCTTCTGTGAAAACAAAATTTAATTCTAAATATTGCATAATATAATTATTTATATGACAAAATAATAAATACAAGGATCGCGGTGTCCTTCAGATATTCGGGTTTACATGCCAATGCTGTCACACCCTTCAGAAGATGACTGCAAAGCTTAACACAGAAAGCTGAACATTATTTCTCTTAATCTTACCATTTTCTGAAATATTTAATTTCCATTTCAAAACTTGTTTTCTCTGCTAATTCTGTTTTAATTTATTTTGCTGAGTGAGCTCGCTAGTCACCAGAAGTTTGCTTGTGAACAACAGATTATTAGTCTTATGCTATAGGTATAAATGCAAATGCATTCCAAAAAACATTCTTTTCCAAAGTTAAATTTGTTTTATCTATGATCATATCATGCCACTGCTTTCGAAAAATTATTTTTCAAAAACATTAAGTGTTGAGCACATCAAATACTATGAATTAATAAAAAATGCTAGATGTATTTTTTCTTAAAAGCATAATTTACTAATCCTGTTACCAATTAACAAACCCAGAATTGCTCCTCTTTCTCCCCCCTCCTCCCCATCAGGCAAACTTAAGATATATTTGTATTTCCATTGTTTTATTGGATAATTACAGAAAATCCATTCTTTAAACAAATATTAAAAGCCTATCACTTCCTAAGTCATTGCAATCAATGTAATTTCACCCCTCTGACTGCAACAGAATTAAAAAAAAAAACAAACCACATAATTAACTCCCCCCCCCAAACAGATGAATTATTTTGATTCTCAAAGCAGGAACGTATTTTCTTAAACTTCATGTACCATGGTGAGCTATTGCTAAATGTCTGAAGAGAAAAATAATCTATAAAAACCAGACTCAATTTTAGATTCCTATTATCTACAGTCCAATTATGCATTCCTGCACAGATGCTGCTTAAATTATTGAAAGGTTATTATCTTCGAAAGCAAACCTGTTATGTAAAAAACAGCCAAAGTAGTGCATTTAAGTTTGTGATTACAGAAGTATGCTAATTAAGTATCTTGTTGCATTTTTTAATGTCTTGGTATTCTGCTACAGTCCATTGCACACAGGCACAGAAAGCAAGGTAAGCAGGGGGCTCTGCAATTCACGGCACGCGAGGTATTGTGCACCTGAGAGAAGCAATTTGCCTTCTTTTCGGTTCAATCCAGTATCTAATTAGACCTCTCTGTTTTCAAATCCTGCAACCCCTGTTTGCAAGAAAAGCTAGGAAAGACAGAACAAGTCTCCTCTACATTTGGGGGGTGTGTGTGTGTGGAATCTGAAAAGCAAGCCTAGGCAATGAACACAATCTTCCAGACTGTAAGCATATGGAAACCTATTCTTCACCAGAGCGTAACTCAAGACAGGTATCTTAGTCTAAACTCAAAGGTTTGCAAACTTCAGGTACCTTAAATAGTAACAGTGCCTGATGTCCCCTCCTCACTGTCATCATACTCACAAGGCCAGCTAAAAGCACGGTGGAGTACCTGCAGCAAAAGCGCTGTGCAGCTTTTCGCCATAATTTCAGTGTGCCGCTTAATTCACTGAGGGACAGCAGAGTTTGCAAATGTTTACACCATTACCCAATTAACTAACAATATGGCTCCTGCATCTGTCAACAAACAAAGCTGTTGTTGCTTTGTTTTAGCTCCTTGGCATTTTCTGTTCATATGGGTCGCCATTGTACTTAATTATCACACCATAACCCTTCTGCAGCTTCTACTTTGTTATTTGTGGTTTGTAAATATATTGTTTACTACAAAGAATAGAAGCCTTACTGGTGAACACATCTCCTACCAAAAGAAATGGTATCTCTTGTAAATATATAAGTCTTAAGATGCTTTGTAACTGACAGTATTTTAAAACAGAATTAGAAACTGAAGCTTGATATATAATGAAGATCAAAGGACCCTGGAAGAGCTGTAGCCCGCAAAGGTGTGTCCAATGTAGTGTTTTAATGAATTTTAGTCACTTAAATAAATGTACGTGTATTATTTTATAATGCAAAATATTAAAATAGTTTCATATTTAAATCTGTGTACCTTTTTTCATTACCATTAGGATAAATTAGGAGTCCACTTCAGTGCTGACAGTCCTTTGCTCTGATGTCACTGCATGGCACTCTTGTTCAAAACGGCCCTGCACGTTATGTAAGTTACATTGTCCCAAACCCCTACACCTTCATTATTATAAAGATTTTTTTATATATATTGTTGGCAGTTACACAGGAAGTCATTTAAGCATGTGTTTATATACTGAATCTGATTTATCCTGTTGACCTCAGTGAGGTTGGATTTCACCCATGTGGTGAAATCAATGCTTTCTTGATTAAGGTTGCAAAATTCACCACATTAAGCATTCAGCATTTGTTAAAGGCCTACACAAATGCTAAAAGCATAGTGTTTCTCTATATTTGCAAGTCCTACAATATCTGACTTTCTACCAGTCGCATGCATTCTAAGAGTCCACTCACACGTTACACGGTGATGAGTGCTGATGAGGCAAACGCCTTTTAAAAAGATACTTTACGACTTTGCTAAGGTAAGTACTTTATATTATAAAGAAACGTACACTAAAACTCCTTAAAAAGAGACTCTAAGCTGTTCCAAATGTACATTTACAGGCTTGGGGCGGACCTGCTGGAGAGCGGCTCTGTGGAGAGGGACCTGGGTGTGCTGGTGGACGACAAGCTGACCATGAGCCAGCAGTGTGCCCTGGCTGCCAAGAAGGCCAATGGGATCCTGGGGTGCATTAAGAATAGTCTGGCCAGTAGGTCGAGGGAGGTTCTCCTTCCCCTCTACTCTGCCCTAGTGAGGCCCCATCTGGAGCACTCTGTGCAGTTCTGGGCTCCCCAGTTCAAGACAGATGAGGAACTACTGGAGAAAGTCCAGCGGAGGGCTACGAGGATGGTGAGGGGACTGGAGTGTCTGTCCTATGAGGAGAGGCTGAGGGAGCTGGGCTTGTTCAGCCTGAAGAAGAGAAGGCTGAGAGGGGACCTTATAAATATCTCAAGGGTGGGTGTCAGGAGGATGGGGCCAAACTCTTTTCGGTGGTGCCCAGCGACAGGACAAGGGGCAACAGGCACAAACTGAAGCAGAGGAATTTCCATCTGAACATGAGGAAGAACTTCTTCACTCTGAGGGTGACGGAGCCCTGGAACAGGCTGCCCAGAGGGGCTGCGGAGTCTCCTTCTCTGGAGATATTCAAGACCCACCTGGATTCGGTGCTGTGCAGCCGGCTCTAGGTGACCCTGCTTTGGCAGGGGGGTTGGACTAGATGACCCACAGCCGCCCCTTCCAACCCCTAACATTCTGTGATTCTGTGATAGCGAGGAGGGTGGCAGAGGAAGGAGACAATGTTCAGATGCTAAAGGAGTTTAACTCAAGTGACAGCAAAACGGCTAATATTCAGACTCACAGTATTCTGTAGAGCAACATGCATGCACGTTCAGGGCTGTCCCAAAGCCAAAGCAGATGCCACCCTGGGAGTCTTCATCTTCAGGCAAATTACCTTCTTTGCAAACTTTAACACTCCCCTCTCTTCAGAGGAGAGCCACAGAAGAGGGTGGTAAAAAGGACCTTCCTTCGAGCAGTGTGAGATCCTGTCATTGAGCTATGAAATGTTTCACTGAAATCGGTTTAAGTTGGTAAACCAATACTTTTCTTCCAACTATGGATACAAATTTACAGGATCTTACACTTTAGTCCACTGGAGCTAAGACTTCGTCTTTTAAAGAGCTTCATTACATAACCAATGTTGGTTTGGTGCACAGGAAATTTATTATTTTAACAGGTATTCATTTAAATGAATTCTGTGGTAACTTCAGCTAAGCGCTAGCCAGTTGGTCTGAAGTACTTCCGTGGCACTTTAAGACTGTGCTAAACCACAAGATGGTAACATTAATGCTTGTATTTCTCCTGCAAGAATGCAGTAGCTACTCACACTTTATTCTGAATAAATTACTTGGATTTTTTAATAACCCAATAACAAAAATTAATACTAGTTTAAACAACATTTTAATGGCAAAGTCTTTTTCCTTCTGGAGTAATTGTTGTATTACTTCTGTCTTCACCTTTGCTGACCTATCTGCTCTGTTACACATTCACACCCTGAACAGCTGTACTTTCACCACTGAAAAGGTGTGGTTCCTCACCCTCCCTAATTCTGCAGTGAAAAGATAAATACAAAAAATGGCTTAATGCCCAGGAAGGTAATTTAAAAATAAAGAATCGAATACACAATTATTATGACACTTACACAAGCAGTAAATATCACACCCTTCACCTTTCTCTACACCCTAGGACAAGGATCTGATTCCTCAGCAGCACAGCCTCTATACCGCTTACGCACGCATGAATACCTTTAATGAATCTAACGGACAAAGAGTTCTTTTACTCTCTTTCCTAATCCTCCTAAAGTATAAATGCAATAGAAATTACTTAAAGGCACACCTGGTAAAGTACCAGATCTGTTTAAAAAACTATATTTTCAGAATGAGACACAAACAAATACAGTGAATCCTTTCTACCTATTGAAATATCTGTGGGTTACATGGAGAACACGCTCAGCTTGAGCAACAAACAAAAGTAGGGTTACCTTATAGAAATACATGCAATTAGATCTGGTTTAGTTGAATAAACTTGGAGATAATTTACATTTGAATTGAAGAAAGCCGTCACAAATAAGGAAAAATATGTCATAGTAAAAGACTTCTAGTGTCGTTCTAAGCACAAAGCTTCAATCCAGGTATGTCACGCTCTTATTAGCTTATTTCTCCGAAGAGATTTTCTCAAAACAGTATTTTAAATTAAGCATATTTTTAAAATACATTTACGAAGCAAAGTAACAGCTGTTGATAACACAGAAAATGATGATGTTCTATCCTGTACTTTGAGCAGGCTTTCCACTCTCTTCAAAAAAGTCGTACAGCGCTCCGAGATACCCGAGATGCTGCCAGGCTTTACGTAGTGTGAGTTTTCGTTGATGTAACATAACTTGTATCCAGAAAGAATTTGCTGCATAGATTCTAGTCAGTGAAAGCTTATAAACCTGACTGGCGTTACTTGTGTTTTTAGACAGTAAATCAAGATAGCACTAATCATGACAGATAACAATAATTCAGATAGCGTAACAATGACAGGGCAGTGTAAGCCATAAAGATAAGCCCAAACCTAGTGTTGCTGTATTTGTGTAGCGAGGCCGGGACTATTTGGTGCTCTTTAAAAGTTCAACATTATGAATTCATTATTCTACAGGAAAATCTGATTTTTTAATTGGGAAAAATGCCTCATGTTTGTAGAGCAAAGCTAAAAACCCCCACAAACACTAATCGTTCCTGCACCAAAACTCAATAGAAGACCAGATGTTAATGATGTTTAAAAAAATACCAGATTTTTACCCAGATCCTATGACTTTTCAGCAGTGGGTAGTAAAACAGATGCATAACTACAGTTTATCTACCTTCCAAAAAAAGGCGTTAAGAAATGCTCTGTGCAGCAGTTCCACTTCAGTAGCTCTGAGGGAGCTCTGTGCTGCTTTTTAGCCCAAGATGAGAAATTTTGTTTAGTGATCAGAACTCCTCCAAAGTATGGCCAAAACACATCCAGATACTAAAATGACTGAAAAATCTGTTTTATATTTATCTCTAAGAATTAATCTCACTGGAAAATCACTACAAAAAGGCTGCACCTTCCTCTAGCCTTTCAAATTGCTCATTTTCAATGACAAAGTAACAAACACACTTTTTATTTTGGCAAGAGAAGGGAAAACACCAAAGTATTTCAATTAATCAGAGTCTCCTTCAACAACACAACTTTTGTTGACTGGTATTGACGACGCTAAAGTATCACGCAAGTTGCTTTACACGGTGAGAGCAAGACGTGGAAGTTAGCGGCAGTCAGAGGAGCCATCTGCAGGCACCGAACAAGACAGTGCTGGTCTCCACAGTGCCAACACCTCCCAGGCTGGAGGACTTCACATTCTGAGGGACGAGGAAGGTGCTGTAAAGCTCTCCTCAGACTTTCTGATTTCCTCCCTTCCTTCTTTGTGGTTTGAAATATTTCATCTATTTAGGAATTCCTTGTGTGGTTTCTCGGAAAAAGAGAAGCCGACAGAATACCCTGGAATGTGTCTTTTCCTGACGAAGAACCTGCGGGCAGCAGAACACCCGCTCCTTCACACTGTTTACTTTCAGTTTTCTTGATTGGTAGGGAACAGGTTTCCGTGCTGGCATTTACAGATGAGAGCATTTGTACATTAAGTATCCTTTCTGCTGCGCCAAGGGGCAAAACGGTCCATTGCTTGTGGGCACTGCTGCCAGCGTGCTTGTATCAAACTAACAATTATTCCTGTATTTAATTATTTTAATATGTGCTAGCTACAGAGAAGAAAGATCTTGGGCCCCAGAAATACTATAGCTTTCGCTGTGGATATTGATGCAGAGCTGAAAGGAAGCAAACAGCCACATCTTCTGGAAGTCTGAAAACCTAAATACATCTAGTGCTCTAAATGAGCCGCAAGCACTCTGCTTTGCATACATCCCAAAGGGGAATGGATGTGAACACAGGCACTCGCAGAGGATGACCCGGGATTGGATTCATGTGCACTTAATTATATCTGCATGGAAAAACAATCCAAAAGGATTTTCATCACAAGTTCAAAGGATTAAGATGTTCAGATACCACAATGATATCTACAGTATAACATTATGAGTGGTAGATAGGTAGAGAGAATAAAAAGCGCGCCGATCACTGCTTTGGTGATTTACTCTGATGTATTACTTGTGCAATTACCAAAGCAGCAGGAGATCATTAAATTTTCTGGTAACCAGACGCAGCATTCTTAGTGCCATACTATTACAAAGGCTCTTTACTGGTATTTTATCATTAAATTTTCTTCCTACAAGGGGAAAAAAACCCCACAAAATTGACATTAAGCATAAATTCTGGGGCTAAAGTACAAAATATCTTGGGCCCAGTTTAGGCTGGATAATGCCATATGCAACAGCAAAGCTCTGCCGCTTCACTACGGCATCTTCCTGTGAACAACAGCGTGCCTCCCCCAAAATAAATGTTTTGTAAAACGGGGCAGTGCTGAATAAAAGAACACTTTTGGTCAGAGGGACGTGCTTGGGTGGAATCTATTAATCACATGGTTGGCATTAGTCATTGGGTTAACTAATGAGGATGACTCAGCTGAGAGCTCAGATACCGCAGTGAGTATGCAGTGTTGCGGTGAATGCTTCCTTACTTTCGCGAGTCTTAAGCAAAACAGCTCAGCTGAAATGCACACCTATTTCCTGAAACTGGTTAAACATTCCCCGTGTTCAAACAGAGTTGTTGTCAGAAATCAGAAACTATATTGACCTATAGAATGTAATTCTATTTCTTTTTAGAAGAAGTGTACATCTATGAGGTGAGGAAGACATTCCTTCCATCTCCTTTCAGCTACTCGATCAATGAACAGCTTTGATCTTTCTCTTTGGATATCACTTATGCAAAGACACCAGGTCTGAACAGACAGATCAAGTCTGTCTGTCTTGGAAGAAAACATTATGGAAAATCCTTCTGTAACAGAATTTTTGACTGCCTATATGGAAATTATATTTCCACAGACGTAAACGTTACATTTCAAGCAGCAAATCTACTTGATATTCTCTGAAAGTAGCACCATCGACTTCAGCAGGGCAAGAGTATGGCCTACCCCCTTTGCAGGTGCTAACTGAAAGACTGTGATACCGTTCTTTGTGAGAAACAAATGTGTTAAAAGCAGTAAAACCTAGGGGCTGCAAATGCTTTGGCGTTCTGGCTGCAATGACACGCCGTCCATTTCTCTTGCACTCGAGGCTGATCGGTCCAATCGTTCTACTGATACAAATCATCAGGAAGAACTACCAGAAATCATGCTTCGAACAGAGGCAGGGGAACATGCTCGTCTGGTGTGGTCGGTTTGCTTAGGCAACTTCTCAGTGTCTCAACCAAACTAAACACAACTGCTTGAATAAATAGAATAACAATGTATCCTGAAAAGAGAGGAAAGACAAGGGCAGGTAGTATTGACCCAAGGACGGTTTTAAATGACAAGAGGAGGGACGTCTACCTTTGTCGGTGCTGCGGCCTTGTGTAAACTAGATGATACATGCCACCATCAGATCTGAATTCAAACAGACGAGTACTATTTTATGTAGTAGGAAATACAAGTATTAGTAACTGAAATGACTGGGAAAATTACATGCATCATAGATTACATTTTCCCTGAACTTAACAAAAACATTCTCAATTTTTTTGAGCATATCAGAAAAATATTTCATTCATCTGAAGTCCTCCTTCGCCACAAGACACATAATTCAAGCTACCTTCCCCAATTTAGGTGAAGTTGCTAGAAGTGTTACTGGGGATAACCACGATGCTACATGATCCCTTTCTCACGATAACATCTTTCTTCCATCTTTCTATGAAGATGATGATTAGGGGAAAGAGCGTTAAAAGTCAGAAACGGTCCTGGACGTAACACTGTTTCACGAGCTATTTGCAAAGTTTGAACACCACCTGATGAGGTTAAAAGTAGATTATTTGAAAGGAGTAGTTTACACTGGGTGAAACGCAGAATAACCCTTACAAAGAATGGCTTCTAGCACCCAGACATACAAAATTGGCACACTACTTGGCACAGCAATATAGGGATCGTGCTCTAACCTTACCTTTCTGAGAAGATCGGAGGATAGTTACCTGCTCAGAGGACTACGTGTGCCGAGTGCTGCAGCTAACCTGACCATCTTGTGGTGTTACTTGCACCACAGTGGGCACCAAAGAGGATTACTCCTGCCAGAGCACGGGAATGAATGAATGATCACATTTGGTTTTGGAGGGGTATCTTATTCTATAATCCCATCTAGTATTAAGAATTATCTGGCCCTAAGTTAACTGAAATCCCGATCATACCTAGTTTAAATTTACATGCAATTTGAGTTAAAATTATTTTCTACCCTTTCAAGGGAGACGGATTTTTTGTTTCTGTTTATTTAAACTGCTGTTGAAATTGGTTAATTAAAAGGATTTTTAAAATCTTAATACTCTAAACAGAGCAAACTGGTTCTGAATTATTAAGCAACATTTTAGATGCATTTAAATAACCTTAAGTGACTTAACTGCCACCTGATCCTAAGCTGTGGCTCAGAAAAATAAAATGTGAAATACTGTAGAAGTCTTGGCTTACCAGGGCTTCCAGATACAGTAAATAAAGAGCTTAAGTCTCTAATACTGTGTCTGCAAAAGGCATACTCTCAAATACATAACTAATGCTCCACCTTACGGAGAAATGAGCAGAAGAAATTGTAGCTTGCAATTTTCATTTTTGAAAATAAATGAATAAATTTAGTCTTTCATAAGCAGTCCTTCAAAAGAGAGAGCATGCCAGGACCTCCCTTTCTGAGAGGTACCACAAAACGTTCACAAACACATCATTAACCTTGGCAGAGTGGCTGAAGCCCAGTTTGGGTCAGTTTGTTCTGCACATTCCTCCTACAGTTTCAGCTGGACCTGGACCACCTCTGCTTCTTCTCCAACGTGTGGTGAAATGCCCAGTCCATAAGAAGTTGCAGAGTTTTAGGAAGACTCTTGCAGATCTCCACCACAGAAGCAAGGGATCACCCTGGAAGTCTCCAGGGCACTGGGAGAAGGCGGATCTCGCAGCTGGCAGATTGAGAGGACTGTCGAAAGTAGTGTTTGGGAAGGCTTTTAAGAAAAAGGGTCTTCGAAGAAATACTAAATGGGAAGGTTGATCGAGCACACTAATATGCTTAGGGTAAGCTCTTTTTGTTATAGTTAAATGCATTTTCAAGATCAGAGCAATTTTTGGAAGAAAAGGAACTATAATTCCAAANTACAGCACATACATTTAAATAGCGTGAGCACATTTGCTTCCAGAGAGCATTTGCAGGTGCATTTGAGAATAATGCAAAGAACTTGCATTACAGATTTTCACTCTGAAAGCTGTGCTTGCCAAACGTTTGCAAAGTTAGAGGTACAAGTTACCTGCTGACCCAGGCTCACCCGCGTGACACACGCCTGTCGGAACGGTACGCGGTGCTGCCTTGGTTAAGGTACTGAGAGAGGAGGTGGTTAATCCCTAATTTCAGCGCTAGTAGAAAGAACAATACAGTCGGTGAGAAAGACCCAATAACGAGTCACTGCATGTGCTTAACTGCTTTGGAATGTCACTGCTGCTTTAAAATGTACAAGTAGTGTCTGGAAAAGGTTAATCTGTATATTTACTCATGTGTAGAAGTTTGTATTTACAGTAGGGTTATGATACCAACTTTAAGTTAGCTAAGGATATCTGTGTAAGCAACTAGAACAGAGAACTAAGAAGTAATGAATTTTTATTTACCAAAGAAGTAAAAAAACTTTAACAACACTGTATCAGGACTGATGGCTTTGAAAAGCAGGTGAAAATGCTCTAAGAAGGTTATTACAAGGAAACGCTGATTTGGATGAAGATAATCCCCTCGTTTTGATAAGACAGAAACACTTTTGGGGGTGTGTATGTTATTGTCATAGAAATTAGGATAGAACAAAAAAATACTAACTTGAGAAGACATGTTTTCATCTTATTGCAGCAAAAACTCCAGCAAAGCAATTCTCATACTTTCAAACATATTGTTTCAAAAATGTTCGCATAGTTTAAATACAAGCGGACATTTTAAATGCTATTGTGTTCTGGAGCACAAGCATCCCGAGTGCTCTGCTCCTGTTGCACAGATTTCAATGGATGTTTGTGATATGTATCATACAGCAGAAGGGTCTTTACAGCTTCCAGTGCATTTTTAAGAGAATATATACCACGAAGCCTAAGGCAACAAATATATACTTCTACTGCACATGCAAGGCATTCATCACTGACTTTTTTTTTTTAAATCTGTCTATGGAGTTGCACACTTCCGACTTTCCAAATCCAGGGAACATGGCAGATGTCATTTATAGTTCTCAATGGTTAGCAAACCCTGGGGGATTACTTTTTGTCTGTTTTAGCTCTGGTGGTCACAAAGGCAACCAGATTCATATACAGCCGCCAAGTCAATTGGCATGAATCATTTATGTGACTTCTCATACATGGCATTATTAGGTTGGAATCACAGAAAAAAGATGACAGGGTCTTTGCTTCCCATGCCACAGACCAATGGCTCTGTACCTTGCCATTAAACTCTCCCTTCTTTGCCTCAGAGTTTTCTCCCTGGCAGTTTCACAAATGTACTGAAAATACCAGCCCGTTCTAATTTTGTGGTCTTCTTCCTTTTCTACTCCTTTTTTCATTTGTTCTTAAGTGAGTCATCTGATCAATTTTTGAGTTTGTTACAGAAGTCTAAAATTAATAATGCTTATGATGTGACAAAGTACCAAAACAGCCAGTCTAAATTGCAAAACAAATGTAAAAAGTTAGAGTAATATACTTGTAGGTTTTTTTTATATTAAATATGTACTAACACATAAATTTATTACAGGTAGGGAGGTATGACTTGCAGAGTATTTAAAATGCACAAAAGCATTGTTTCAACTGTAAAAGATTGTTTTTCTTCCGTCAAATTGCATGGTGAGTAATCCTGGAAACATAGATGACTTCTAGTCTTTGGTTCCACTGGAAATGATATTATATGCTTAAGGAGTAAAGTTAATTAGTGACTAATGAGATTCCTTAAATGCTGCTTTTCAGTCTGACTGATAAGGATTCTCAGTATAAGATATGGTGGAAGAAGAGCTGCAAGCACTATCCTGTTCACAGAGTTATGTCAAAAATTGTTCATGAATTACATCCACTCTCGAAGTTGTATGCTTGCTAAGGACATTGTTTTCTTCCCCTTGGAGTACTTACAGATAAGATGATAAAGTGAGAGGTATCTGTTACAAAACAGTAAATACACTAATCAGAGCCTTATTGCTAGTGAACTCCCTCCAGGGGCAGTGATAGGAAACAAAATGGAAAAGCAACCCAAGTTACTGAGCTCCTTTGATGAAAAATGGCTTAACCGGTCACCTGGAGATGCCCCCAGCACACAAAGCCCCGGCTGATCCAGAGCTGCCCCTGCTCATCTGCAGTACTGAGGCAGTACAGCCATAAAGCTGCTGCACCTCACCCATCACTGCTTGGCTCTGTTCTGCTGCTTCTGCAGTGCCTGTTACCTTCGCCCTTCACGCAGGGCCCCAGGTCATTGCTGCGCAGTGGGACCCACTGACTTTTACCTTTGCTGTAACAATGGCTGGGTAAGAAATGAAAGACAATTTGTAACAGGGCAGACAACACATAGGTATATTTTCAAAGAAACCTAGTAACCAGCATGTAAATATCTATTGATAAACCAACAGTATTTAATTGGCTTTTGTAAGCAGTAAGCAGACTTAATTTTGAAAATCTGTCACAGCGGGTGCATCATTAGAATTTCAAGGTAGGAGATATAAATGATTATTTAACGGTATGATGTAACAGGTGGATGAATAATTTATTAGAATGCACTGACTAGCTCAAAACTACATACTATCTGACACTGAGCCTTCCTTGCTCGTAACATAAAATTGCATCAAACCAGCAAAACCAGAGAGATCAGAAGTACCAGCCCGTAACAGACCCAAACAGCGTACTGATATCGATGCTGCTTCCTTCAAAACAGGAAGCAAGCGATGCTGGCTCAGAGCATTCGGGCAGTTTTCACTGAACGTGATCCACAAGTGGTTTGTTTCAGAATCGGAGAATTTTTTACAACGCCATCGGAGATTTCGCAGCGCAGTTCTGCAGGTAACACACAACAGCACTGGGAGGATCACACCTGACTTGTGTACAGCCACAGAGCTTGGCAGCACTCTAATGTATTCAGGCGTATCTTTTACCTTCTGTACTACAACATACCAGCGGTGACCTAACATACAGAAGTAAGAAGTAGTAGTACTTATTCCCAAAAGGTGTGTTTACTCACATCTCTCCTCGGGAAGGTGCCCAGCAGCTTGTACTCCTCCCAGGGATATCCCTTGGAAGCTACAAAATCAAAGACAACCTGCAGCTTGCTGCTGGCCAGGAAACGTCGCTCGAAGAATTCTCCGCTGGGTGTCCGAATACGCAGTTTACTGACGGACTCGGTGCTCTCATCTTTTGGTTCAGGAGGCAAAGACTGCTCAAGAGAGAGCCTGATAGCCTGAGGAAGGAAAACCAACCATTTACGTTGCAATGCTAGCAGGAGAAGAAAAGGACAGAAAGCTTTTCTTTTTATTTCTTCTAGAACTTCAAGATGTGCCACAGTGCTCCAGAGCCATAGCTGTGCTTTATATCTCAATGACAAAATCGTTTTTATTCATTCTTAATAACAGCCCACCAGACAACTAATTAAAATAAATCCTTCTTTATAACACATATTATTAGGTCTACAGTTAATGCACGATGGGGATAAGTGATTTAATCATTTGGCAGAAAGCCTTGGAAAAAATGTGAACGAGAGAATAATTGTCAAGTGGCCAATTGCTTCCTCAAAGGGTATGAGTTAAAAGGCAGTAAAAGTATTTCTTTAAATGCACGTATCAAATTGCCTTCCTCTTGCGCAGTGTAATTGACCATTTGCAGCACAGACAAGACCCTTAGTGGCAGCTCAGAGTAAAAAGAAATAGATATAGGAGATTTACTATAATTAAACTAAAACACTGTTAAAAAACATAATTTAAAATATTACAAAGGTACATGAGATACGCAGAGTACCTATAACAGTAGGAATGGTCAAAGACGAAAACTGGGAGGACAGAAATGGGAGCTTCAAGATTTAAGACAAGCAATTATTATTATTTGCAGGAAGATGGCTCCAAGCACAGGTGTGCGCATTTTCTGCACCAACTTGCATGAAATCAGCCCCAAAATTGCAATGACATCACACGTCTGACAATGCGCGTGACTGTTTTCCTGCGAACACCGTGTGTGCTGCCGATGTCAAGATTTCAAGGGCAGGAGCCAAGCCTGTGTTCTCTGTCCTCTGCCTCCAGGAGCTACCACAACACTAATCCTTTGATCAGTTTATTTTAAAAACTGATGCCTAATATCAGGCTGCTGAAGGAAGTGGGCTTGATTTTCGAGGGTACTGACCGCTGTCACTACGCCTGGACATCGGCACCTGTGAAGAATCCGATGGTACCTGGGAAGCAGGCTCGTTACAGCGTCGCCTCGCCTCAGGCGGCAGCTCACGAGCAGGGCAACGAATGGAAGAAGCAGCATGATCACACTGCCTCCCCCAAAATACTCCTAAATGACAATTTTCCAAGCTGAAGAGGAGGCAGGCAGGGATTTACTCAGATTTTCACGGAACTGTCAAGATACACAGTTGCTGTTTGTGCCTTTGAAAACCTCCCCAAGGTCATTTAGTAACAGAAACTGAGAGAGGATGATTACATTACAGCGAAAAGACTGGGCAGGAGCAAGATTACGAAGGCTTTTCAATAGTCTAGTTCTTACACATGAACCTCTGAGCAAATTATATCTCAGTATAAATATTTATACATAGAACTTGAGTTCATTTTTGCTCATCTACTATGAGATTATATTTTAAATAGATTCTATTTTAATTTTCTCTCTCACTCCATCCTCAACCACCTGCTTACTATCTTTCTGTTTTGACATTTCCCCACACAGTATAACAACAGATGCTACATTATTTACTGAACCCAATCAATTATATTATAGAAAAATAAACAACAGTAGCTCATTAGAGCTCTTTTCTTTGTGCAAAGAGTGCGCTGCTCCCCAAAGTAACCAGTCTCCAAGGCTTCAACGTAAAATGGCAATTTACAATGGATATTCTGTACCAGCAAACCGAGTCAGAAAACAATGATGTGATGGATCACATTAATAACTCTTGGACCTGAACAAGCAATTTCAGTTTGTTGATTAAAAGATGTTCAGTATGTGAATAGCTCAATAGTCAGAATTTAAATATACGAACTGAACATAAAGCCACTTCTGTAAGCAAACACTGTTGCAGAACAATTCAGTATAAGTAATCTGTACACTTGAAAATGGGGAGTGTTAGTAAACATTATTGTTAAAATCCCTTTTGTTCTACTAAGCAAACAGATCCTATTATTTTCATTACTGCACTCTACATTAAAACAGGGAAGCCCAGGTATATTTTGATAACATGCACCAGTCTTGCAGCCTTTGACTAAGAAAATTATTTCCAAAAGGCCAAGGTATCAGAAAAGGCTCAGGAGCAGATATAATAAAGCAGAATTAATTATTGTTTCTATGCGTGCAAAATTACTCAAAGAAAGAAAAACATACTTCTTACTTGAATCTGAGCATGAGCTGATTGCTCAACAGTCTGTTACTGCTACCAATTTACGTTCGGTTGCTATTAACCTCACAGAATTGCCATCTTACAATTATTCCTGACAATTCTCGCAGTCCAGTTTTGCGCATTGCTCCTTCAGTTATGTTTTAGCTTCCATTCTTGGTTTACGTTAACAAGAGGAGCTAAACAAGTCCTCAGATACTGTAGGGTAGGAAAGCAGAAGTGGACTGCGTCTTTCCCAAACCAGCGAACACTACTGCTTGGCCTGATTTTAGTATTTACAACGCAGTACTGTCTAAAAGGTTCTTGAATGTTTAAATCGGTTCCAGTTTTTTAATGCAATTATCTTGCTCAAAATATATATATGCAAATGCACTGCTCATACAGTTTGTTTATTGGGTTTATCTCAGGGAATAATAAATGTGTTCATAGCCAACTTTTTTGCAGTTGTATAATGCAATTTTTTCATACATCAGCAAAGTACACAAGACTGAAATGTCAAGTATACATTTAAGTCACTTGTCGGGGGGAATAAGCAAGGCTGTGATTTATCAGGATTCCACAACTTCCAAGGACTTTAACTAAGTGGAGAATTAAATGAGAATATAATTCTGAATTTCAAATCTCCATAAACCATGAAAGTCAAAGCAAAAACGTTATATTAAGTCCACCAAAAATATTGGAACTCTTTACATTTTATATAAACAAATAAATATTTTTAATATTTATATTTGATATAATACTGGAAACATACTCCGGAAATATATATTCAGTACAGATGCTGATATGGCTTTGTATTCATTAGCAACTTGCTCACAGAATCTTCTATGCCTAGAAGTCAAAGGACAACCACAATCAACTGTGATTTCAGCCAAGATGTTTACATGTGAATATCACTTTTCTTTTGAAAATTTTATCTGAGGGTTTCAAAGTCCTTTTCAAGTATCAGCTGTGTTCCACGGCAGTTCTGTAAGGACTTACATTTCAAGAACTCCACAGAACAGACGGAAATATTTTAATGACCAGTTTATTTTACCTACTCTTTGAAATGTGGTGGGACTTCCGGGGAAGAGACATGGCTGTGCCCCAGCCTTTCAGCCATGTCTTGTATTTGCCAGGAGGTGAAAAAAAGGAAGCCACTAATATAAGTAAATTCGTGTACGTGATGCTTTCTGTAAATGCCTACACCGACCCACAGCTAGGCCAGGAGCTAGCCTAGACCCTGAAAGAAGGCTGCAGAAGCCATCTGTGAAAGGCACCAGGACCTTCAGAATCTACAAAATAACAGAGTTTGCGGAACAGTACTCTTCACAGCACATGGTTTCTATTTTCTTATATAGGCCTAGAGACATAAGTGTTCATTTAAACACAATTTTCATCCTAAGGAAGATTCTGTAGAAGACTCTTTAGAAATTTCAAAAAGTACCATAAATCCAATTTTCTAGATTTTGGATTTTTTCCCCTTAATTTTTTTTTTTTTTAAAGTGTTTTGTCTCCCAAATTAACAGAAAAGCTGTTAAACAGTAGATGAAAACGATTTAGCTGCACTATGTGTTTTATATCTACGGTAAAAAATAAATTAAAAAAAAAAAAGATGTTCACATAAAAAGTATACTTGAATGAAAGTTGCAATGTCCATAGCCTTCATGAATCCAAAAAGTTGTCAGAAAAGGTAAAACATCCCACCTCACGTTCTTCCTCCTGTTCTTTCCGAATCTGTTCCAAGCGAAACTGCTCTGCCATTTCTCTCTCTTGCGCTTCCCTCTAAGAAACACAAACAGTAATCACACATGTATCACCTTGATTTCCACAGCTGTGTTTCATGATGGGCATCAGCTATATACAAGCAAAGAAACTCCTCAACTTTTCTGTAGAAATTAAAATAAGAAACTGGATAGTTATTAAGTGATCTTTTCCTATCATTCCTTTCCCAACTTCTATTACTAAGTGGGGCCAGGACTGCTTTAGCAAGAAGTAGACAAGTCTACCCTTAGTGACTGTATTCAGTGCCATGTTCACAGCATCACTAAGGTTGGAAAAGACCTCTAAGATCATCAGCTCCAACCATCACCCCAACACCACCATGCCTGCTAAACCATGTCCTGAAGTGCCACATCCACGCAGTTTTTTTGAACACCTCCAGGGATGGGGACTCCACCGGCTCCCTGGGCAGCCTGTTCCAAGGCCTGACCACTCTTTCAGTAAAGAATTTTTTCCTAATATCCAATCTAAACCTCCCATGATGGAACTTGAGGCCATTGCCTCTTGTCCTATTGCTAGCCACTTGGGAGAAGAGACCAACACCCACCTCACTACAACCTCCTGTCAGGGAGTTGTAGAGAGCAGTAAGGTCCCCCCTCAGCCTCCTCTTCTCCAGACTAAACAGCCCCAGCTCCCTCAGCCGCTCCTCATCAGACTTGTTCTCCAGACCCCTCCCCAGCCTCGCTGCCCTTCT
>Ga0065711_1037033_pt1 | contig 20280 bp, 14 predicted proteins | sample Hoacrofraction12_FD_59098 | JGI IMG/M metagenome (GOLD analysis project Ga0065711, IMG submission 59098) | Hoatzin crop microbial communities from Cojedes, Venezuela - Epithelial fraction 12 v2 (version 2) | ecosystem: Host-associated > Birds > Digestive system > Esophagus > Crop | place... | reverse complement strand
TTTTTTTTTTTTTTTTTTTGGTAGGGTTTCTAAGATTCCTTACAAGTACACTCCATTCGCTGCTTATGCTGGGGAAAGCCAGGACCTTTTCAAGCTTCTGGTCCTGCTACTCTCTACCAGTTTAATGGGTCAGACGCAATCAAGGCATCCTAGTGGAAATGTATCGCTCCCCTGCCCCATACCTTGGGGCATGGCTGGAAAGCATTGGTGCTGAGGGAGCTCTGGATTCCCAGCCTCAAACCCTTTGAAAAGCAGCAGCAGCAGTGAGGGTTTGAGCCTGAGGTGGTTCTGTTTTGGTGTAATCCTCTTCCCAGTATTGCTTGGCAGAACTGTGGTTGAAACCCTCACCTGCCATCTTGTAGGTGCTACTGGCAAAACTCCAGTCAAACCTTCTGAATTATCCACATGGAAAATTTTATTTCTGTGATGGCTTTTCCCTTAAAAATATCCAGTTCAGGCCTGGGGATGGGTGCATGAAAGTCATCTGGGAGTTAAAACTGCATCAGCCTGGAGTTTCACTGCCATATCTATTCACCACCACATTCACTAAGAATACACATTTTTTCCCCTAAAAATCTTCCTGTGAAGTCAGTCCCACTAAAAGCCACAAGGGCTGAGTCACTGTGCAGGGTCTTGTAGCACATAATCACCTGGGGGATTATTTCCTTGGTGGAATAGTTAGAAAATCAAGTATGTCTGGCGACTGGAAAGAAGAAGAAATTCCTTCCTGTATCCAAAACCATGGGGGGTGAGACACGGATGATGGCCAGAGGCAGCAGATGAGCCAGGAAGGCCAGGTGTTTTGCGATGCACCACTCAAGACTTTGTCATCATCTGCTCCTTCGAAGAAGTGTTCTTCTGAGACAACTTGGGCTTTGGCTCTGAGCTAAATCATGTCAGAAAGGTGTTTCTCGTTTTGCTAATTACCATCAAGCAGCAGGGATTATCTTCCTTGCTTGTATTGCATGGGGATAATTTGGCATTGGCATGACTTCTGAGTTGTTCTGATGGAGGTGTTTTTAAAGTTGAGGTCATGGCAGGGCTCCTTGCAAATAGCCCCTTCAGCAGCACTTGCTGTGCTGTATTGCCAAGGCATGCTGGAGCATTTTGAGTTTTCTCAGGCAAAAAAAAAAAGGGAAAAGGCCCCAGCTGAGCTTGGAAACCCTCGTGCTTCTTGGTTGAAGGCAGGTTATTTACTGTTGTTCTTGGCGCAGGAGCAGTTTCGAGGGCTGTGAGACTGGGCTTGGCTGCATTCAGCACGGCTCCTCGGCACCACGGAGGCTCCTGGCATGCCGGGGGGGTACAGAGCCCCCCAACCCCACATCAGCACAGGACACCGACCTGTGTTGGAGAGGTGGTTTAATCGTCTGTGCTAACTGGGGAACCAACCAGGTAGATGCCGCCCAACATGTGCTCAGAAAAATTCACGTCTACTACCTCCGGAGGCAATTAGTCAAAGAGCAGTAAGAGTGGGCTGCACAGCATCTACTGTAATGGCTAACTGAGGGACTGAAGTCAAGACTGAAGATGCTAAACTGCATGTTGAGGGATGTCAACCTATTTCTAGCTGAGCTCCCAGCACAGGGAAGGTTGCTTTGATCTGCGAAGTGGGGAAAAACTCCTTATATAGAGATTTCAGGCTCTATGTGGGTGGAAAATCTGGGAAATCTCCAGGTGGAAGAAAGCTGGTCTTGGTACGTTTCATAATAATATGAAATAACTTAAATATGAAAACTTCTGCTTTTGCTACAGCTGGCGTAGTATTTCCTTAAATCACAGTCCTCTGGATCTGGTTATTGTACAGGCCTTTTCATCTTCGAATGTCTTTGCAAGTTTTATCTAACTGAATTGCCTTAGAAGCACAATAAAATTGAGGGCAAAATATTAACTTTCTTTGTTTCCTCCTAGGTAATATGTTACACTTTCTTCCTCATTTTAGATGAATGACTCTAGTTCTTCATAAAATTTCTTCTAGTATCCTGGTAGGAATCCCCTCTGGAATAGTTAATCATGTGCTGTAACACAAATATGAGTAGAAGTTTGTCTTGCTTTCCAATTTTAACCTCAAAGTTTTCGGCTGTCTTGGAGACTTCCTTTGGCAGTCATCTTAAAAGACCCCGTTAGTGCCTCCGTCAAACTGCAGGCGAGGGTTTCATTACAACAGGCTTGGTCTAGGAGCCGATGTTAATCTTTCAGCTTCCCTTTAAAATGGGATCTGAAGGTTTGCTAGCGTTAGGAAGTTTAACCTAACAGATTACGGATCCTGGTCTATTCTCTATCACCCGATCGTCTCTTTCCAAGGAATGCAGAGGCTTTAGTTGCCTTCAAGACTAGGCAGCTTTTAAAAATACTGCCGGCGCTCAGTTGGCTTGCTCATTTATCAGGACAAATAGGCAGCAAAAGGGACTGTAGCTCCTTTCTCTCCTTTGCATTGCCTGGAGGAATATAAGAGCTGTAAGCTATATAATATAGTAGCTGTAGCACATCGGGAGTGCGTCTGGTGCCGGTTCAAGTAGAAGTCATGGGGCTTGATACAGAAATTATCAGCTGAGACTGTTTGGTTTGCGTTTCACAGGAAGCTGGATGGGACTATAACAACAGTCCCTTTGGGTTCTAAAAGTCTATCAAAGTTATAAATTACAATCTAGGCCAAACATCTCTAGTATTTGCAGGCAGCTATTCTGGGTGCTGGAAATCATGGCTACATAAAAGTCTGATGGATGGCAAGAAATGCGTTGGAGACACCATGCATGAAGCATCATGCATAGATCCTGGCTTAAGCTTTATTTCTTCCATGGCAAATGAACTTGCAAAATGTTTATTTGGCCAGGATTTCCATGGTAACAAGAAGGCTGTTTTGTACTGGAAGACATTTCCCTCTCTGGGAGTCCTTGAAAACTGGTGTGCTTTGTAATAAGTAGGTGTTTTGGAGCTGCATGTCGTGACCAGAGGAAGGGTGTTGTGGACCAGCATCTGAGGCTGGAATGCACAGCCATATAATCTAGCAATCATGTTTGCAGGGACTGAGCTGCTCAGGGTTTTGTACCTGCAGCATCTCCTGTCAGTGCAAACAAAATTCCCGATACCGCTGTTGGATCAATTGGAAGGCAGTAATAAAAGTCCTGAGCAACTGCAAAAGGGTCTTTCAGAAGATGCAGGATGCAGTCCCGTGTTGATACTGAATAAAGGTGAATCCTCTGGCACAGGAAAAGGTAACGGAGGCTTAAAAGGTGGAACTGCATGCAAAGCTCGGGAGAAGGTCTGGGGGTGTGAAGGTGTGATATGTGTGAGGTGTACGTGTGTGGTTGTGCAAATGTGGGCCCATGGGAGGGATGTTTCTGCACCACTGGGAAGCCCAGATGTTCATGGGAAGACTGGGCACATGTGAACTATGTGGGCGTTATTTGTAGAGCATCACAGTTGAGTGAGCAAATTTGTAACCTAACCTCGCCACCGGCTGGGGCCAAGCTATGAGAAAATGCTTAAAGTCATGGAGAAAGAGGATATACAGTCTGCCTTAGAGGTAAAATTTTTCCATCTGACTTCAACTGAAGTTTGAACTGTGTCCTAAGTTAATAATATTTACACCCATCTAAGGGAGGAGGCCTTTGATTCTGTAATGAGTCTGCGGTTTGTTCTGCGATACCTTTTTACTTTCTGCCATATGAGTTTCTCATGCTCTGGACAACCTTGGATGGGTATTTATAGAGCAAGAATGTGTGAATCCTTCACCCTTCAAACATGTGCTCAGCCTTAGGAACCGTAATGATTCATATCCTTGTCTAATCACCATTGATTATACACAGAAAACTTGGATAAATCTTCTGAGAGGCTTAAAATGCGATGTATATCTAGCTTCCAAAATAGCCATATGGGTTGTGACTCATTTCTTCAGATGCTGTTCATAAAAATCAATTATGCGGTCACTTGGGCTACCAGAAGGGATCTTTTCCGTTGGCCATTTGTTTCCTAATACTGTATTTTATAACTCTTAGAAAATCGTAAAATGGTTACAAATTAGATAATATTTCTGGCAAGAAACGTCCATACAGACAGATCTGTGGCAGTTTATTTAAAAGCAGGCTGGGATCCTAGAACATGCTGAGATTTTTAGCATTGATGTGCTAAAAACACCTGGCAGAGAAAAGGGGAAATGCGAAGCATCTGGAGAAAAAAAGTGAGGCTGCAGAGTGAGGGAGGCAGTTGCTTGTCTGGCACTCGGAGGATGGTTGCTTGCTCGACTCTCGCATTCCTTGCCCAAATCGTGTAGACCAGTGTTTTCAAATCTGATGGCTACGATTGGAAAGCTCAAGTCGTTGCGCTGTGATTACCTACCACCTTGAAGACGTAGGTGGCTGTGGCAGAAGAAGCCACCATTGACTCCTGTAGATTAAAGTGTTAGTCAAAGGGATTAAGAGAGGATGAGAAGCTGGTTTGCAATGCAAAATGCAACTGAGGTGTACAAAGTCTTTATAAAATATAGTGCTTTTTATAGTCATCTGATACTGCAGTGCGGTCACCCCTGGGAAATGCAGGGGTCTTTATGAGAGTTGCTGTTCATTCTCTGGGCTAAAGCATTTGAGGGACTGACACTGTCTGCTTCCTACCTATAAAATCTGCAGACTTTTCTATTGGTCTTTCTGCCTTCTCTGTAAGTAGGTTCTGCTTTTGTGTCGAAGCATCGTGGGTCAGTGTCAACAGTGTTTGGCTGCTGAGGGTGGCAGGGTGGCATGGCACTAGTCCAAATGTCTGATTCAGGATGGTTCTTGTTTGTGTACACAATGTAGTGGCCCTGGGCTATGAGTATTAATCAAAAATGCTAATTTAAAAGGAGAAGATCGGGAACGTATCCTTGCAAGAAAGCATTACAGCTACTTCAGATAAGAACTTTGTCTCCTGAAAACGGGAAGATGAGATTATCTCAGAGATGTCACTGTGTGTTTGCTCTGAATAAAATACAACTTCGCAGTCAGCTGCCTGTGCCTGCATATGTCAGCCGGACAGATCCACCAACTTTTCCTGAAAGAGTTTTGATGTCCTGTGGCTGGTGAATGGCTTAATTAGAAATTCTTCGTGAGATTCACCTCTGATCTTCAGATAAGTCACTTTGCATACCCTGCCCTTGTGTTTCCACTGCCTGTTCCATGCGTAGGACATCCATCGACAGAAAATCACTCCAGAGCAAATGCTACCCTAGCATAAACACATTGCTAGATTTCCAACTTTTATTTTTCTCAAGCAGTATATATAATTTGTTTTCTGCGCTTGCTCAGCTCTTTGAAATATTGCTAGGCTGCTCACCCATCTTATCTTCTTACACAAATATTTACGTGCATTTGTACTTTGTAAAGCATGATTTAAATTGCCTTTGCTGGACCAGTGAGATGGTGCCTCTGTGACCCAGCCCTCTGGTCCCAGGGTTGCAAGGCCAGATCGTGATACATGTCCCATGGAGAATTGTTGCTGACTCAGCCAGAAGGCTGCCAGCTTCTCCCAGAAATACCCCATGTTGCCATGATAGCTTCTGGCCATCCTCTGCCACCTTTTGCAAGTAGCTTGATCTACTGTCTTCTGGGTGAGCAGTGTTGCTCTTGCCTAGAGGAAGCTGTGGATGATGTGAAACAGCAGCTTTGTTAATCAGCTACATTACTCCAGTATCGTGTTTATTGTGAGGGCCTACAGGACAGATGGTTAATGGGCAAGACAGGCTGGTCCTGGACGCTGGACTCCACACTGGTGGGGCTGCCTGTGGCAGTGCTGGAGGTGTGGGATGGACTGGGAGCTTCCAACCAGCCTTGCCCCAAAGCCCTGTGCACAGCTCTGATTATGGAAACAGTGTATCACAGAGGGATGCTGATTTAAAAAAGAGAGTTAAAAAATACTCTTGGAGTCTCTGTCCTGCCTTAGACTTTCTGAAACAGCAGAAAGAGGGGGATTCTGTTTTCGCAGCATCGCTTCTGGCAGATCTCAGAAGAAAGTATTTTAAAACATTCCACTGTGATGTTTGGATGCTTTCACTCGAACAGAAGCCATGCACTTCATGCAGAAGTTGCTGGGTGAGGCTGCAGTCTCCAGAGGGTCTGAACATTTGTGATGGTTCCCCTGGCCTTAAAACGTATGAATTTGTGCATTTCTGTATTTATTAGTACATTTTTCTGGGCGTGAATCACTGGGCATTTTTCAAAGTGAGTCATCTGAAGGCAAAGATGCATCATTGCTGCGAGCTTACTGGTGGCTCAGAACTAACACTCAGTCAGAAATGGAGGGGAGGTCATTGGGTTTGACTTTCTACTGTTTAACCCTTTCTTAGGTGTCCCAACTGTCCAAACGTCAGCCCTTCTGGTCTAATAAAGTCATTAGCAGTTATCTGACCTGAGCCATGATTCAGTTTCTGCTACTTTTTTTAAAATCCCGAAACACAGAAAGAGTTAAGGGGAAGCAGTGGAAACAAATTGGATCCAACCAATGGTAAAAGCAGCTCAAAGTAACTCTAGTGATGGGTGATACTGTTTTTATAGAGGCCAGCAAAGTTCACCAAAGCCCATTAAAGCTTCTGAGCCAGGTCAACGGGCTTTGGATCAGGCACTTCGTCAGGACGGCTGCGTGGTGAATTGTGTACCTAATGCAGTTTTAATGAAAATGTTATCCTCTGGAGCAAGGCCAGATACGACTAGAGCAGGAGCAAAGACCCTCCGTTCCCTAGCAATCAAGGGAAAAGATATTACGGCTATTTCATAAGCCTGTATGTTTTAAAAGTCTAAGAAAGCCAGCCCACATCAACAGCAGAACGAGCAGAGTTCTACGTGGACACGTCATTTAATCACAATTTAATAAGGCTCCTGTATCAGACCTTCGTAATGAAACTTTTGGGTAGAACCAAACAAAGGGGTCACTGTGGGAGAGAAGAATGCAGCCTTTGATTCACGGTTTCTTTTTAGGGTTCACGATGTTTCGTTTTCAGTAAGCTGCTGGAGAAATGAAATGCTTTCCGCATGCCAACTGTTACCTCATAAATGGTCCTTATGAAAAGTAATTTGTGATCACTAGATGATTATCAGCCTTCTCGGCCAAGCTCCTGTGAGAAGCGTGAGTTCTTCTTCCCTCAAAGAACCCCCCAGGTATTCAGGCCTTTAACAAGTACTCCAAAGAGGTGTTTAGAGCCTGGATGAAAAAAGGGTGTTATTTTAATGAGACAATAAGCTGCTGGGAGCCAACAAGTTGGCCTGGGACAAGTATGCACAGCCTGGTGGTCTGGGTTGTGATGAGAGGACATGAGGGCAGTGGTGCATCAGGCAGGGATGAGCTGCCTGCACTGAGGACCAAAACCTGCTATACCAAATGATGCCCAAGGATATTCATCCCCATGGGTGTTAATGGTCTCCGTGGTTTGGGAGCAGATAACTCACTAGTAGGTGAAGAGAGCAGTGAACAATCTGGAGATGGTGAATGGAGATTACAGATGGAGGAGGAAGGTGACTTTACTGTCGGTCTGAGCCTCTTGGTGTTACTGTTCTTGCTTGCCAGGTTTCAGGGTATAGCAAGGTCCCCTCCCCTTTATTCTGTAGAGCCAAGGTGGGGTCCCAGAACCTATGGGACAAGAACATCCATCACCCAATTACAGCTCTGATGATCATTATCGGCTGCAGACACATCTCACTGTCCCTGGAGGCAATAAAATGCAGGCACTGAAGCTTTTCAAGATATGAATTTGGTTGGTGCATGCAGCCACCTGGAAAGCCTTGGCCCAAAAGGACAAGCTGGAAAATGCAGATTTATTTTTTTTGATTTGTCCATGACCCTGCTTTCCAGAGGGACCTTGACAGGCTTGAGAGGTGGGCCTGTATGAACCTCATGAAGTTCGAAAAAGACAAGTACAAGGTCCCGCATGTCAGTTGGGGCAATCCCAAGCACAAATAAAGGCTGCGTGGAGAATGGATTGAGAGCAGCCCTGAGGAGAAGGACTTGGGTGTGCCAGTTGACCAGAAGCTCAGCATGACCTGGAAGTGTGCACTCGCAGCCCAGAAGGGCAACCGTACCCTGGGCTGCATCCCCAGCAGTGTGGGCAGTGGGCGAGGAAGGGAATTCTGCCCCTCTGCCCCACTCTGGTGAGACCCCCCCGGGAGTCCTGCGTCCAGCTCTGGAGCCCTCAGCACAGGACAGACCTGGAGCTGTTGGAGCACGGCCAGAGGAGGCCCCAGCAATGATCCGAGGGCTGGAACCCCTCTGCTGGGAGGAAAGGCTGGGAAAGCTGGGGCTGGTCAGCCTGGAGAATAGAAGGCTCCAGGGAAACCTTAGAGCAGCTGCCAGTGCCTGAAGGGGCTGCGAGAGAGCTGGAGAGGGGCTTTGACAAGGGCATGGAGTGACAGGACAAGGGGTGATGGTTTTGAGCCGAAAGAGGGGAGATTTAGATTAGATATTAGGAAGAAATTCTTCACCATGAGGGTGGTGAGGCCCTGGCCCAGGTTGCCCAGAGAAGCTATGACTGCCCCCTCCCCTGGCTGTGTTCAAGGCCAGGCTGGACGGGGCTTGGAGCACTCTGGTCTGGTGGAAGGGGTCCCTGCCCATGGCAGAGGGGTTGGAATGAGATGATCTACAAGTCTCCTTCCAACCTGAACCATTTTATGATTCTATGATCTGTTGACTCTCCCCAGATCTTTTTTCTTGAAAACATCTCACTTGCCTATTTCAGAGTGCCAATTGCTGGTTTTTAACCAGCGCTTGAGATACGATGTGTCCTGAAAGTGGCCCTGATGCTGGAGACGTGGGGTCTTATCTTCAGTATTTCGCCACAGAGGGGTTCGTTGTCCTGGTCTCCTGTGTGTGGCAGCATGTTGTTCCCCAGGATTCCTTCAGCCCACTCCTGGGGGAGTTAAACTTTAATTTTGTCCTTTGTTTGTTTTGTTCTTGCTAGATATTACACAGGCATTGGGCTGGATGGTTGCTTTTTGTGTACTGGAAAAAATAACTAAACTCTCTAGTGATTCTTGCCACGAGTGAATATTTATTGGAGGAAGAAAGAGTTTAGAGTTGTTTTTGCTCATAAGGCTCTTAGAGGCTGAGCCTCACATTGTTGTCATCTCTGGCGCGGTGCAGGGAAGCTGAGGGCAGGGTGTGGGTCACCGCTGTCGTGGGTGGCCAGGTTACCTGCCAAGCCGCGTGCAGCAGCCGCCTGCCCCGAGAACTTGCTCAGTGCACACAAGTCCTGTGCTGTCTCTCTACCAGTCCTTCCTCAAAGCTCTTTGCTCATGTGATACAGGCATAAAATTGATGGAGCTGATGTGAGCTGAGCAAGGTTCATCCAGCCTGTGCTCCCGTTTGCCTGGAGCTCCCTGTCTGGCTGGGTTGGTCTGGGTTCTGCCTGGGTTTGCTTGCAGGCACCATCGAGACAGGACCTCTCTTTGCTGTATGCTCTTGTCATGCTTCTGAGTTTGGGGCTTGCAGCTGCGCGGTGTTTGCCTTCAGTTCTTTTTCTTTAATGCATTGCTTCTGCATATCTGTGTGTGTGCCTATATATATTTATATATGAAAAATACATTTGTGAATAGATAGGTAAGATCTATACTTGCACACAAGTCTATTAATAACACAATATTCTCTACACACAAAATGCTATGGTACATAAATCCTATCAAACCCATACTATGTCTCACAGTGACTGGATAGCTGGCAATTAAACTGCAGCACCATGGCAGGCCAAACAAACGCCACAGGTTGCCTTATTTCTCCCTGCTGCCAGGGGCATGGTGCCCCTGGTTAGGAAGGAGTCAGTGTTGCTTCAGCTCAGCCTTTGTCAGCTCCAAATGTGAGGCATTAAACGGGAAGGGTCATCTGCACCCAGCTGTGTCTCCTCTGAGCAAAGGTCTTGGCATGCTTGGCAGAGTACACTTAAATTATGTGATGGGACGCTGTGCAGGCAGGTGTCCCGACTCCTAAAGCATTGCAAAAATGTCTCCCTAACTGTTATCTCATAAATATTAAATAAAGGACAACTTAGGTTTGCTTTATCATTCCCTAATGCTGCAGAAATTTTAGAATTATTAAACCAGCCACTTTGTTAATCCTTTTTCTGTTCCCCGAACAGCTTTTTGTAGCGATGCAAGGTGGATTAAAATCCAGCCCCAATGGAACACTGTGAAAAGGTGATTTATACTGTCCTTTTCATTAAGAAAAAAAGCAACAGAGTAAAACACAAATGGAATGGCCGGTATTTTTTCTGCATCCCGGGGTTATCATGGCTTTAAACTCTTCTCAACAGTGTGCTGTATCTGTAATAATGGATGCAGAGCTGCTGCAAATAAAGCAGTCAGGCTTCCCTTGCCAGTTTTCATATATTATGTTATGTGAACAATCAGAGAAGCTTCTGCCTCCCTGATTTCAAATCAAAAATGGCTAACAAGTAAAGGATGCGCTCAGCTTCTACCCAAAGCTCATTAAAAGAAACAACATTATGTGTAGTCAAAAAATATCTAGTGATGAGAGTCACTTATGAATTTCAGGGTGGAAAAAACACAGCTGCTTGAGGGGAGAGACTGTGGGTGCCAGGTAATGGGACAGGTATTTTGTGCTTATCTGCTGCTGGTTAAACACAGGATGCAGTGTGTGCTCCCCATCACTCCCTCATCTTGCGTAGCCGTCCCTTCTAGCAAAGCTTTGTGTGTTATGTTTGGCGACTTAGAGGTAGGGTAGTATATCTCCGGCTGCATCTGATACTAATAAAACATGGCTGAAACAAAATATAATAGCTCTCAAACTAATCCTTGCTTTCTTATTTTTACATCAGAAGCAGGGCATTTGTCCATCGGTGGCTCCGATACAATCGCGGTGAATTAAGATGGCCCATTTGCAGGATGTCCATAAATATGTATTGCTGTTCCTCAACCTGGTTTTCCTGGCAATTTCTTCTGCTTTCTCATGTGTCAGAAGATCTTCCCAAAGCTGCTGCTGAAGTACACTAGCCAAATGCCTCTGGAAAGACTTTTGCAGAAGCTGAGGTTATATGACCTCTCCTTAAATCAGAGCTGAATTGTTTGGAGTGCTTCAGCCTTCTGATGTGATGCTGTTTCCGAAAATCAGGCCCTTTTTGGATGCTGCAGGTTCTCCTACCAGGCCACCAAATCTCAGGCACCCAAATGCTGAGTCACCCACTAAAACACAGACCTTTATGTACCACCTTAGCCCTGGCGTTACCCTGACTTCCAGCATGGTTGAACACTGCTCTTCCAGCTTCAGTTGGTGCTCATCAGCCCAACAAAATGGGTCCTGGGTGTTCACGAGCTGCCTGCAGTGGAGGACATGCTGTTTCTCCTGTTTTCTAGGGCTGGGCACGCTCATAGCTCCAATAAGCATTGTACGTGGTTGGAGTTCTGGGGAGTTCATCTGTTACTGAGTGGCAAAATAAAAAGCTGAGAACGGGCAATAAAATGATAAGGCATGTTCAGTCTCCACCAGTGGCTAAAGCTCTCCTTAGGAGGAAGAGATAGCACAAAGGTTGAACCTTACCTGGCTGCCAACAGCATGTCTCCTGAGGAAGCACCTCTCTGTCCATCAGCACCAGCTGTCCAGGAAACTCTTCTTCTAGGAAGCCTTGTCCAAGGCTGCTGAAGTCAACACAAACATCTCTCACCTTCATGTGGCCTTGGCTTGAGCTCTGGGAATTCTGCAATGGAGAAGGAGAAGGTGATCCAAAGACAGCGGCGGGTGGCTTGGAGGGAGACCAGAGTGGCTGTGACCTTCCATCATGTCCATTCTGGTGGGGCAGTGTCCCGTTCCCCATGTGCCTCCACTGATGCGGGTCTGGAGGTGTCCTCACAGTGTGGGAGGAACCCCCAGCACCACGTCAGCTGCCTCTGAGTATGATGCTTCTCCTGCCCTTGGCTTAGGAGCAATGAGTCCTTCCACCTCCATTGCACGTCTTGCAAAGCAGGCTGTTGGCTAACCCCGGTGTGAAATGGCCTGCACTCACTACTTAGGGAGGGGGAGGAGGGAAAAAAAATGCCAAAAGCATGCCAGTACCAAGCACAGGAAAAGTTGTTTTTCATTTATTGTTGAGATATCAAAGATAGGGAAACATAGAAGCAGCTCTGGAGGAGCTGGGCGGAAGGCCTCGCAGTGTAGGAAGTGTTGGTCAAATAAAAGTGGAGGATGTTTATGGTGTGAAATTGGGAAGTGTTTTCAGGAAGCTGGTAGGAAAATTCAGCTGACATAGGACAGGGGAAAACAAGAACGCAGAGAGTGAGAGGAGGGACGCTCTGCCTTGTTTAGCTGTGTTTATAGAAAATTGGATGATCCTCAAATCTGCTGTTCAGTCATGAGCTGCCACAGACGTCCCTGCCCACCTCGTCTCTGCCGTTCAGGCTCGGGAAATGCTGCTGTGGGGTGTGCAGGGCTATTCTGGGCTGGAGGCTATTTTGAGAAGCATCAGCAAGGCCAAGCTCATCAGTACCGTCACAGATGGACTTTGCGGGGGTGAACTTGGCTCACTGAATTAACACGTTTGGGCTGTCTAACAGCAAAGAGCAGTGGAGGAAAACAGGCTCTTTGGGTTTTTTTTTCCCACAACTACCACCGAAGTTCTCGATGCGTTGCATGGGACATCTCTACTTTATGGAGCTTAAATGGAAGGTCCATTTTTCTTTCTTCTTTTAACAGTGAATAAAATGAGTGTGTAAGACCTCAAAAGATGGCAAAAGGTATCATTTAAACTGAAGTAAGAGCACCAGCTTACATGCTTTCTTGCACAGAGGTGATGGCCCTTAAAGTTCTCAGTTCTATTTCTCTGACTTGCCCAGAACTTATGGTGTGGCACAGATTAGTGAAAATAGTCTTGTTAAAAAACAAGAAGTTCCTGGAATGTGATCCCTAGGCAGAGCTCAAAGGCTACAAATGATTAAATAGCCAGGACAAATGAAAGAAAATAATCCTTCATCTACACTGTGGTCACTCTAAAATTCACTGCTGCAGGAAATCATTGAAATCAAACATCCTGGATGCTATAATTTTATTTTGTAAGGAATGTTTTAATTTCACATTCATCAATAGCATGTTTAGGCTAGCCAGGCAGTACAAGAAGTGTCCTTACTCAACTTTCAAGGCATTGAAGGGCTCACGAGGAGGAATTATTCCTCATTTGTGAACTCTAATGACTGAGTGTGGGCATTGCCAGAAGGGAAGGAATCACTTTCTTCTGCCTTGCATTTCACCCACGATGAGGAAAAGACGCTCAACAGGATGGATTTAGGATCTGATTGTAAGCAAGGCTGATATTGCCATATATTTGATTTAAATTTTAATCAAGTAAATTGTTTTTCAAATGCAGATAACAAGGCACTGGCTCCAAAAATAAAACACGAACAAGCAATCTATCAGCCATGTCTGTCAGCAAAACAGACGCCATCTCATAAACCTGCCAAACCAGCCTTTTGCTTCAAACAATAAAAACTGGAAGGACTCAAAAGCCTCAGCTCTAAAAATCTCTCTTTGTATGTTTAAAAAAAAAAAACTAAAATGAAAATGTCCCAGCTCTCAATTGGTGTAATTTGGATTAGGTTAATGTAAAAATGAAAACCAGTCAATAAATCTTTTAGTGGAGATCAAAAGCAATGTGTGCAGGAAACCAGAAAATTGATGATACGACATTTTCTGACACTCTATAACATTCATATTATTCAGAGAACTGCCAACCACAATTGTTCGAATACTCTTTTAACTGATGTTGTTACTCGAACTCATAAGCCAGCCACTGATCTCCCTGGGGAAAAACATATGGGAAGACAGTAGCTCAATTAAAAGTAATATGGTGTGTGGCTCTTAATCCTTGTTTGAGCCCTTGTGCCAGAAAGCTCTTAAGTGAGTGTTTAAATATAAGCCTCTGCTCAAATTTTATCTGTTTTACGTGCATTTCTTGAGTAAAATGCTCAAAATACTGTTGAATACCCGTTGCAAAAGTTGGGTCTGACTTCAGCTGGCCATGCTTGGAGATGGCACTGACTTTCTCCTGGGTGCGTTGGGCTCTGTGAGGAATTCTGGATGCTTTCTGTCATTGATAAATACTGGTTTCTGATTGCAAAAACTTGATTTGAATCCTGTCTCCCCCTAGTGATGTGAAAACAATTGGAAGGAGGTGAATGGGGTGTCAGAGGTTTAATGTCCAAGGTGCTCTCCTATTTACGTGAGCGGAAAACAGATGTCAGCAAGCTCTCCCCATAACTGTGCACCTCCACTGGTGACCATAGGACGGGGCTTGGAGGCATTTGGGATGGAGAGCATTGTGCTGCGAGCAGAGCTGCCGTCGGCTTGTTTGGCTGATTAAGCAGGCGCCTTTTGGCTGGGTTGCATTGTATCTTCTGCTCCTCTGCAGGAATAGTTTCTCCGTTGCGTGCCGGCATCTGTGCTGAATGCGAGTCTGGCATCCTCTTGCCTGTCCTGAAAATTAGTGACATCTGAAGAAAAGGAATGATGAAAACAAGATTATGGAAATCTCACTTGCATGGAAAGAAAAGTATTGGTATTGGAGACTTCCCGGGTGGATCATGCAGGTCGAGCTGTGCCCATGTCACCAGGCAGGCTGCGTGCCACTGGTGTCCACGGGGTTGTGCCCAGCAGAGAGGTGGTAACACAGCATTGCTTTCACCTGGTCGGGTTCCTACAGCTGATCGCAGCAGATGGGACCAGCATGTGGAGCGGAGCTGAAAGCGTACTTATTTTACTCCCATTTTCTTTTCCCTCCCCTTTGAAGGGGGGCAAAGCTGCCTGCACCTCGGCTGCAGGCTCACTATGGACAATGTCCCATGGAAGATGTGCCAGCCTTGCTTTTTCCCATGGCATTTTACCACTCATTAATCCTTTTGATTTTAGCCTCTTTGAAGCCCAGGATTTGGATGTTTTTCAGCACACTCTGAAATCGGACATGAAAACACTTCAGCCAGTGCAAAAGTTTAAACCCCTTGTTTAAACACCCTGGAAAGGCTTTCACTTGATATGCTGACAATGACTGACTTTATTATGTTTATCTTTTGGCAATATCTCCTTTTGCAATTGATAGCGTCTCGTGTTTTCCTGGTGCCAAGTTCAATTTCCAGCCTTACCAAATGAAAGGGTCTGTCGTGTTTCTCTGCCACGCTGTGGCGTGCTCTGGGCAGTCTGTGATTTCGGTGGTAAATACACAGAGGAATAAAATAAACATGTAACAGAACAGCACCCACAGACACACACATATGATAAAAAGTCTGGGCTTTCACCTAATTTAGACCAGAAAATTGGCATCCGATTTTATTGTTCAGACTGACTCCAAGAGCACAAACATATTTTTTCCTTCAAAACGAGAACTGCCAAAATATAAAGAATGATATCTGCTGCTTTGAACTAATTGGGATTAACTGTTTTGTGTCCGCTTTTCGTGGAACAAGTGCTATTTTACTCAGTTAATAGCAGCAAAGATTTAGGGAAATGGATGGTGCGAGGGTCCTTGCAGCCTGTGGCCACGATGCAGCGTTTGGATCCATGCAGGAGGGACATTCTGCCCGGCACCTTTGGATGTTTGAAACAGGAATAGTCTCTGTTCCCAAAGTCTCAGCCCTAGGATGCTCCCATCGCAGCATGCAGAGGCAAGTTGGAAGCAGCCAAGCCAGACAGGGGAGGGTGGCAGGGAAAATGCTGAGCTTTTGGCAATTTGGTTCCATTTTAATTAGCATTTTCTGTGCACTTTCTGATTTCCCATTTTTGTCTCCAACTGCTGAGACTGTTTCTGGAAGTGTTTCCGAAAAGCAGGAAAAAAAGCACAATCCTATCGAGAACCCAAGTACTTGATTAAAATTGTTGGGATTAGAATAGCATTGCAATTAGAGTTGTGTCTATTTGCCTTCCGGGGTTTACGATCTGTGTTTTCATGCCTTTTGCTGTAAACGTGGGCCTGGAAATTTATCTTGGGGTTTCAAAACAGCCAAATGTTGCAAAAGGTGCCAGAAGGACTGGGGGAGCTGGGAATGCTGGCCTTGCAAGAGGATGGGGGAGCAACCCGCCGTTGCCTGTGGCTCTGTTTGGGATGTTGAAATAGGTGCAGGAAAAAAATACCGTGTTCGGTTAAGGGCTGATCTGAAGAACCGCACTGACAAAGCATGTAAGGCATGGCGTGTTCTACGGAGGAACCATGCAGCATATTTTTAGCACCATTTCCTGGCACCTTGTGTATTAACTACTTCCAGACCGAGAGCATCGGGCAGGGGTGGTCTGAGTCGCTGGGATTCGTGTGCTGATCGTGCACGGCATGCGTGTGATGGGGTGGCTGATACAACTGTGGAGCAGAAGTCAAGAAGGAAGAGGAGTGTTTTTGATGCAGCTCCCAGGGGACCTCTCGAGGCGAAGATGCCTGAGCGCTGCGGTATGCCACTTGCCCAGATGTTTATACCGTGGATGAGCGGAACAAACCTGGAGACAAGCTGTTCCTGGAGCAGCCCGCATGGACAGGCACGCGAGAGCATCCCCAGGGATGCCACGTGGGGCTACCAGCCCTACCAGCCTGCTGTCCCCACCAGCTGGTGTGCTGGAAGGACCATCTCCAAGGGCATGTGGTGGACCAGGCCACCCGGCTGGAAAGGTCCTATGTGTGCAGGGGGTCACAGGAGTGGGTAATATTTTCTGTATGAATAATCAATCTTTTCGTCAGGATGTCCCTGGGATGCTTGTCAGCCTAGATATATGCTGAAGATCTGAGCAGGTGCCTGAGAAAATAGATAAGACAGATGCCAAACAGAAGTGTGGGTCTGCTGGCTTTGCTTATTCTGGTGTTTCATTAAGCTTTCAGTAATGTTGTACGGGGCTGATGCTTTCGCTCCTTCCTGCAGGACACTGCCCGTAGCTGAACTGCTGTCCAGCCTAGCCACCCTTTGAGTGGCAGGGCAAGCACGAGGGTCTCAGACCGTAATTTCCTCATAGAATTGATTATGTTTTATTTATTCAATGTTATGCCAAGTTGGGCAAAGGTCGTGAGAGGAGATGTAAGGCCCCAGGGGAGGAGGAACTTTCTAGGAATGTCTCCTTGGATGACCTTTAGTAAGACATTGAAGCGCAGGCAGTGGAGAGAAGGACAGGTGGACCCTGTTCCCCAAGGGAAAGGGACCTTTTCCCAGAGCTCCGGGTATTTATCCTTCCCAACGGAGCCCTCTTTGGTGGGTACGACGGGGAGATTTTCCTACCCCTTACCACTCTGCTTTTGCTGCTGGGTCATTGAGGAAACCACTAAACCAGCTGAGAGAACATTGATTTTGGATTGCTGGTTTGTTTGTTTAGTGTTGGAGTCTGCCATGAAAATCTGGGGCAAATTAAGAAAAAACAAAGCAAAGATTTTTCCTGGGAAGACAAAAAACCCACCAACCTCAGAAACCCACGCTGTTTCCTAACTCGGTGGCGAGGAAGAAGTGAGCACATGGACACACACACACCACACCACCACCTGCAGGAGACCTTCTAATTCCTGAGTCTAGAAAATCAGTGATCCCACAAAAAGACCCCTGGCAAGGTGACAGGAACTCCCAGGCCATGAACAAAAGTTATGCACTTTTCCCCCCCCTTTACTACTTTTACCTCCCAGCAGGCTTCACTGGATTCACCCTCCTTCACGTGATTTTTTTGCATTCTGCACTGATTGCAGAGGTGGTGAGAGGTGCTCGGACTGCAGCGTCCTCACACCTGGCTCTGATTCCCCACTCGCTCTCTAGAATTGATGAAGTGCCAAGTGTCAAGAGTCTGACTTCAATTTGGGCATCCAACGGGGAGACGTGGCTCGTGACGAGAGAGTCAGCTCTGGGGGAGGGCTCAGCTGCCAGCTTACAGGCAGTTAAAGCTTGAACAAGTAGTAGGTTAGGGAACTGCAAACATGGACCATGGGCGAGGGGAGAGGCTGGGCTTGCCGGGGAAGCCCGGTCTGAAGTGACTGAGGCAAATTCGTGCGGTGGGTGAGAGCTGGGGAAGCCTCACTGCGTGGCTGCCATGGCTTTTGTGGCTGTAGCACCCTGTCGCCAAAAAGAAATATATAGACTTTGGTATCTTGCATCGATCCTGGGAGCCAGGCACGTGCTTCAGAAGCAGCAGCAGCTTTCCTTCTTATTTCTATCCCTGCTTCTCATTTGCTCTGTCACCTCAGGCAAATCATTTAACCCCAGCTTCAACCTATTTTACAGGGATGTTGCAAGGCTTAATTAAGGCTTGTAAAAGGTCTTGAGTTCCTGAGAGGTGCCTGCTGGAGTAGGGTGATTAATCACATGTTGATGGCAGGGATATTGTGGGGGTAAATCCAAGCAGTCACCAGTAGGGCAGATGATATTTTTCCCTGGGGGAAGAAGACAGGGGTTGTAAAAGCATGCACATATCAGATTTATTCATTCTGGATATCAAGTTCTTGAAACTATAGGGAGGCTCTGTAGCCGAAACCACAGAAATCCGACTGTGTGGCTGAGATAAAGACATTCTGAATTTCCACAAAAGCCAATCAAAGATACATAAATTAAGGTGTTTCCCCCTTGATTTCAGAGTCAAAAAGGCAAACAATTTGCAAGACTTGAAGTTGTAGGAATAAAAGTTTGGCACTTCCTCTGAACATCATCCTCACCCTCTGAAAACACAACAGAATCACCCTGTTAGTATTCATTGCAGTAGAGCAAAAAGGAAGATTATTCAGAGGAGGAGGAGGGAAAAAACCCAACAACTTTTGCTGAACTTCATGCAGTTGTTCGCATGATTGCCCAGTTGCCCTTCCATATATAAAAGGAGAGGAGCAGGCAAATGCTGGGCCCTGTGCAGTTACTTCCAAGATGACCCAGTTCTCCTTCTTTGTGGAAAAAATGGAGAAGGAAATGTCGCCTGCTGAACTCTGTGCAGTGTTTTGGAGTTTGTTTTTTTTTTGCCCAGTGCTTTTCTCCTGTAACTTCGTCTCCTTCAACAGTCTCACCTCGAATTCACACCAGCATCATGAAAAGGAGCTGGGGCTTGGAAAGCAAACCAGGCAAAGGCAGAACAGTCTTTGCTCGACTTTAGAATTCATCAGGCTTTGCCCCAGAAGTTGGTGGTTACAAAGGGACGGACCTGCGCTGGGCTGGGTGTGCAGTGATTTGCCTTTGAATACCGAGGAGGGCTCTCCATGGCCCCGGTGACGGGGAGGAATGCAGCGAGCGCTCGCGCATGCAAACGAGGGTGATTTCATACGCTTTTCAGAGACAGAGCATAAATCAATGTTGTTTTGTAGATGGCTTGGCTTGCCGCATTTTTTTCCCTTAGGGAACATCCAGTATCCATGTACTACGCGGAAGGGCGCTGCAGGGGACAGGGGATGGCTGTGCCCTCTGTTTTCACCTCAATATGCAGCTCAGTGAAAACTGGATTTTATTCTTCCAGGGTCCAAACAGAGCCAGCCAAAACCAGAGATTATCATCACTAAGGAATCCTGCCTGGGGAGCTTCCACCAACCAGGAGAGCAGTCAGTTTGAGATTTTTTAAAGCATTTTTTTATGGCATGGCAGTTTTAGTTGAGCTAAATGAAGCTTATTGCAGTGGGGAATTCAGCGTGCACATGTTTAAAAATCTTTTAAGATTGGATATTTTAACTCCAGCAAATAATCAAGTCCCAGGAACAATTTAGATGAGTAATATATTAAAAACAGGCTTATACAGATCCAAGAAAAACGTTGGAGGATCCATAGGGGTCATTGTTATGCACTGCAGGCTTAAATATATTGACTTTTACAACTGCAAATGGATGGTTGCATAGTGGTTTCCACCAAAGAGCAGTTTCAGTTGTGATAACTCACACAAAGTGAAATTCAGTCTTGTGCACAGAGTCAGCATGAGGTCTAAGAACTGAGTGAACTTAATCTTTATCTCTCTACAAACATTACATCTCTTTAATCCTTGAGGCATGCCATTCCGGGAAGGACCCTGCATAAAGGATGCAATAGAGCAAGGCAGGAATCAGATTTGTTATTTATAGAAAAAATCTGAAAACGCTAGGCCGGTAACTAGTGGTGTCCCCCAGGGGTCAGTACTGGGCCCAGTCTTGTTTAACTTCCTCATCAATGACCTGGATGAAGAGTTAGAATGTTTTTTCTGGGATGCATTAGGAGGAGTGTGGCCAGCAGGTAGAGGGAGGTTCTCCTTCCCCTCTACACTGCCCTAGTGAGGTCCCATCTGGAGTACTCTGTCCAGTTCTGGGCTCCCCACTTCAAGAAAGATGAGGAGCTACTGGAGAGAGTCCAGCGGAGGGCTACGAGGATGGTGAGGGGACTGGAGCATCTT
>Ga0065711_1037032_pt1 | contig 20281 bp, 10 predicted proteins | sample Hoacrofraction12_FD_59098 | JGI IMG/M metagenome (GOLD analysis project Ga0065711, IMG submission 59098) | Hoatzin crop microbial communities from Cojedes, Venezuela - Epithelial fraction 12 v2 (version 2) | ecosystem: Host-associated > Birds > Digestive system > Esophagus > Crop | place... | reverse complement strand
CCCACCTCGCAAAAAGATTTCCAAACATATAAAAATTGGCACTTGAAAACTCTCTTTGGGAGGAGGAGCCAAGCGAGAACTTCACCTGACGGACGGGTCGACGGGCCTGAACCTCTCTTCCCCCCCCAAGTAGGGACGCCTTTTTGGTAAGAGTCGCGCCTCTGACTTTGTCAGACATATCCCCGGGAACACATTGTTAACTAAAGCGCTAAACTATTACTTATCAACGGCAATTCCGAATCTGTGATACCTGTCGCTTGAATAAATTACCTATTGTTTCAACTTTGCGAAACTGTTTCAGTGAAAGTCCTTGGAAGGGCTCTGGCAGGCTAGTTGAATATCAGACTCCCCTTACCCTCCCTTTAACGCAACAATCTCGCATACAAATAGGTGTGATGGTGGAAGAGAACTGAAGCTGGAAATGTGATTGCTTCTTCTGGCAGCTTGACATTATATTAAGTTTGAAACGAGATCAAGCCAGAGAAGCACCAAATAGCAAAGTAGAAGATCATGAGATTCGGATTTTCTGTCACTAACAAACTGTTAGTCACTTCTTCATAGCTCCATGGTGTAGTTTTCCCTTTTGTTTTGTTACCTTAAATCAGGAAATTTTCAAACTTCCCCCCTTAAGTTGAAGAAAAGAACTGGGGAAGTTCACTCCTCCTAGGTGGTTTATGACCTTGAGAAAGCCACCCAACAACTCCATGTCTGGGCAACAGAGCATGGCAGACCTGTCAATCTGTACTCTATATATATTGTTGCAGTGACTTTTTAAAAAAAATACTTCTAAGAATTTCATGTGTGTAATGAAGATTGACAAGCATACGATTCATTCTGTAGGTCATCTGCTGCACAGATGTATTTTACATTCCTTCTCTGAACAACTTTGATTAAAACAAGGTCATTTTGGATTATCAAATTCTATTCTGAATTATCAAGCCTTCTCAGTTCAAATTGTAACAGGTAGTATCGATCCCTGATCTTCACATTTATTTATGCTTTCATGGTATTTTTTCCACACAACTCCAAAATACAACAAAGAAAGCAGCCATATTCCACAACTGTGAGAAAATAGCATAGGTCTTTTTCAAAGCTCTGGATCCTTGCTCACATACCACGCATCCACTGTTGAATGGAATTCAGCAAAGAATCACACAGCTCAGAACATCACAGAACGTGCCTAGATCTGTTACATGCATGAAGTTTAGAAAAGTGAGTTGAAGTCTAACAATCATAGCCCAATAATTATTTCAGTAAGCTCCAGCTTCATAATATACATTGATTTGATTCACAGATGCAAGAGATCCGTTGCCCTAAAATTATGTATTTTTACTTTTCCCACATAATTCTTGTTCATCTGCAATTCATTGGACACAGACTTCTTCCAGTCCCCTGACAAAAAAAGTAAGTAGCAAGTTAAACCAAATGGGACCACAGGGCATACAAACAACAAATCAGAAATTAACTTTTATGTAACACCTGCTATCATGTTAGCTAACATGACTTGACAAAACGTCCTTTCTCCTAGTGACCATATACTCTGCCCATCTTAAGAGGTCTATTAGCTTTTCTGAGCTTATAGGCTTGTTCTTCTGATGCTCCCATATGGAATATAACAGCCACACAGTTGATACTCCTAAAAAAAATACACAGAAAATTATGCAGATATATTAATGCTTGTTGTACCCTTCTTGAGATGATAAATGAAATAGTTAAAAACATGGACCTTTAAACTGAATTTTATAATGTCAGTAGGCACCCTCAGTTGACTCTTCATAGTAAGATGATACCTGTCATACAAAAACCATTATCCCTACAATCATATAATTTCACTAAGATTGTAACATTGTCATATTCCTAGGTAACTGACTAGGAGTTAGTACCTTTTTAAAGCTATTTTGTAGTCATTTTCTCTACCAGACTTTTATTCACTGCTTTTAAATAAATTTACAGCTAGAGTTGAGCCTTGAATAAACGTCAGTAATTTGTGTAACAGGTTTCTTTGAAGTACGCTGCATTATTGCTGTTTTGTTTGTACCACCATGATACCTGTAAATACTAATTTTCGTGCCAAATGGTTTTAATTTCAGAAATGGCTATCACAATATTGCCAAGAGCACCGTGCGTGTTCCTCTTTGCTGAACAACAGTGTAACAAGTGGAGTTCAACCTTCTCTACAGGAGACTCCTAATAACACCCTTGAGGACAAGGCTACACTGCGGCCAAGAGACTCACAGTACAAAATACAATCAGCTTTCTCTAAAAATCCCCCAAAGCTCCCAGATCCTTACTTTTAAATATCTAATTGCACAAAGGACTGGAAAGGAGTAAGAGTCAACCTGCAAGAAGCTGGTATGACACAGTAAAATCTCACAAGATGCTTCTATTTTTCATGACATCTATTTTCCAACAGAACAACAGGAATCCTTCTCTCTATGCATACTAGCAGTCTTTCATCATATACTGCATGAGCAATTTTATTTAAAAACAGGATTAACATCAACTGTCACATCACAGACTGTATTTGAACACTGTTTTTGGTAAAATATAGAGGAGAGATATTTCTGGTGTTAGCTAAGTGGTTATTTTGTGCAATAATTTTGTTCCGTTACAGTTGACATCACAGAGACAAAACCAAGTCAAGAAGGTGAAATGATGAACGTGCCGTTATTTAGGAAGAGACAGAGGAAAAAAAACCAAACAGACGGAAAGAGTCACCTGATGAACTGAACTCGTGCAAGGCAAAGAAAATGGTTTCTGTTGATTTAGCCTAACAACTGGCAAATTCCACTGAACACCTTGGTTACGTTGCCAAATGCTCGGTTTTGCTCCATAGTCTAATGCTCCACTAGTCACAGCGTGACAGAGTCAGGGGCTGGGGTTTTTTTCACCGCATACCAAGGAATCAAGATGTTACTTGATTCACTTAACTAAATCATACTTTCTTAACCCAAAGGACTCTTAGGTAACTTCCTTTAATCATTCTTCAGCCTAAGTTGATTCTACAAAAACTACACCTTAAGCACAAAAAAAATAAAATGCTGCTAAGAGGCTCATATGGCTGAAAAGTAGCACAGCTGATGTATATTGTATATCTGCAGAGGTATCTTCCCAGCTGAACCCTTTGATGAATCTGCCTGGCAGCACTCTAAGTTTTGTAATGTAGCAAAGTATCTTTTCTACATCAATCTGCCTTCAGACCAATTTAATACATTAGTCATATTGATTAGGGTGGTAATATTAATTGCTACTTCAGTCACTGGTCCAAACTGTAGGTCAGTGGTGTCCCATAGTGCACACATCATGCTTTGGAAGGGACCTGGGGAGGTGTCATTCCTTCATTATGCAGGAGAGAAGCGGCATGGTCCATCTGACACTACCCGACATCCATCCATCTGTCCATCCATCCATTCATCTTGGATCAGACACCTTCGGCACAACCAACTGCCCCAGAAACACTGCAACTGCAAGGCTTTGACTCCCTTTGGCTCTAGATGTGTGAAATAACAAACCCCAAGCCTCAGGCGAGCAAAAGCCTACCTACAGAATCACCCTACCAAGCTCTCCAAAGACACAGAGCAGGTGCTTCATTTGCTTCTTTTAAGTCACATCACTGTTCCTTGACTATTTGTTTCTCTGTCATTAGGCTCGCACTGACATTAAATGCTGCCTTTGTTTGCAGTCATATCTTTCTTGCCTCTCTCCTGAGAAATCACTTACAGTCAGCGAAGATACAAGCACCTGACAAAGTGATCAGCTGCGCTCCAGTTCACATCATGTTTAGTTTCCTTTTTCAGCCTGCCAATACAGCATGAAGAGATGAAGCTGCTGCAACCGGATGATCAAATAGCAACCTCTTAAAAACACCACGAAAGAACATTTGATGTGCTTTAAATCATAATCATAGGCAAATTTAACTTAATGTATTCCCTGGTGAGGCATGCACTTGCTCAGATTCAGTTAGTTTTACCTTTTTGGACCCTTCTGGGAATACTATTTTAAGCTAACTGAATCACAATGCTTGCCTGCACTGCTGCTTTAAATGATTCACAGAAGTGTACAAGACATTCTACAAACAGGTGAGCAGTCCCAATTTCCACAAACCACAAAAAAGTTTATGAAAATACTAAAGAAGAGCTTGAATACAAATGGCCACTTATACCTCATCTCCTTGTGGCAGAAGAGTGACTGATTTTTTTTTTTTAGCAAATGCCTGCCACTGATGTTTACACAGTTAAAGCCCTCAGTTTACAGACTCCCAGAGGGGAAACAAACATACAACAGAAAAAAAAAATGAAACTTGCCTTCATACGACACAGGAAGGACTTTGTAGATAAAAAATAATAAAGAACTGTACAAGGGAATATTTAACACTCCATATTTCCCATCAAATAATACAATGTAATCTTGAAAAATAGTTTTATCGAGCTATCTTTCCATTCCTATAAGCAAAGAATTTTTAGTATTATACAGAGAACTGACATGTCACATAGTACCAATTAATTCTCTAAAAAATCATAAATATTCCTCAGTTACCTCTTTAAATAAAGGTAAACATTTCCCACTCGTGACTGCAAATGGGGAAATCTAGAGAGCAGGCCTGGATCCCCAGTTTGGGCAACAAAGGAGTTGCAGAATTCTTGTTTTGAGTGGGAAGACTAGCCGTTTCAGTAAGGCATGGGTCAGTGAGGAATAACTAACAGTTGGAAACTGAAACCAGGGAAAGCAGAATCAGTCCCCCAAGCTGAGAGCAGGACAGCATGCAGTATCACCAGTACAGTGGAAATACCTCAGACTTCTTTCTGTGAAAGGAAGATAGCAACGCCTCTTCAGTCTATAGGAGTGTTATGAGGATTAGTGTTTACCAAAGCCTCAGCACCTCAGAATTAATTAACATTTATGATGATCAGTCCCCTCAAATTCACTTGCTGAAGATATCTAGATGATAGGCAAGCAGCATTTATATAATTGCAGTAGCAATATATAAAAAAAATGACAGCTTCATAACATTTGTTAATTTTTTCCCCATTAATTTGATTTACTCTAAGGACCTCTTTCATCTAAGAGGTGCATACTGCTTTATAAAAGAGGTTAAACCCAATAGTAATGTTTTAATTCATGGACAGATAACTCTGCAAATATTTTTTTTCTTGTCATGATAAGGAATTATCATTTTGCTAACAAATTTGCATTCACTCTCACACATCACTGAGAATAATTATGGAAATCAGATGAAGACCACTGGAATCAACCATGCCGTGTTGTAGGAGGAGAGAGGACAAAGATATTCAAAACAGGAGACTGAAGCAAAAGACTTAAAGTATTTATAACTTAAAGGCCTGTACATATTATTCATTCACAATGTTTATAAGCATGGCAATAAGCATTAAATATACAAGCCTGCAATTGAAGGAGCATCCTCAAGAATGTTGTAGAGCATAAAACAAAGTAATGAAGATGTCAAGGATCCACAAGTACCATTCCGGTCATTTGTAAATATGACAAACACCTTACTATCACAGGTAAAGGCTTTGCTGCTTGTAACTAGGGGTGGGCAAGTGAGATTGCTTATGATCCAATTATTTTGTGCTTGTGCTTTAATGCTATGGAACCACACAAAGGTTGGGGCAAAGAGGAACAGCATTTGGAAAGTCCCAACCAAACACTGTAAGTCACCTAGTTCAGTTGTATCACACACTCCTCAGCAAATTTAAACAGCCCAACATAAACACATCATTTGCAAGGGATATTATAACTTACCAAGAGACACAGCATGAGTGAAGGACAAACTCAAAGGAAAAAAAAAAACAGGAACATGGCAAAAAACAACCTGTGGCAAAAAACACACTACAGCAAAGCAACACCCACCCCAAATCAGTGCTTTGCCCTAGCAGAGAGGCAGTAAGAGAAAAGGCAGGATATAGCTGGGTTTCTAAAGTGGCACAAGGTGTCTGTGTTTCAGCAATTAAAGCTTGCCTCTAATTTCAGGTGATCAAAATTAACAGAGTATAACCCACTCTCCTTAATGGCTGTGTAAATTGCTCACCAAAATATCTGTCTCTTTAAACTCTAAGACAGCATTATCAAAATCAGTCAGTTATTTTTAGTGTTGTACTTTTGAGACATTCAGCTTGATAAGAATTTCAAAATGCTAAACCTGTATTTCCTACAGTAAAAGATTATGTTTGAAAACAAGTATCTGAGTCATTAGCATTACTTCTTTCCACACTGGGGAAGTTGTTTATACATGTTCTAAGAGAAGAGTCAAGGAACTTTTAAAAAGTTTTTTTTTCCATTTGAAAATTTCTATTTGATGAAGCCAAAACTTTTTTTCAAAAACATGTTGTTTCCATGCAAGTGTCTTTCAGAGGTTTTCTGGGTGGAAAATGCAAACGCTGGCCAGAAAGAGAGGCACACCTCCTACTGTGAGAATACTTGTCTGAGATGTAGGAAGCCCATTTATAAGTCCACGGTCTGTTTACTGTATTCGAGGAAGAAAACATCGGTTGTTCTAACACATACTGGAAACTGAATCGTTATTATTAAATAAATTCTTGCATTAAAAATAGTCTTACATTTTAATTATATTGAATTAAATTTATGAAAACACTCCAATTTTGTCTCATTTACAATAATACCATCACAAAAAATACTCTTGGGTTGGAATGGTCAATACAGATTTACATTTTCACCTCTAAAATAACTGATGGGGTTAAAATGGTCAGAACAGATTTACATTTTCACTTCTAAAGTAATCGATGCCTCTGACACAATCCATGCCATCCGTGACCTGAAGGCACATGCTACTGTAGACAACTGGCACTGTACCATTGATTTAAACAGAATTTCACTCTGAACCCCTTGCAATAATTCTGCTCACTAAAAGAACGTTCATCATATTTTCCAAATGCCAGTGTCCTCCCCGAGATTTATCTATGCCTATTGGTCCCTAGCCAAGGGAAGTTGGGAGGATTTACTATCTGTATTGAGACGATGAAGACAAAGAACTTTAAATGCTCTGACTGGGGATATCAGGATCCTCCCATGGAGCATCAAGAAAATATTTTTTCATAGTCTTAGTGATAACTTGTTTTCAGCAACCTGTAATGCTACAAGATTTACAACTTTTAAATCTTACCTATAGAGTACTCAGCAGAAGAAACCTTCCCTGTAGGTATGTATCAGAAATCATCATGTGATCATGTGCCTGCCTGAGGGAAGAAACCTGAATGCACCTAATATTTACCCTTGTAGTACTGATTATATTAATTTTAAGTTATACCGGAAACCCTGTTAGCTGAAAAAAAGTAATAATGATCCTTCTGCACACCTTTGGTTGAAGCACCATCAGTGCTTCTGGTTGCTTTTGGACATTTTATTAAGACAGACATCAATACTTTTTCCGTATGTGGCTCGCTGAGAAAATAACTGAATTTATAGCATCAAAACCATCAATTCTGCCTAAACCAATGGCTTGCAATTTTGAAATATTGAACAAACCCTCATTCTATGAAGAAAGTTTCAATAAATTAAGGAAAACTTACTAAAAGAAAAGAGAATGCATGTTCACAAAATTTGGGAAAGGCAGCTACGATCAAGGCATAGAGGCAGAAAGAGATCAGGCAATACATGCATAGTTCCCAGTCTCATTCCTGATTCTTTTAGTAATTATATCAGTGACACTGGGAAATTACATATGTTGTACCTACATTCTCTGCAATAAAAATAAAAAAAAAAAAGGCAAAGAAAAAAAAGATTAAAAAAAACCCCTAAATCTTGTAAAATGTCCTTGTACCAGAACAACTGTACTGAGCTCACACAAATTTTCTTGAATGATCCTGCATTTTGGGTGTTAGGGCCTTCAGCTATTAACTCTCTTGAAGTATTTTGTTCTCAAACTAAACCTTGAGCTGCAAGCCCTAAAGGAAATGGTAACCTCAGGAAATACCATGTTGTGTTCAGAATGCGTAAATATTTGTTTGTCTTCTCAGTGCATGAAGCCTGGCAGGTATACATTACCCATAGGCACTCAAAACCATTTTTGCCTGGGTGAAAAATTCTTCCCTAACTATAAATCAGTCATTCAGAAAAGAATATCCATCGAGGGGTTCTTGATTTTCTCTCTCTTCTACAGTCTCGTTTTTAACACTTCATTACATTTCGATTGGTTAATTAGTGTCACTAACTTAACACGGATGGAGCCCCAGCCCTGGAGGCAATCTTTCGTCCTGGTCTTTGCTCTGCCTTGGGAGATTGCGTGTTTAGTCAATTCGTTTCTTCTTGCTCACCCAATTTCCCCTAGGAGAGCCAAATCAAATACCTGCATGTAAGGAAATCTAATATCCTGAAGTAGCTAAGTGGTAACTTTACCTGAATGATTAACTGACATACAATATTCCTAAAATCATATAGCAGTATTTTTAGATTATACAGTAGCTTCACTGTCTTCTGTATCTCCTCCTTTCAAAACCTGCAGGAAGAGGGAGATACTTCTGGTTCCACAGTGTACAGGATGGCTTGTTCAATGGACACATACAAGGTACACACATACAGACGTGTTCAAATTTGGCCATAAACGTAGTGTATTTTCAATATGAGCAAGAAGTCAGAATCAAGGACAGACAAAGATGGTATGTTGGGAGAGAGACAGCTTGTTTCCCAGACTCGTTTTACAGGCCAGGATAAACTAAGACCTGAAAGAAATTCTTAGGTCAAGGGAAAACTGAGCAAGTATATATATATATTTATTATTATATACATTTTTTTCTTACATTAAGCTCTTATTATGATGATGTTATTCTTTGTCACTCCATTTCCTATCAGTCAAAGCTTAAGAGGAGAATTTCAGAGCCACTTCCATGCCTACTGGATGAGCTGATGCAAGTACTACTGATGAAAGAGGTGATGTGGTTTTACTCAGACAGACTTGCTGGCAGAGCCCTGTTCCTTAAGAAAGCAAAAGAGAGTGAATGGATGCACAGATGCTTCTTGCAACAGGACCCGTAACACCTACTGCTCACTCCTACCTTCAGAATAAATTTCAGTGCTTTTGCAGATCACATATACTAGGATGGTAAAGACTGTGAAACAAATCAGATCTGTAAGTCTTTTCTCAGAAACTATATAATGGAAGGCTTTCATCAAAGGCAGAAAGCTGCTGTGATGATGCAACTTTTGAAAGTCTGTGCTACACCAGTAAGACATAAGGAGTCATAGAGAAAGCAAATACTGATACGGGAAATAAAAGAGTGGGAGGAATTGATTAAACCACTGAAGAATGATGAGAGACGGGTTTAAAATAAGGTGGAGATTGGGGAGATAGATTAGGAGAGGTGCGATTGAGCGAGTCATACTTCTGTAACTCCACTCACTGTAGTAGAAATACAAAAAACTCTTTCTGTAACAAACAAAAATCACAGAGGCTTCAGAGCTTACATGCTGCTCAGTGGAAGCAGAAATTCAGATGGAGAGTGGAATGAGAGGGACATGAGCTAAGGATGCTTCCAGTGAAAGAGGATCATTGGACCCTAACTTGTATCTGTCCATAGGTCATAATTTCTATGAGATTATTTCAGAGTCCATTTTGAAAACAAAAAGAAACAATACATTAAAATGGTCTTATTCAAAGAACTGCCAGCAAATACTTAAAATACTGGAAACAGTGCATTTAAGGAAGAGAGAGTAAATAGGCTGGCTGTGTGTCAACTAGCATGAGAAGCTTCTTGAAGTATAGGCCCAATGTGTTGTCATCATTGCTGACTAAATTAGGACAAGACCTCACTCTTCAGCTAGATATGTAAAGTCACACTCTCAAAGATAAGTTGCCTTGGCCAACCAGCGATCATTATTGTGACTGTCATATTGATTATTCCAAACCTCTGCACTAAAAATATTAATCTGACTATTGACCAGATGGAAAATTTATCTCTTGGTAAAGTTGTATGCACAAATGTCAAAGCTTCCAGAGAGTCGTGCCCATTACTGACTGCACAGATCTGTATTTACGGAGCCTGCAGAGATGCAGGATGAATGGCAGAACTACCAGTATAGACCTAATTTAGTACAGATCTATACCTTATTAGACCTATAGCAGTGGTAACACTGCTAAGGACTGTTAGCTTTTGCTACTTGTGCTGGCACTTCTATTTCTTACTCAGGGAATTAGCACCAAGAGTATTAATTACAGAAGTCAGAACAGAGTAAGATAAAAAATGCTGAAGGAAATTCTCAGCTCCCTCAAAGCAGAAGAAAAGAATGTAAGGACTTTTTCTTATTTTTAATGCCAATTAGTAAAGCATGGTTGAGATTAATCATGGGATTCAAACGCAATTAAACATTGCTACAATAAATTACTATTATGGTTACTATTTACAACTTGGTTGTGGCTAATAACCAGTCAGACCGGTGCTCATTATAACAGATAATGTATAATTACATAATGTTAAGATATATTATGTACTAAATGGCTGTCACAGATCCCTTCTTAAAAGTTCTTGTCATTATATTTTGGAATAATAAAAAAAAAAAATACTGCTACAATAAAGTATGGTATAACGAGTAGGAGAAAGGAACAGATTCTAAAAAATGGATGAGACGTTGCTTGGTAAGTTGACCTTTCACAAACACCCCCTCTTTCACTGATCTAAATGAAAGGCAAGATTATTTTTAATTACAGTTTATAAGCATAGATATAAGTAGTCATCAATAAAAAGTCACTCACATTTGACTCACATTTGAGCCAGCTACAGTTTTGCTGTTATAAAATAAAATAATACTTGAATTAAGGTTGCAAGACACATATCATTCTGCTCTGTTGCATTTCAAATTCATAATTCTGAAATTTTTCAACTGTGACACAACTTTTTTCCCCCAATATAAGGCTCTAATTCCTCAAGAAATATTATACAGGGATAGAAGGATAAAAATCTGGTCAAAGGAAGTTTTGTCCCTACACAAAATTTTAAGCGCAAAACAACCAACAAAGAAGATGTTCTTTTGTGAGAAAAGAAATAAACTTTTCCCATAATATGGAAAAATATCTTGCTTTTTTAAAATAGCTTTAACCATGGAAAACAGCAGAGGATTGAAAGATAAAATTTGACGTAAAAATAACCCTCACTAAAAAGAAATGCCGGTGAGTGTTTTATCAAAAATTGGTTTAGAAAAGCTGTTCAAAAATGCACGTTCTGCATACGTGTCCGAATGGGATTTTTTTCTAAGCTTTTAAAGAGCACAGCCTGCGAAGACTGCTTGGAACACATGTATGTCACTAACTCCACAGGGAGAAGGAAACCCAAAGCCACACGACAAAATGCCTACACTTCTGGCACTGTGTAAAGTTGTTCTTTCCTCATGGAAAACCAACTTCCATTGCTATTTCACTGTTTAGAACAGCTATGGAGCGAAAGTTGCTGAACGGCATTAGTGATACTTCTACATTTTCATTTTCTCAGGGTTGCTTTTAGGATTAAATAGCATTGGAGTTGGCTACACTTTGTTTCTTACTCAAATGTTTCTATTCCTTTTGCTGGGTATCACTGACACTCCTTTAAAGGTACTGCCTTAACACAAGACAAATCAAAAAGATTCCATTAAAATAATGGTACACAATAGACTAAGGTGGAGTATCTCCACTGGAAAAGACTTTCCTCCAGATATTCCTGAGTATGGTCTCACACGATTTGGATCTTTCTGGCAGTGCTGATATCACAGCCTGCGCAAGAGACTGTGAAAATGGTAGCTGAGTGCAGTGTTACCTGAGCTGTGATGCAACATGCAAGCACTCCCATGGGAATCTTGCTTCTGACTTTCTTTTGAATGAATTCAAAATCTTAAAACGTTTATGAAAAAGCGTAGGTTCTCCTTCATATTTACAGAGTACATATGCTGTAGGATTACAAATCACAAGCATTTGCTTTGGTGAAGGTGGATGTAATAAGAGCATGATGACAGGATTTGCACTCTTTATTTACGCAGAAATGTAGACTTTGTTTTGAAGTTGAACTGATTAAGTCCAAGCAAGGACAGTTCTCTTTCTCCGTATAAAACCAGGTACGACTGAGAACATGGTCTTGGTCTCATTTCACAGTCTAATATAAAAGCTCGTTAGCTCAGAGATCTTTAACTGTCCCAAAAAGACACAGTGTTTATACTGCCCTGCTTCGTTACATCTGTGTTTTCAGAACCACAGAATGGAATTTCTTTTCCAGTCTTCATTTCTACAGCAAGGAGGTGGGAAAGGTTATTATCATGTTGCTAAGGGAAATGCATCATCCCATCATCAAGAGCCAATATTATACACTGACTGTATTTGGAAAGGGTTACGGCTTGTAAAACCAGTCATTCACATTACTACTGGAACAATATTGCTCTCTCTTGGAGTGAGTCAGGGAGAAATAACAGAAACTGTTACATTTTATATTACTGCTGTTTCTACTTAAGGGCATTGGCTGTGAGATGTATTTGACCTTTTCCTGGTCTGGCCTCCATTTTACTTAATTCCAAAGGAAGATGTTCCCCGTTTTGAAAATTGACTGAAAAGGAAAGATTAAATAAAGCTTCTTGCCCTTTTTTCAGCTTCTTGTACCATTTTCTACTATAAATAAAAAGGAAGGATACTTTTAATATGAAGAAATACCTTCATTTCTTTATTAGAGCACCTATTCCATTTCAAAGGAGTCATTTGCAACCCATTTTGAGCTGTATAAGCACCATTTCCTTTAAAAATACATAAAGGCACTACAGTGTATTTGTCAGAGTGCTCCTGATGCACACAGAGCAGTGTTTGCTTTCTTCAGCTGAGAATATAAAAGCATGACAATTTATTGTAACTATTTCATGTTAGATTTTCTTACTTCTTACACCTTCATCTAAGCTGAGCAGCCCATTTCTTTGTACGTGATGTATCTTCGCGGTTTCCCAGGCACAGGGAGAAACAATAACTACTGAATCTGCCTTATGTTGAATGAACTTCACTGTGCCTTTAATGTGGTTTCACAAGGAAACAAGACGTGTGTGCTTTAGTATCTTGGCATGACATTCCTCAATTTCAGCCAAATGTGATCAAGAGCTAGGGGTCTTGAAAACATTAAACCGCGAAAAAGGCATGAAAATCAGTGAACAGCTGACCATGGATATCCCATCCATACCTCCACTGATGAAACCACCAAGCCAGCACAGTCCTTAACCATTTCAGTAACAGGAATCAACCAGCTAGCTGGCTGGTTCTGAACTGCAGGGCACAACCCTTGCACAGACATACAAAATACGGAGGGGGGAATCCCCACCCGTTTCTTTATGAGGTTGGCCAGGTCTGAAGGAGGCTGGTATTTCCTGCACTGGAGGCATGTGCAGGACAGATGCAAACTTTCCATCATCAAGCTTCATTAATTCTATCTGCTCAGCTTGAATTCAGTGTCATCACAAAGTGACTGAAAACACAACCCAAGCAACTAACTGTTTTCATACAGTAGGCAGAAATTTACTGGGGTAGGGGGAAATATTAAAAGGGAAGTTCCTGTGAGTGTAACTTTGTCCATATTACAACACACGTTTGAGACAAAGGTGCTGCAAAGCCAAGTTCCCTCTTCCTCGTCTGAGCAAACAACTGGCAAGGTGACGGCTTTGCTTGCAGCCACTGCACCGCTCTGAACACCCGGGTGGCCTCAGAAGCCCTCTTCCAAGAGTCACACTTTGTCTAAGGCCATTCTGTGTTCCCAGGGCTGGATACCAAGAAGTCAGATGAAGAACTGACGTAGGGCCACTTGTTCCTCACAGCTTAAGCCCTACGAGGTTGCAGATATTGTCTCGTCATTTATTATTAACATTAACTAAAATGATAGGCTTGTGGCTTACACTGGATTTACGCCAAAACTGGTTTTTTGAGATATCTTTAATGTCTCCTCTTTGTGGTAACTCATTGTTTCATTAAAACATGTACTTGAAATGCAATATAAAGAGAAAATTACTGATGACAAATCACATGCACACACATATACAGGAACACACATATCAAAATGTATCACCAGCAGACAAGATGGATAAAAACAAAGTCTTATAAATAATGGTTTATAGCTCTAGTCTGCTGGAAAGATAATCCTCTCAAAAACAATAATGCTTTATTCTAGGTATTTCTTGACAACTGCATGGTATATATTTAAGAACATCTGCTGATATCATAGTAATTTAAAGAAGAAGAAGCAGTAATAATAGCACTTCATTATACACCAGATAACATAATAAGCCAAAATTCATATACAATATTTATTATGAAATTAATTAACTGTACCTTGAAAAATAATGGCTCCTCAGGAAGAGGGCTAACAGGGAGTGAGGTGGTGCTACTAGCTGGACTCATGTCTGTACTCTGAAAGAAAAGCACACAGGAGTTTGCATTTCCAATCAAGTTCTACAGACATCTTTTTATATTTGGGGGGAAAACAAAAAAGAGCTCATAAACAGCACTGAAAATCCAACGGAATTAGATCGACAAAGCCACTGCAATCTGTATTGTATTTACCTTTAATTAGTAAAAGTAAGTATTTCACTAATGCGTAAGTACTTTGCATCTTCTTTGTTTTAAACAAACTCCCCATTTAAAGACTGAAACCTCTGCACAAATACGCAATCCTACTGTGTCTACAAAAGAGTAATACAAGAGGATAACTGAGAACACAAAAATTTGTTCACATAGCACAAGATACAATCTACAAGTTGGATGGGGGGTATTTTTATTATTTTTGGATGGCCCAATAGTAAATTTAGAAGGCATAAATAACAGGAAAGCAATATATTGCAGGAAAGTATTTAGATCAAAGTTTAAGAAAACATCACTTTCACATGAGTCAATATACCTTACAAATGAGCACTCATTTATGAAAATAAACAGTGAACAGCAACAGTTAACAATGAAAATAAGTCAATATACTTCAATGGACCTATCCAGTCAAAATGCTTTAAAGATTGACCTAAAAACCCACTCTTTTTTAGGTAGCATTTCAGTAACCCATTGGTTAGCATGGTCATTATTTTTACAGATGTGACAGATATGAAAAGAAGTATGGAAACTCTTAATAATTTACAATGGTAATAATATTAGAAGAACAAAATCTGGATTTAAAAAAAATACACAAACAATACCAAGATTGTTCTGGAGAAAACTAGAATATATGATACTTCTTGGGAAATAAGTCCTTAAGTGCTAAAATGAAAAAATCCACCACCAATAACAAAAATAAACCAGAAAAGATGTAATGGAGGATATAAAAAAACAAGTTTGCATGGCCCAGAAGTTCATTTCCTTTTCACACTGTGGCACTGTAACGCAGAATGATTTAATGCATTCAACTTATGTAATTAACTAATCAGATATCTGGTTTCACATCAGTATGAATCTGTTACGACCCCTTTGCTAAGCCCAAAATCTGCAAGTGGAGAATACTGCTCCACCATGAAGTTCTAACAGTTCATGCAACAGAAGCTTTTTATGCAGAGATAACCATATTTTATTCAACTAACTGCTACAGGATGAAAACCGAGACGAAATTTGGGGTACAAAAATCCCTATGTCAGATCTGAAATAGAGGGCACAGTTAATTCAACATTAACAACTACTTGAGAAAATTGCTAAGTTTAATCAGATAGGTACCAGTTACACTATACCTGAAAGAAAAGACAACAGCTACTTTCTAAATAAATAAATATAAAAGGCAAGTAAAGGAGAAAGGAGTGGACCACAGTAATTATTTTCTAAGAAAAAGAGAGAGACAGGTAGTTTATAGCCCATGTAAGACAAAGAAGTTGTTGTGGAATAAGGGAGATTATAACATGCCAGAAAGCCAGTATCTTTGTTGAATACATCACTCTGGTATTGAGAAACACTACAAATTTTATCCTGGACTCCTGCACTTGATCATCAAGGAAACTGACTGATAATATTTACTAAAAGGAAGTGAAACATAGATCTTTTAGATTAAACTCAAAGTGCAGACAAAACTGGAGACCACCTCTATGAGAATGTTCTGCCTTGAAAGCCAATGGTTCAACTGAGAACAATTTGTCTTTTAATTTACATAGAATAGAAAAAACCAAGAGGGGAAAAAAATCCAGTAGCTGCTTTCCAAACCAGACCAAGAGCCCTAACCTGTAGTTAGAAATGCGCAGGAAGGCAGTCCAATCTTATAAGCATTGAAACAGCCTCCGTATGCAAATCTGCAAAGCAGATTGGTACCTGTATGCTACACGAGTTGCAAGTTCTTCAGTGACAGCTGGATCTAAGAAAGGTTGAACAGCCCTAAGGATGCCAAACATCCGCTCTTCTGTGATGACTGAACACGAGCCAGCTCAGGTCTGGATGCCACGCTGCTGTGGCACCGTGCCTGAACTAGAAAGGCTGCTGAGAGGTGGGGGATGTTAGCAGAGGCACCATGACTATGTAGCTTCTGGACTGCAAATGGTTTGCCTCTGGCCAGATAGCAGCATTGGCAGAAGAGCCTGTCTCTGGATACAGCTGTCCAACTATACATACACACAGTGACCCCTGCAACTACTTCAGTTGTCTTCCTCTCTAAGGAAAGTAGAGCATCTTCTCTGCCAGTGTAAATTAATTAAATTCAGTGGCGCTAACTCAGTTTATTCTAGTAGAGAATTGAGTGAGACGGTACCAAAAGGGTTGTTTCTCGAGCTATTTAAAAAAACCCTTCCGAACTAATCACTGCTTTGAGAGATGTGGATAGCTTGCCCTCCTGAAGGGACATATTAAAAATTTCAAACATCACACCTCCCACCTAAATTTACCATCCACTGGGTATTTGTCATAATCACACACTGCAGTATAGAGCTCCCCATACACAAAAAAACCCCTATCTTTAAAAGGAATTCAGCAAACGAGGACTTTTTATTTAATGTTGCCTAAATCTCTTCCCATAAAAACAGCACTCACTTTAAATCTGGCTTAAAGTTGATAGATTTTAGTTATAAATTAACTAGAAGATGCTGCACCACTAGGCTATAATGATATCTTGTAAATTGTAGTAAATGTTAAACATCATTTGCACCATAATTCTACATACTAGGCAAAATTAGGTAAATTAGGATATCTCCTAAATTTGCAGTTCTTTGCTGTGCATCTGTAACCTTTTAAAATGTATTTTTGATGCACAGCGATACCACAGCTGGGTTCTGTAGACTGCACCTTTTCCCTGCATCGCTGGAAACCTCTGAATGTTCTGGAGGGCACAGAATGTTGAAAAGCTTTAATCACCTAAACTCCATTTTTCAAATGCCTGAATACCAAGCAATTAAAAGTATTTCTCAGAGCAACAGTTCAGAAAATACTGTCTTGCCCATGTTGAAAACGAGACCGTGAGCTTTTCTTTCAGTGCTTTTAGGCCATTTTTTAATTTAGAGTAGGCTGTTAAAATCAAGCAAATGGACATTATTAGAATTTTGCTGATAATTGTTGCGCGACAACTATCAATGCCAAAGTTTTCTGCTAATTTCTATAGCTGATCAGCCTATACATCAGCCTCATTGTGCTACTGAAGAGGTACCATGGAGTAACTGCCAGACCGTGCTAATCATTTAGCTTCAGAGACTGATGTTAAAATGTGCTTAACTATCAGGAAATTTCTTGATAACAAGGCAAAGGAAGAAAAGAAGTCTAAGAGAAAAAACTTTTCCCACTTCTGCATCCTGTTTGGCGATCCAGGATCGGCATCCTGCTTGAGGACAGATTCTCACCATTTTAGCTAGATTAAAGGGAGAGCAGCTCTTTCTGGAGCTGTTTTAAAGTAGTCACAGACTTGGGTTTGTTTTGATTTTTTTCCACTTGTATATACCAGCCTCAAAACAGAATGTTTCATAAACCTGCATACTGATGTAAATTGTCTAATGGCAAATCAGAGAATGCAGTCAGTGTTTTTCTAGCAATACAAAAGCTCAAATATATATAAATGCACATTGTTACAAGCATGCTTCTTTGAAAACAATCTTCCAGCCTTCAGCAACTGTTCTTTAAATGAAAGCAGATTCATTTCACCTCATAAATTGGGATTTTTCTCACTACAAACCCTTGGTTTTAATCTGATCTTCCCTAGGAAGAAGCCTATGTATCAACCTTCATTAATTGTACCATAAAATCTGGACCATCCACTGTACATCATGCACTGACAGAAGCCAATTTGATTTGCTACAACTGCTTTTCAACAAGGGTAAACACTGCAATGATAGTTGGCAGACATTGACTTCTCCAGAGATCAGTATCGCAATTTATTGATCTAAGAAGTTCATACTGACAGAGAAAACCTTCAGTGGATGCTAGAGCAAGAGATCAAATAAATCTTTATAATAACTGAAGAAAAGAAAAGACAATCTGTGTACTTTATAGCTTTTTCTAAGGAGTAGTGGCCGAGTGTTGAACTGACTTTCAGGGCAATAGTTTTAGTTGTATCATAAGTTACGCCACTAAGTATCATTTCACAATCTAGAAGTTCAGTAGAACTAGGAAGTTAAATAAGGGCAGTCAGCAAGCTCAGTAATGACGTTTCAGTATACTGAAGGTAACCAAAGATCTGCAAATGGATTTATTAATAGGTCTGTACAACACCTTTATGAAATATTGTGCTTAAATATTATTATCTCGCTTAATAAACAGTAGTGAAAAAGAAGGGGAAGTGATTTGCTCAAAGCTACAAAGGGCTGGTAAAAACAAAGATAGCCGTCAGGAACTCACAAGTCCAGGCACCCCAGTTGTTCATCCAGAGCGTGCAATGCTCCCCTACATACTTTTGGAGTGCTGCAATTTCTGTAGTTTCTGTATTATTTAACATCATGAAGAGTTTTTGCTGATACATACACTTCCTACAAACAAAATGACTATAAAGAATTGAGGCCAGCAAAATCAAAATTAGTTTTGGTAAGAAAAAACAGCAGACACATGAAATGAGCTTTCGCCTCCCACCCCCCACTACGTTTGATTAATTTTCCACATCATCTCCAGTCTCACTCACTAAGAATGGAAGTGCCTCCTTAAAATGTGTTTAGGTCTATTTTCTAACACCTTTGAATACAATCCAGGTGGTTATTCATAAACCTATTTCATGTGTCTTTTATTAGTAGGTACAGTTAAATACTCTCGCTAATTACTAATGTGTGCAATTACCAGCTGAGACATTTGATTATTGTTTTCAGGTATTTGCCTGGTACATTGCCTAGAGCTTGCTGCTCCACATCTTAGAAGGCTCAGAAGGGTCTTGCATGTGACCTCAGCTACCGTAACTCCCATCACAGGGGAGAACCATAAATTACAGTTGCTACTGCCTCTTGCTACTTCTTTTTATGCTAGTACATAAGGTGTGGACAGCCAAACAAGTTTGTAGTGGTTCAATTATCTACTGATTCTCAACCAGCACTTCGCATACAAGCAGACATATTAGCCTCCATTCCTCTTATAATCTAAGCAAAGCTAATCACCTGAGCTGTGAAATGCCAGTGGAAAATTTCACCTCAGTTAAGATAAAATGTTGATCTGTCACTTAGCAGCATTTGTATATCTAGTACTGTTTATTTTAGAAGACTCTGAGATCTCAGAACTCTGAGAAAACACAATAAATGTAATATTTCGCACAATAATATTTTCAGCGAGGAGGGATCGAGATGAAGGATATTTTGTTGACTGCTATTTGTTTCTACTTAGAAAAATTGCTCGCAAGATGCTTTTGTAGCCTTACAATTAGGCTAAATTAATTATAAAGACCATAACAAGCAAGCAACATAAAGAGTATATAACGTGTCCATGGTTTGCTGCAGGGCTACAGTGTTTAAAATCATTTATATTCAGATTATATTTTCACATTGGTTAATTTATATTTAATTTATATTTAATTTACTCAAATATTTCTATTTACTAAGATAGCTATCTCCCCTATCCTTACATTAAATGCAGAAGTGTAAGAATACCAAAGTACCAGGCACAAATTGCTATTATTATCTGATTTTTAGTTTCCAAAATGGCAATATGAAAATACCTCACATATAAAACATCTGGTAGCTGGCACAAGGAGAACACCTTAATAAATATGTTTTTAAATTTATAAATCACAGAATCACAGAATGGTCGGGGTTGGAAGGGGCCTCTGTGGGTCATCTAGTCCAACCCTCCTGCCAAAACAGGGTCACCTACAGCAGGCTGCACAGGACCTTGTCCAGGCGGGTCTTGAATGTCTCCAGAGAAGGAGACTCCACCACCTCCCTGGGCAGCCTGTTCCAGTGCTCCGTCACCCTC
>Ga0065711_1037031_pt1 | contig 20283 bp, 12 predicted proteins | sample Hoacrofraction12_FD_59098 | JGI IMG/M metagenome (GOLD analysis project Ga0065711, IMG submission 59098) | Hoatzin crop microbial communities from Cojedes, Venezuela - Epithelial fraction 12 v2 (version 2) | ecosystem: Host-associated > Birds > Digestive system > Esophagus > Crop | place... | reverse complement strand
TTTTTTTTTTTTTTTTTTTTTTTTTTTTTTTTTGTTTGGTACAAATAAGTTCTCTGTTATTTTAATTAGATTGGCACAAATAGCAGAGGCCGATGGTCGAACAAAACTATTACATTGCATCTGAAGATTAAGATACAGCACAAAGGGAAACAGGGTTGTTGAAGGGTGAGAGTGATTTTGTACAAGCTTAATTTTATAATGATTGTGGGCAGTGCACACCTTTTCTTTTTTTCCTAACGTAGTTGGCCGAGAATACCCAGACCACTATTTTAACCACACCAAGTAGACCCGCTTTAAGTAAATTATCATTTACTATTTGGCAAACATCATTTACTGAACGCCTAATAAAGCCTGGAGTTAGTGTTTCTTTAGACAAAATAAAACACACTTCCTTCATTTGGTAGGAATTTTGTGTTTGTACTTTCTCTTCACCAGTAATAAATGGCGTCAAAACCGAAAATGTTGTAAATGTTCCTAAAATACTCTGTCAGTTTGTCTCACCTATGGCTATGGACGAAAAACTGCAGGGACAAGGTATTCAACATATTCCTCCTTTCAGTTGCTTGGATTTTTGCTGTAATTGCCAGCAAGGATGTGGAATTGCCAATGTTGGAGGTGCTGGATTTTGTGGTGTGAATGATCATGGGCTGCAGTCTGGGCCGAGGCCAAAGAAGTCATTTCAGGTTTGCCAGCAAGCAGCCTTCAGAGGGCAAGAGCTTTCAATTGCTCTCAGCCTGGATAAGTTTTGAACAGACAATCTCAATGTAGAGAACTCATCACCTTGATTAATTCCTGGTCAGTAATATAGTTTTCTAAAATGTATTTCCTGGTTTTCGAGTGAGCTTCAGTAAAGGTTCTAGAAATAGTCTATGCTGGTGATGCAAGAAGAGGACTACTATCTGCTTATCATTTATTCTTCCACAGAGGCGGGTTCTTGGCATACTGAAAAGCTTCAAAGAATGGAACGGATTGGTTTGGCAGACCTGAAGAACCTGAATTAACTCACTGGTTAGAGCATTAGAACACTGCTGATGTGGAACAGCACAGCCAGCAACGTAAAGGTAGGTCTGCTCAGCCTGAACACAGCAAGTCCTTGAATTCATACTTTTTCAGGCCCTTGAGCTCTTAGTTTAAATTATCTGCAGTGCCAATTACTGGTAATTAATACACAGATGGAATGATGGATTTGATGTAACCTAATGTGTTTTAAGGAGTTAGTATTAAAAGCAGGTATTTGGTGTTCTGTGTTAATTACCAAGTTTAAAAACCAGGAGTGATAAATGTATGTGCTAACAGTTTTAACTATTTAGTATCATTCTGTGTATTAACGTCCATGTGTAGGTGTGCATTTGGGAAAGGGAGTCAAATTTAGGGCCCTTCATGCCTGCCAGTGGTTTTATCTGAAGCTCATTATAAGTAAGTAATTTCAAAGTTATTCAGTTTCTTATTGAATAAAATAATTCCTCAAAGCTACAATCTACTTTTCTCTCAGATGGTGCTCAAACTGGTATTTCATACACTCTTATCTTGAGTAAGTTACTGTAGAAGACAGAGCTGCACTGGCTTGTCTGGAGGGCAGAAAAGGGAGAGATCTGCCACACTGTGGGCAGCTCCCGGAGGAACTCTGCCTGCAGAATGCTTGCACGGGCAAAACTGGTGCTGGGAGGTGGCTGCTGTTGGTTCCTCTCCAACCTACGGCAGCCCCGTTCCATCAGGCCACTACTGCCCACGGGGAGCAGGGCTCAAGCGCTGCTCTGCTCTCCAGGACCGGCATCCTGACGCGGGCATTTACTGGCACCCCTTTTGTTCTGACATGGGGAAGGTGTACCAGGGCATCGGCGCCCACTGTGCTGGGATCACAGGGAGTAGAGGAAAAAGCTTCTCATACTTCCAGTGACCCACACATGTACTGGAGAAGTACCAGCTACAAATCCAAGTTTGACCTTAAGTGTTTAATGTTTGGAACAGGATAATTCATTAGTATCATTTATATGTTGTACAACTTTATGCAATTCAGCTGAGAATAGAGCCCATAATTGGTTAAGATTTCATAAATAAGGACTCATAAAGTGATTCAGAGAAAAAGTCATTAGGGACCAAGATATACTTTTAGAGTTACTGTCTCAGGAAATAGCCTAAAATTCTCCGTATGCAACAACTGGAGCACTACTTAAATTTATAAAATGAAAGAGACCAGATTTCTCCTAAGGACAGTAAGTATCAGTAACTTCAACATGTGAAAAACTGCTTCACACAACTCCATGCTGGAAATACTGATTCTGCCATTCTTTTCTTTACTTCTAATTTTTGGTTTCAGACATGTAAATTAAAAATCAATTTCCATTGCATTCGTTCTGTCAGGAATTCTAAGTGTGAAACAGTTTAAGATTTATCTGAACTCCATATTTCTTTTCTGAGGTAATCAATTAGAAAAAAAATACATAAAACCCAGTTCAAGTCCAGAGTTTCCAAGATAACCCACACATTAGGATGGCTTTCTTCAGCTTTTATAGCTATATGCTTACCTCTGGGGTCAGTGCATTGTTATCTGAAGTCTGACTCGACAGCAAAATATGTGTGAAACCATCTTCTTTCCGGACTACAATGTCCCTGAACCGGCAGTTACTTTCGTTTTGACGCACGCTGTATCTTAGTCTCTTATCGAAGACATAATCTTTCTCCCCATCTAGTTTCCTTTTCACAGTGCTGTGTAGATTCAAGCTTCCATTGGCCAGAGAAGAACCTTTCAGATGGAAAGAATCAAAGCATAATTATGTCTATACCTCCAAAGAAATGGAGTGATACTTTCTATTAGCTCAAACACAGCTTGGTATTTGCAAGAGCCCCTGCGTGATAAATTGGATAAATCAAAAATATGCCAGGCTAGTCAAATGTGGCCTCCAGCCATTCTGATTATTCTATATTCCAATATGCAGTACTTAGTGTTCTCTGATCAGACAACCTCTAGATCCAATGAATTGTAGCACGTAGGACTGGTACTCTTTACGGGATTCCGTTCTGCTTTGAAGATGAAACCAATTGTATCATAGTCTTTCACATGAACTTGGGATGATCCCTGGATTCACAGGAAGATTCTAATTCAACTTGAGAAAAACTTGACATGACAGGTTTAGCCAAATTCCATCTTTCAAAGCTACATTATCTTCCTTTTATGGTGACAAAAAAGCCATTATCAGTTTCAAATGGCAACCTGAATAGACACTTGTTGCCCATCTCTATGTGACAGTAAGTTAGGGGAGTTCTTACTAAGCTGATACAACCGACATTCTCTTTCACATATCCCTGTGGTTAGCGTTAGGAGTAGCAGCTAGCCATCCTCTTTCCTCTGATCCCAAGCTTCTGCTCATTACATTTTTACAGTAACAATATTTGCTGTCTTTTGACTAACAGATATCATATTAATATTAGACTTTTTACATAGAAAATATTAATGCTGATGCCATTTTGGAGGGTGTCCAGCAGTAGCGAAAAAAGGGAATTACAACAACAAAGATATAGTTCCTCCTTAAAAACAAATGAGAGCAACAGTACATCAATTTTAAAAGAGTTTATTCTGACTTACACTGTGTATGAACTGTAAACGATTACTTTGCTTATGTTTACAGTTCCTCTGTAATAGGCAATATGTTGTGATTGGTAGCAATGCTGAGCCTGAATGTTGAAAGTATCTTCAAAAGATTTTTATTTCTAATTACAGATGTTTCACACTATTGCTGTTAAAAGCAAAGCAGAGACAGGCTCTTGAGGAACGGAGATAAAAGTCACTCTGTTCATTGAAATAGCTTCCAAATCTGTTTTTTGTTTAAATAGACATAAGCCCACAATACTCCATATTTAAGAAAGGCCAAGAAAGAGCTGAATGGAAACACCTTTGTTTGTTCCATTCTTTACTTCTGCCTAAATTGACCTGTTCCAGCTTCTGGTATCAAATAGCCAGGAATTTTTAAAGGGCAGATGACATGAATATTAGAACATAATTTTAAATTTTATAGTTTAAATGACCACTATTCAATTAAAAATACTCTGTTGCAATAGAACTGAATGGTGAATTCCTAACAGACTCCTCTCAAAACCAAAGTCACTTACCCTCATTTTGGATTAGCTATGTTTCAACTTGACATTTATGTAGGTAAGTGAACTGTCTGACACCTCTCGGTTGGCAATGGCCTGCGGAATTGTTCACAGAGTGTGAAATGCCTGTATATACACTGCAGTTACGATATGCGATGCTCAAATACAGAGAGTGCTTAATAGTATTTAACTGGTGCATCACTTGTCCTCATCATGTAATGTGTACAGGTATGTACACATACACCTACACACAGAAATACATGTTTGTTAAAAAGTCTGCTACTTCAGTCAATCATAAAACTCTTTTTCATTGTTAAGAGATATCATCTAAAGTATTGCCCATATTATATTGAATAAAGGATTTAACTGGTGCAATGCAAACATTGACAAACTACATTAGATAATCGATTTGAAGAAAAATCATCTGAAGCCATCAGAATTTGAAATTTGTTTTCTTGAAAAGAACTCTCTACAAGTGTAGAAATCACCATGTGCTTGAATTTTAAAAATCATGAATAATTTCTCATGGCATGTTTCTTCTTTTTCATAAGGTTTTGCTACTGCATGTATTTTGACATGAGTTCTCACAAACAAAAATCAACTTGCGAAATTACTAACAGAAAACTAATAGCATTGGGAATAATACGCTGAAACAAATTAATTATTTGACTGAGGCAGACTTCTAAATATTGTATGTTTATCTATTCAATCCTTACTATGTTGCTTGACCCAGCAATAAGCTACTAAGATGTGAAGAGTTAAATCTCCCAAAAAAAGCGTAAAGAACTTACGATATCAGAGGCACAAATGACCATTTAACGGAAGATGTGTCAGACTAACTGTACTGATTATCTACCTAGTGTTGAAGATTATGCCACATCTATTCTAAATACAGATGGTAAGGGAATGGTAGAAGGTTAATTCATGCAGATAATCCAGCTCAACAAAAAGCCTCATAGCAATAACTTTATTTTAATTTTTTGTTGTATTCTTCGTTGTCTGAGTAATGTATTCAGTTTGTAAATTAAACATATGATATAAGAAACTACAGATCTCATAAAAATATTTTAACTATCTGCATGCCAGCTGACAGAAATTTAACCAGAGGAAAGAGAGAGAGAAATTAAATGTGAGAGAAGTATAAATGGAAAAGTGTGATTTCCAAGAATGGATGGTTAACAGAACAACATACAGTGAATACATTGTTGTTTCAGTGTATACAGTGCATCCCTGTAACCTTGCTTAATCTGATAAACTGGAGAAAACGATCAGCGAAACCCAACAACACTCCAGTGAAACCAGGACAACTTAGCATGTCTGTTGTGCTGATGTGTTGGAGCTACTGAAGGTTTGCTCTGGAGCCACGAAAGCATCCGGAATTGTCTCTGTGTGAGGGTTAATTGTTAGCACCTGCTTAATGCACCTAAGGGTAACAATCCCTTAATACACCACAATGAAAAATGACTGTGACATAGGAGGAAAGAGGCCTTCTCAAAGCAATCTATACTGCATGTGAGACAAACCAAGGATGTCACAAATTAACTACGGAAGCTTTAGGTACCTCCTAATGTGGTTTACTTGCTTAGTAGTGAGTATTTCACGCTTAGTCTAAGTACAAAAAGAAAACAGAACAGGAGAAAATATTCCTTCCTTTAGTGGGAGTTTAATCTAATTATTACCTTGTTTTCAATCAGCAGTAGAACTTGTGGAATACGTAAAACACACTGCTAGTTAGAAGAAGTTTCAATATTTTTGAAGGAACTTCAGATATTCCCAGACCACTGGCGCGTCTACTGATCCTTCTCCAAGAACGGCAGGCAGTAAAGGCTGCTATTTAAGGAGAAAATGCAAGCTTGGCCACTTTCTGCAGTCCTTTCCCCTAGTATCATCCCTAAGTGTTGTACAGCAGTATGAGAGGATTCATCCTTCCTGTTTCCTTCAGTATATGCTCGTGGACCTTTTCATGGATTTCTCTAATCCCCTTTTGAGCCTGCTGATGCTGTCTGTCTCCACAGCCTCCTGTGGTATGAGTCTGAGAAGTTGTGTAGCCACTACACAAAGAAGAATTTTCTTTCATCTGTGCTTTTATCTGATGTTCTACCAGTTTCAGTGAGTGGGCCATAGTTCTGCTGTTGAGAGATTTAGTGAACAACAGTTCTGCATTTACTTTATCTGCGGCCTTCATGGTTTTGTAAACTTTGATCAAATTCACCCTCAGCCTCCCCCTCTCCTCACTGGAGCCTCTTTTATTCTTATAATCCTCTTCACTTTAGTTGCCTGTCCCTGCATCTTCTTTAGCACACCCACTACTGTCAAAAAGGACAACATGTAACAATGTTACTGCTGCTGCTGTGGGTACCAGAAAGTGCCTGAAGACTGAGACTAGAGCTCTGTTATACTAGGCATTGCAGAAAACACATCAGAAATTTATAGTCTAAAAAGATGAGGCAGACAAACAGGAGGAGAGGAAAGAGAGAAAAGATCGCAATGAGCCTCAGATCACTCAATGCTTTAGAGCACTCAGATCTCCCCACCTCCTTCCACTGCTTCCACCCACTACAAGAGGAGACCTCAAGCTACTGCTGTTTTCAGATACATCCTTTCTTAGCACTTCATCACAGTCAGTGTAACAGAGCAGTCTGTGTGCCACCACCCTGCGTGGCGATCCTAGCCCACAGGCAGGTAGCCATACTGTGAACTGCAAGACCCCTTTTCTAATTACAGATGTTTCACACTATTGCTGTTAAAAGCAAAGCAAAGACAGGCTCTTGAGGAACGGAGATAAAAGTCACTGTTCATTAAAATAGCTTCCAAATCTGTTTTTTGTTTAAATAGACATAAGCCCACAATACTCCATATTTAAGAAAGGCCAAGAAAGAGCTGAATGGAAACACCTTTGTTTGTTCCGTTCTTTACTCCTGCCTAAGTTGACCTGACCTGATGAACTGTTCTGGCTGGAAACTCACCCTGCAAAACTGTGGTTCCTTTTCAAACAGATCAGGTTCACCTTGTAGCCCCAGGAGTACTAAAACTGATGCAAGGAAAGGGATGGGAAGAACGATCAGGATGTCATGGGATGGAGGTGCTGGACTGTTCTGGTTGTTAGCAGCATGCGTTTGTGCTGAACGAAAAGGATCATGGAGCTAGGGCTCTCGTTTTTTTAGGTGAAATAAACCATGCTCCCTTACTCTCCCTGGTAAAACAGCTTGGCATTCCTCAGTCTTCCCAACAGCCTTTCTCTGTCTCCTTTCTGTCTTTCTTGTGGGTAATGGTTAATACTGCACATACTTAAAAGCAGTGTTCTGCTGATAATTTACTAATACTTTCAGACTTCTCCAGCTAAGGGAGCATCTGTAAGATATCTAAAAGCAATGAGTTTTTATCCAAACTGAGAAAGCAAGCATATTTGGTTGTCTTTTACTGCCAGTATTGCTCCAGAATAAATAAAACAGAACAAGCTAAAAAAACAAGAGGAAGCAGTGACTAAGTTCATAGAGAGTATTTAAATTAAGGGCACCATGAGACTACAAAGATTTTCGTAAGGGAGAAAAACAGTGGTTAGTGATATATGACAAGTACAGAAATAGAGTGCTGTAGAAAAGGGAAAGAGAAAATTAAAAGGGGCGGTTTTTTGATGCTGTCAAGCAACTTGACAAAACAATCACTCTCAATTACAATACCTGGAGAGAAACAGAAACGTGATAACAGAAGACAACAAATATGATCATAAAGAACGAGATTGGTGGCTCCTGGGAGCATCAGTGGATGTTCTCCCACAGAGTTTTTCAAAATTTTCCGATTTGCAGACCCTTAAATAACTGTCAATAAAGATGACTCTACTCTCCTTATGACGAGATGTGTAGAAGGTAGAAGAGAGGTTTTGATAAGAAAGGTTTTTCCCAACTTCAACAAGGTTCCAGGCCTCCACTAGGGTGCATATATGATTTTGTACCTATATCTGTAGGTATAGAGTCATCTTTCTGGGGTAAGTAGCTTACTGGTGAGAGTTTAATCTACAGATCAAGCAGGAAACACTTGTACTCAAGTGGATGTACACAAAACCAAACACACTGGTGGAAGTCCACTCAAGGAGTCATCAAAAACTAGTTTTCAAATAGCTATTATTTATTTCAACACAACAGGCATACCACAGATAATCAAAATAGGTATTTTTTGATTAGTTATAGTATATAAATTACTAATTTTATTGCTTGGTTCAGTACACTGGTAGTTAAATATCATTGTAATATGAAAGCACACTGATTCAAGTTGATGGGTTCTGGAGGCCTTCAACCATAGGCTAACACTGGTAGCAGATCTGGGCCTACAGCTGGGTTTTCAAAATGATGGGGAATTTCTGAGTTTTCATCTCAAGACCAATTTAAAATGTCTATATACATTTTCTGTGCACTCTTACAATTACCTGTGAAATGAACTGGACATTTATTTGGGCTCCATAAAGGCAATCTCAAAGCTGTCACAAAAGTCTGCTTCACTGGATTCTGCACAGGGCTGCCCAGGAGCCACAGCTTCTGGGAGCCAAACACAGGTCCTCCAGGCTCCCTCTTTGTTCTGCATACAGTGCCTGGGAGCTCTGCGAGCGTGGACGGGACATGCTGGGCTTACGACTTCCAGACTCTGTGGCAGACTGCCTGAAACCTCTGGCATAGCTGGCTGCCTTGGAGCTCAACGTGGGAGTCCTGCCAAGCAGACTGCCACATCGCTCCCAGTCGCAGGGGACAAAGCCTTGGGACCTTGGCTCAGATTTGGAGAAAGTTTTGAAACCCAACATGTTTGGAACAAAACTTCTGTTATTCAACAAACTGGCATTTTTCTCTGAAACTTTCTTCATTTGTAATTTGTAAAATTTCAGACCAGTTTTACTGCAACATCTATCCTGATTACAATGAGTTTCTGATACTGACAGGACACCTGGCAGAATCACAGTGGCACCTTCTGTGCTGCTTCCCTGTGAGTGTGAATACTGAGGGAGTTCAGTAAATTGTTGCACTTGTTGAAGAGTAGTGCAAGTTTCTTCGATTTGACATTTCAAATGATGCAAAATCCTGTATAGGGAAATGTGACTTCTCTCAAGCTTGAGGGCAATATTAGAAAAAAACCTAGTATTTTGATTTCAACCCTTCTTCACCAGTTTCTGTCTGCTCTTGCTTTGGTGGTCTCCTCTCTCCTCTTTGTAGTTTTCTCCACTATGCATGCGCTGGTATCACAAAGCAAGACTGGAAGGATTTCTGACCTTGGGAGTGCTGCTGAGTATGGGATTTTCAGATGAGAACCAGGTAGAGATTTAAAGATCTCTTGCTTTTGCCTACTGGGAGACCAGAATGCAAGGGAGAAAGGAGAGCAAAATACAGAAGAGAAGTGATGGATTCGGAGAATGTAAAAACCATCACAAAGAAATGTTTTAAACAAGCTGTGTGCTTCAGCTGTTAGGCCAGGAGCCCTCCATACGTGGCAGAACACTTGTCTGCTTAGGCAAAGCAGGTTGCTACTGAAATAGAGCTTTCTTACAGGGATTATTCGAACAGGGGTGGTGAATGCCATTCATTAGCTCTTGCAGAGACACGAATGGTTCATTTGACCTTACAGTTCTTTGTGGCCCTTCAGTTCTTCATTAAAAAAAAAGAAAAAAAAAGATTCTAAAATATGGGAATTAATGCATTTTTAAGATGCATTTTGTATCAGAACTTCCCCAATGAATAACATAAAACAAATGATTAAAAAAACTTCATTAGAAACAGTAAGAAAGCAAAGAAAAATAACTCTATACACATCTGTAATTAGATAGCAAGTCTTCTGAAAGAAGCGGTCAACTTTTTAAGCAGTCTTATATGAGCTCAAACTCATCAAAATACAAAAACCTGCACTCCCCATTTTAACTGTCGTTGACATCTTATGCATTTATGTCGTTGACATACTTATGCATTTAAAGCTGACCACACATTCTGCTGGTTTGGGAGTCTTCAACAAGGTGTTTGATGCCTGGATTGAAAGAACCCAGTAGTTACAGGACGTGACCGGTAAGATTAGGCAAGGTCAGTTCTACTTCCCAAATCAAGTAGCATTTGCTAGGTTGCCAGTAGGGTGGTAAATGGAAAGCGGGTGATATAATTTATGTTGACTTTTGAAAAGTTTTCTGGCAGGACAATTCACAAGAAGCTGTTAAGGAAACGAGTGCTATCATGGGCTATGGAAAGTGGCTAATAAAAATAAATAATCGGAACAAATGGTTACTTTTCATCATGTCAGATGATTAGTAGTTGGCTGCCCCAAGGACCTGCAGAAAGATTAGTTTATTTAATGCACGTATTAATGAACTGGGAAGAGAAGTATGAGAGAAAAATTTGAAGGGAATACAAAATAAGTAGAGTAAAAACTAGGAAAGATTTTGAAGAGCTTCACTGAGTCATAAGGAAAGGGTGAAATGGCAACAGTAAAGCAGATCAAATGCATAATGAAAAGAATCACACATATAGCTGTGTTCTAAATTAACTGTAACCAGCAAGGAAAAAAAAACCTAAGACCAACTGTGTATCACTCAATGAAAACCTTTATGCAGTGTGTAACAGCAGAAAAAATAATTCTCAAAAGGTTGTATCGCCACTATATCAATAAGCAGTAGGAAATGATTTGGAACAGCTCCTGCTGTTTTTAAAAGGTATTAAAAAAACCCCCCACACACCAAAGGCACGAGAGGATACTGAAAACTACCAGGAATCTGGGAAGACTTCCATGTGGTAGGAAGGCTAAAAAAGCTGGGGCTGCCTACAGATTGACAGGACATCTTCCTCTTTATCCTTTCATGTCAGGACAAGAGCTTATTAAATGAAGTAAAGGTCAAAAAAACCCAAACAAACCCCCAAACTCCAAAACTTAATCAAATAAAATGTGCATCTCATTGGAAATTACTGTCACAAGGCACCATCAAGACTTTTAAGTTTCGTAGGATTAAAAAAAAAAAAAAAAGAATGGGCATATATAGATAGTGAGAAGCTACTTAGTTGCATTAAACTGCATAGCATTGATGGAGAACATAAACCTTTATTCTCTGAGAACTAAGCCAGTCAGTAACTATGAGGATTAAAAAGAAATTTCTCCTGTTTCTTCTCGTTCACTTCAAGGCTGTTTATACCTCCCAGTAAAGTGTGTCTTGTGATTTCTGATGTATCCAGTCACTGTCAAGAGACAAGGACCTGGCAGTTCCGAGTACTCCTGAATATCACGGGCATGAATACTGCAGAACTTGAATGTTATTCAGCCATACTTACCAGGATACTTTAGCAAGAGTGGTATTAATTCTGTTTCTAAAATAATCCTGATCTTTGTAGACCGCTGGGTCTGAGCACACATAACTGAGAAGTGATTTCTTACTTGGTGATACACAAACCCAAAGCTGCGGTATTACACGTACCTCGGTTGTCACTCCTACTCCGTGCCTCATCACCATTTCCCCACAAGGACTCTACACTGCAAAGGCACGTAACAAAGCCCACACTGCTTCATGCTACTCCATGAGAAATGGAAGGAGAGAAGCCAACTGATTAAAAAATGGTATAATATATGGGGAAAGAGCATGAAACTTGGGTTATGTGCTTCTCACCATATCACTTGTGTAGTGTGACAATGATTTTTCCACAAGTGGACTCTCTGTTTGCAGTTGCTGCAAACTACCCACCTCACCGCCCCCCTCTGCAAAAAAAAGACTAGTTTAAATCACATACCTATTCCATTCACAACAGGTGAATCATTACTGACTTCCAACATGCTGGGCAAATTTTGTTCTCCTTCATGATCGTTTAAATCCATGTTTTGCTGTTGTGAGCCATTCCCAAAATGTCTAGAATCTTTCTCATGACTGCCATCTCCATTCTGCAGACCATTATGTGGCTTTTTGAGTGGCATGATCTGTAAACCGCTGGGGGTAGTTCGGTAAGTCACAGTTTTAGCAGCCCTGTCATTAGCAGATGCTGGCTTTGCTGCGTATCCTCTTTTCTGTTTTTGAAGAGATGCATTAATTCTCTTCCTTTTGTGTGTTGACCCTTTAGACTTCCCAGATTCAGAAGGTCTATGTGATATTTTCTCAACAGATGACACTCTGTTTTCCCGTAAAAATTTTGGAGCGCTGGCCTGTTTCCCATGTCTTGATCGCTTTTCTCTAGTAACATGTAGTCCATTGAACTCATCAATAAATTCCTCACAATGTAGTAGATGATGTTCAGGTTCCCAGGTGTCTTCGTTACTTCCGTAGCCTTTCCACCTGATGAGATATTCCCATTTGCCCTTCTTGTTCTTCCTTTTGTCTACAATCCTCTCCACCTAAAAGAAAAAACCAAATCTATCGTATTAGACAGAAAAACAGTTTGGTCAAGAAAACTGTATGTTCTTAAACGTGCCTTAGTATTCATGAGATTCTCCTAAAATGTGGTGCCTAGAACATGAAATGACTGTGACAGGGAAAGCCTACCCAGGCTAGGCAAAATGCAGCAACCTATTTCACAGGTCCAGACGCACCTCCATTGCACCGGACGCAGTCCAACACTGTATTCCCATTGGATCCTACACAGACCCTGCTGACTGCGGATGAGAACCGACTTGGTGCGTGTACAAACTGCTCCACGTGATCGTTAGGAATCAGTGTTGGATGTTTCTGTTCGACAAAGAATTCCCACCAACAGACCTGGCAATACAGGAGAGGAATGCAGTAGCCCCAGCAGTATTGTGACAGCAAGGCCATTTCCCCTTCTGCAAACGTTAAGCAGAGACATAAAGATCTGGGAACTTGCAGTAGCCACAATGCGAGTAAACAAGAGAGACCCTGAAGATCATTAACGAACGCATGATTGATTTGAAAATCCGTTTGTAAAATGAGACTATTACTGTTCCATTCCTCAGCTACCTTGTTTGAAAGAGCTAAATAAAGCATCTTTTGCTATATTGTCAGTTACTGATCATTCTCCTGCATCCACACTTGCATTATGACCCTACAAACCTCCCCATACTTCTTCATGTCTTGGAAAGATCTTGAGCAGAGAACTGATTATAACAAATTATAATATTTTACACCAAAGATCTTATTTGCAGTACTGTAAATCCTCTTTGCTACTTCCAAGTTACAAAAATTTGTTTTTTTTAGGAATGCAATATTTGAGTAGGTACACAAAATTTGTAAGTGCACCAACTAAAAAAAAATATTTGTGAGTGCTCCAATTAAAAAAATGAAAGGCGTAAAGGCAGGATTCTTGCATAGAAGTAATGAATTTCATAAACGTATGCTAAAGAATGTCAGTTTAAGGAACATTTGTGCACCAAGGGATAAGGGACTATATTGGGACTGCAAGCTGCAGGTGAATTAACACACCGTGCTGTTGTGGAAAACGGACAGTACAACTGAGGAAACCTTTGTGCTATTTCAGCTCTGGCAAGATCTCAACTAGGGGGAGAGTGCCTATGAAAACCCAAGCACCATCAGTGGACAGCAAGTCGTGGGTTTAAATTCCATCAAGTGAAATTTAGATCAAGTGATTAGGAAAAATGTTGTAACGGTAGTAAGAATTAAGTATTAGAATCGGTAATGCGAGGAAGGTATGGAGGGTTTTACAACAAACAGTTTTTCTTAGACAAACATCTGACATGAAAAGTCACTGCTGGAAAAGAGGCTTATGATGAGAAAACCTTTAGAAGTCTCTCCCAAATTTCATTTCCCAATTCTTTATTTTTAAAAATTTTTTAAAAATGTGGCTTATGAGGGATAAAGATGCCTCTAATGAAAAAAAGATCATTATCATTAACCAAAAGCACTACGGTTAATTTAGAAAAATAAATAAGTGGATAGCTAATGTAACAGCTTTCATTGCTCTTCATCTTGTGTGAAGAGCAACAGTGGAATTTGTATGGAGCATTTAACCTTGAAGAAGGGCAATAACAGCAGTGTAAGTAATTGTTCTTTTTAGGTCCCCTGTCAGAGCAAACCAATGGATTAATTCTGTCTATTCACTGGCTGGAACTGCACATTCATAGAAATCTTGGTGGGTTCCCCAAAGGAGTCCAAATGTAATTAGCAACTGAATATTATACTTCTATCTCTATTCATTTACACGGGAACTGTTCTAAAATATCTGTGCCTGAGCCACAGTGGACATCTCCAGGGCACTCAACTGCAGCATCCCAAACAGCTCGCTCCTGTGCTCCATCTTATCAAGTATCTGCACGGAACCACCGCAGAAGCAAAGCAAGGCACCCTCTTCACTCCAAATTTAGCACAGTCCCCTTCAGGGTTGCTCAGTGTGGCAAAACAATTAACTGAAGCTCAGTCTAGGCAAGGTTGAGATCATTGGTCTGAAAAGAGGAAAAGTCCTCACAAAACAATGAAGGGGCATTTCTTTTGTCCCTGTTTGGGATGTGCGGCTTTCAATTGTCAAACTAATAGACTTGTTATGATCTTCTTGAGAGCAGCTGTCCCAATTATCCCTGGCTTTAAAATACTTGTCATCCTCCTATCTGGGACTAGCCAGAAAGACTGTACTTCAAACCGTGGAACTCTGTAGTGGCCTGTGGTTGTCTGCGGATTTGTTACTTTAATTACTACAGCTCACTACACCAAGGAGCAAAACATATATATGTATGACCTAGGGTAAAAATTACATTGCTGCTACACTCAGTAGACCACAGCTGTCCTTACTGTAGAGAATTAGGTTTCGTGCTGCCCTGTCCGTACTAGCTAAACAACACATGCATTCCCCTCTCTTTTTAATTCAGGAGTTCGTACTTGGAACACAAACTGTCTCAGGTTGATGCCACCTTGGAGTAACTTGTCTTTCTTTCAACAGATTACACCCATTGCATTCCCGCACTTGCTCACTGAAGGAAGAACCTCAGAAAGGATGGACAAATACCTTGCCATTTTCAGAACTGCATACAAAACCCACCTCTTCGAGCTCACCTTTTTTCACTCATGCACATATCTTTAAATTTAACCACACCGATTTCTCATTTTTACACTGTTGCTCTACGACAAGGAGGAAAAGTGAAGGGAAGAGGCTTTGTGGGGATCATTTTTTAATGTGGATAACACTCAAGTATTTTGGTGATGAGGCATTATGCATTCCAATTAAGAGGATAAAAGGAGAAAACACGAGTGGTCTTTGTTCCTGGGAAACAAAATACTGGCAATGGAGACTGTGATTAACCAGTTCAACACATCATGAAGGGAGAATAAAAGTATTTATTAGATTAGGTCACATTTAATAAATGGTTTCAGAAAAAAATATTCAGAAAGCAAATATGTTTGGGAAAGACTAAGCATTTCATTGCAGCATTTTCAGAACAAAACTATCAATGTTTCACTTCCAATTTAACTAACAAAAGTAAAATAAAGAGGGACTAAATAAACGGAAAACCAAATGTTTTGTCTCTGGTCAACCTCCTTTTCAGTTTATTGTTTTGATGGGGAGAAAATGAAAAAAATGTGGGTTGATCCCAAATTAGTTGTTTTCCTTGAGTTTTTTGGTTCAGCCATCATACCCACTAGCTTGACTAATGAGGCATAAAAAGCCTGAGCAGATATCTGCCTTGTCCTCATTACTGCCTCATTGTTCATTACTGAATGCATTTGAGGGTAACATCGAGCATACTTGACCTCTCAACATCTTCCCTTTTCTTTCTCAGGGCTTTAACTTCTTCACAGATATTTATCCCCTTCAGAGTGCCACTGCGTTCCTTCACTGCATACAGTGAGGTGCTTCAGCGTAGGCATAAATATCCGGATTTTACCCACACTTGGTACCGTCCAATTTTCCTTCTATTCACAATCCACAGTACTAACAAACATCGCTATTTTGTTTTTTTAATGATGTAATTTTTTTTACCAGGTAGTATATAAAGTAATAATCTTTCTGCATTTACTTAAGGTTTCACAAATTCATATGAGTTTTCCTAATGATTAATAATTCTGTGACAGCTAGTGATTAATAGAAATAATACTTTCATTCCTTCCCTAGAATAAGCAATACACAGTTCTGAGAATACGCAGAAAATACCTATGGCTTCAATGTCTGATTTTCCATTTCCCCCCCTCGGTTCTGTTACAGTTTGCCAAATTCTTGAATTCACTATACTTGGTTTGGAAAACTAAGTAGTTAAATCTAATAAAACTGAAAAAAACGCAAACAGAGTTTGCAGGGGTATCCCAGTTAAGAGAGTGCTAGAATTGACATACACCACTACTTTCCTGGACTCTCTCTCCCCGCCACAGCTAATTCTGCATGAATTGACGTGCTGATATGTTATCATACAAATACGTTTAAAGAGAATAAATAGAATAAGACCATGGCATCTGTGTAAATCCATTTGCTACACACTTTTTAGCTCCCAACTAGCCTTAAACCTAGTGCTATATACATCTGAATGAACTAGGATGAAAGTCATACATAAAAGCCTTCGAAAAAATTTTGCATTCTAAACTTAACGTGAAATAAAAAAAATACAGATCAATTACAGTGCAAATATGTAAAGCTTCATAAACTTAAGTGTTATGATCTGGTGATCAAGTGTTTATATATGCAGAGTACAACCCCAACACACATGCATCTTCCTTCACAGAAGATTCAGGGTCAAAATCACTCATTTAACAGAGCAGTGTTACTGGCCACTTATGAAAAAAAAATCCAGGCTAAGTTATAAAAGGGTAATTCCTATTGAATTATTTCTGTAGATACAACCGTAAAATCAGAGCACAGTATACTCACCTCACAGTTCACAGGAGCTCTACAGAACATAAATAAAAATCCTTATGCTCTCACAAAACACCTTCCAGGAGATCCATAAACTTCCAGGAAGGTTTGGAAGACTGAGTATCTACTTAGTGATTTCCAAAATGAGTACATGTCATCTCCTCTTCTTTGACCACGTATACCTACGTGAACTCTTGAAACTGTGATCTGTGATGCTCAGATGGTCTCTGTTACTGTACAGTACAGAGTAGCAGACTAACTTCATGACATACACTATAAAAACTGCTTTTCATGACTACAAATTACAGGATTTGTACTGTTTTATGTGCTTTTTTCACTGGAGGTCTTTGTCCCATTTTGTGCCTCAGGGTGTTGCAAGGGTATTTGAAAAAAGTGCCAAGGAAAGAAAGGCAGTAAGATTTCTGAGAGAGATAAAGGCCATCTGATTCAACATCTTTGTCTTTTAAAAATTCATTATTGCCCTAACTCCCTCCTTTCTGTTACCTTTGTTTCAAGAAATAATGTATTTCATTAGTTGTAAATCTCTTGCTTGCTTGCATTTCTAACTTATTTGTGTTTCTCTTGTATTTGTATTTAATTTCTCAAAATCTGGTGATTGGAGCATTTGTTCCACGATATGGCCCCGTATCGTCTGAAGCAGTCAGTATGCATGTTAGAAAAACAATAGTGGAATGGATGCTGGGTCTCTCTTCAGAACCTGACCCACAGCTTAGAAACAGAGTAGATCCAATCAATGTCCCAGCTACGAACCTCCCCCAGCAGTAAATCTGTGTAGCTACCTGGAAGGTCAAAATGAAAGCAAAAGGGCTAGATAGTCATAAAAATGAAAGCAAAGACATTCCTCATCTGAATTATTCACAGACAAACCATCAAATGGCATCTCCGCAGGAAGTTCAGTGAACACCCTGTTAATGTCAAGAAGACACTGCTTTTATTCTCTTCCCTTTTTCTCTTTTGAAGCATATGGATTTTTAATTTTCTACAACCTTCTCAGAATCAGAAGAGGTGTTAAACTCGCTAGGGATATCCTGAAAGTTCTGCATCTTCACTGGAAAAAGCCTATCAATCAGCCTCATATTAAACATGGTTGCAAACCACTACGTTAGGTATATATGTCCTCCAACACACACATACAAAGACTTAGGATAGACCAAATAAATGCTGTAAAAACCCTGTACGTAGGCCTGCATCTTTGATCTTCCTCTCCTGATAGTAACACCGCAGAGGCTTCCTACTACGCGATTCCGTGTTCCAGGTTTAGACAGAAAACCAGAAGCGCACTGCAAGTTAGTTGTATTTTACAGCAGCGATGCGGCAATTAGAAATCACTGCTAAAAGTGGTGTTTTCACATTACTATGACTTTTCTGGACCCAGCATTTTGCCTGCACAAGTACTCTGTTAGTTACCTTCCCTGGCATCCAGGCATTCTAAAGAAACTGAAACATAAGCCTTGCTCTGTGCTTACACAAGCAACACAATTTCCTCTGCGTGAGGGTCCTGCTGACAGAAGAAGCTTGCCTTTATTACCAGTTTGGATCAAACGAAGCCCTGGCTGATAGCCTGCAGACAAACAGCCAACCGCAGCTTCCATGTAGCCTCATATCTCTAGAGACCTTACGCCACTTTTCTTGGAAGTCCCACCTTTCTCTGAAATTCGGTCTCATGGAAACTGAAATTCTAGTCTCATCTCTCAGTTGTTCATTTCTGGCTCTTTTAAAAACTGCCCTGGTGCCGCATCTCCAGCACCACGCAAGGGCTGTGGTTCCCCCCTCGATGCCATCTGTCCCTGTAGCTGACTCTACTGACAGAACCCGTTTCTGTGCCCTTGTCTTCTCTCAGTTTGTTTACTGCAGCTTTCTGCTGGTCAGAACTTAGAGTGCTCCAGTCTCCCAGTCTGTTAAAAGCCATTTTCCTCTCCCACTATAACTTTATGGATGTACTCTAAATCCCTTTCTTTTACTAAGATATTTAAGTGTATGTGTGTAAACAATACGTGTGGTGAAAGTGCCACAATCACTGTGGTTTTTGGAGCAAACAGGAGTAATAATATACACAAGAATCTTGCACTGGAAGAAGGGCATTTTTGTATGGACCGACACGGACCCTTGGGAAAGGACTGGAAAACTGACAGATGACACAGCGACCAGGAAGGGACTTCTGGGTCAACGTGTGTAGTCCCTGTCCTTGTAGGCAATTACATCCTACAAACCCTTTCATAGTGGATATGCTCATGATACAGAACATATTTCCGCCCAGGCTTATTGTCGATAGGCTGCACAGCAAACAGCTGGTCATTCTTAAACGTAATCATTTCGTACAAAATATTTTAGATTTGCATTTGGAAAGCAAGACAGTTTTCAAAGGCGCAAGAAAAGTGCACTAAAAATAAAGATACTCTTTAGCAGTAGGTTAAGGTAATCTTGACAATGTTTTTTATATGGAGGAAGTGCTGGATTTTCTCCTTTGCAGTCCAAGTGCGCACCCGCGTCATCAAAAGAACTGTTACGCAGCGCGGGGGAGATCTCTCTGGTCTGCTCCTCCCTGAATGGTTTAAATCCCTTTCACTTACAAACACTAACCAACACACACAACACAGGTGCAAATCCAAAGAACACAAGGGCTTCCATTTGTTTTAAAGCATAATGATGCGTTTCATTTATCAAATCCATGTTTTCTTTTGTACAACAAATGAGTTCCCTATTGTATTTCAGTGTTCATGTTCCTTGCGGAAAGGAAAGCAAGAAGCAGGGCATACCAAATTCTTGACGTCCTTTATGTTAAAAAGTGGCCAGTTCTGAACACGCCCCCTACAAAACTTGCTAGCACAATTTATTTCAGAATGAATCTGTAAGAATACTATCTAGAACATTTGAATTTGATGATAAATGCTTACTTTTATTTCAGTACTAAAGTACAGCTGGTAATTTTTACTATACCGCTAAATTTGTTTTGTACATTATAGTGCACGCTTTAAATTTGGAAACAACAGATTATCTTCCTGGTTTGTAGACCAACAAAGTAAAAAATAAATGCTGTTCCTTTTTACTATCCTAAGAGAGATTTAAAAACACAGTTAGTGTACGCTGCTAATCTAAAAGAACTGAGACAGGGATGAAGTTTGCTTCAAGCAGAACTGTTCTTGTACAGTCTATTTCTGTGACAGGCACAGATGACTAAAAGATGAATGAGAAATCTAAATTCAAGGAGACAAAATATTTTGCTAAGCTCTACAAAAGAGCTGGCTGTTTTGGACACATGTGTGGCTCTCAGCTTTCTAACACTGTGGATTCCTTCCTTAAATGATATTTGAAAAGTCATGGCAGTCAGGGGAAGTTCCCAGTGACTGGAAAAAGGGAAACATTGTGCCCCTTTTCAAAAAGGGTAGAAAGGAAGACCCTGGGAACTACCGACCTGTCAGCCTCA
>Ga0065711_1007740_pt1 | contig 20283 bp, 14 predicted proteins | sample Hoacrofraction12_FD_59098 | JGI IMG/M metagenome (GOLD analysis project Ga0065711, IMG submission 59098) | Hoatzin crop microbial communities from Cojedes, Venezuela - Epithelial fraction 12 v2 (version 2) | ecosystem: Host-associated > Birds > Digestive system > Esophagus > Crop | place... | reverse complement strand
TAAGTACTGAAAGGCTGCAATCAGGTCTCCCCGCAGCCTTCTCTTCTCCAGGCTGAACAAGCCCAGCTCTCTCAGTCTGTCCTCATAGGAGAGGTGCTCCAGCCCTCGGATCATTTTTGTAGCCCTTCTTTGGACCTGCTCCAACAGTTCCATGTCCTTCTTGTGCTGAGGGCTCCAGAGCTGAACGCAGTACTCCGTATCGCGGTGAAGCTGTCATTTCCAGGAGTAACTCAAACAGCTTCAGAGGGGTGTTAGGAGATTCTGCAGCTCCTCGAGAGTGGCTGGCTGACTCCCAAGGCTGTCCCTGCACCCTCCCTTGGCAGCGCCAGGGATAGCGTGGCCTGGGCACACAGCTGGGTGACCACGGTTCACCCCGCACAGCAGAACCCCTTCTCACAAGCTTTGCCATGAGCCACAGACAAGCTCGGGAGGCAGGTAAGCTCCATCTAATCCTGTGCAGAATCTGCTCTGCCATACCAAGGGACATCTACTGGGAAGAGACAAAGCCGTTATAACTGCCTGGCATTAAAAATCTGATCTAACGGTGGGTGCCTACTAATTAAGCAACTAAACCAGCAGAAACAGAGCTAGGTTTGATCATCTCCTCAGTCTGAGGGGTTTCAATTCTGTGATTTTTGCAACTCCTGGAAAAGTATCATTATATATGACCTATCTCTTCTGTAGCTGGTAGGTGTTCTCCCACTAGGCTACCCTTCAGACCCAATGTCCACAGTTAACCCAGCCAGGAAAAATTCTATTAACTGCAGAAACTTGCCTACGGCACAGGGCTCCACATATCCAACAGGCACCAGTAGGACATTGAGTCTGGAAACAAAGACACTATCCAGCTTATATAGGACCAGTTAGAAACACTTCTGGATGATTTAGGAAATGCTTCACTGCATCCTGACCTGGACCTTTGACCAGAAAGAGATACTCCAGTAGAGGACTTCCTAGTCATAGGCACTCCAGGAAATACCTCAAGTATTTGACTGCCATCACTGCTAACATCACACACAGCCAGGGAGACAGCCCTGACTACCCACACTCACAGCAGTAGCCATATTGGATATAAAATTAAAATATTACTCTCTCCTGTGCAAGTGGTGTTACAGCACAAGGTGTTACGGTAGTAAAAGATCACACTTATAACAATAGTTGGTAAACACAGTTCAGACCAGCGTTGCTCCCACATGGAAACACAGCACAGACAACTGATCTCATGGCAAGGAGGAGGAATGAGGTGCCAGCACTGATACCAGAGGCTGGGAACAGGGTACGTGCTTCTTTCTGGGAAGTCTAAAATGGGGTGTTTGAAATTACATCAATCAATCACAGACAAACATGCATCCAGCAATTATACATTTCATGGTAGAACTCCCTTCTCAGTTGCCTTAGGCTGTTACACATACAGCTGAACAGGTCAATTTGGCTGTCTAATCTTAACAGAGGCACATATAACAGAGCTTAGTGCAAAGACAGATGTGCCACACTATATAATAACTATTTTATCTGACAGGTGAACACAGCCAAAACTGTCCACTCCCCCACCACACACATATGCAGGAAGGGAGGGATCCTGTTGATGTTAATCTTTTCCAATAGAGCTGCAGTATAAGTAACTTAAACTAATTCACAACACTGAGGCTGGATATACCTTAGTTACTTCTCCGTCTGCTTAGGTTTTGAGCAAAGTTCATTGGTGCTATGAAAAATGCTTGAGTTAAAGTCATGCTGAGAATTTCTCACAATTGCTATGTCCTGTCTTAGGAAGACGAGGGCTGCCTCTGCTCTGTAGTAATATGCATTTGGGTAGAACTGTACAGCAGTTCCAAGGGTCTGTGCTACAGTCTTTCACTACATAGAAAAGTATTTTTTTCTATATGACTTAGAGTCATAGTCTAATCTAAGTCTGTGGGACAAAAAACACTCAGAAAGAAAAAAAAACCCAACAGGGAAAAGATAATACTTAATGAGATATGAAATTTTCTGTGACCTTCCAGAATCATTTAGGAAGTCTAACACACAGGCTAAGCTCTCTGGGAGCATCTAACTACTGGAAGAATACTGGGGTCCTTAGAACTGGCTGCTCTTTTCACTCCTTTCCCTCACAATGGCTTCATCAGCTTTGGATGCCCAGCACTGCCCAGGCTTAGGTCTGCTCTAGGCAGGTGAATAGTTCTGCTCATAAAATGAGATCAACTTACATATTCATATTTGAAGCCAGTTTTCTTTTCCTTTCCCCCTCAGAAATGACAAATAGAAAATAAAACTTTGCTGAGTAAAGTCAATGATGTTGAAATTTAGGTAAATAGAGATGCACTACATTCTAGATACAAGGAGAAAATGTACTTTCCTTTTAAAAAAATATTTGGAGGGGGGGAGTACATATGTAAAACCAACCAGAAAGCAGGAAGCATTCAGAGCCAAATGAGCAGGCATCCATGGCTGTGATATGAAATAGTGGCAGCTGCAGCATGGTCCAGTGTCAGGACCCAGGGCACAGCTGGTGTCCCAAGGCTGGTTTGGGGGGTGCCCTCCCCACCCGGAGCGTGCAGGCAGAAAGCTGCCGCAGAGGGCATCACCACTCTGATGTCCTCACTGCTCCTCCTTACGGAGCTGTGGCCAACTGGGAAAGGACAGTGCGAGGCCAAGCTGGTATTGTCAGGGTCAGGCTCTGGGCAGGGACTCAGAGCAAAGCTGTGACCCTGTGGTAGCTTTTAGTGCCATCTCAGGCTCTCTGTGCTCCAGCACTGGAGTTTCTGGGGCCTTGATGGCTGTTTTGCCATCCCTCATTTCCATTCCCTCAGCGCTGCCCTAGAACAATTTTCTCCTCTGGGAGAAAAGGGAAAAAAAAGGAAGGAATTATGCCTTTTGAGTTTTTCCAAACCTCCTAAAATTACTCAAGTTTAATGACTTGCTGCACATAAAATTGCGTTTATACACGCACTGTAGTCCTAAAGTGCTTGTGACAGGTGGAATTTAGACTGCAACAAAAGCAGTCACGTACTTAAACCAGAGAAAATCAAGAAGCAGCAGAAAAACACTTCAGAAGATTACTTAGAAGAGGGATACGGATGCATGGGATGGGGCGGTATCTACACACTCAAGCAGACACGTACGTGCCCATTGACAGATATGTCCATAGCCTGCTCAGTTAAGTGAACAATCTGTGGCATGATTTATATTCTGGCAAATCTCTGAAACTGTCTGTAAACTGGAGATCTGGAACTGACACTGAAACACTGCCGATATTCAAGGGAAGGAGGGATAGGATTCATGCCTGGAGTGAGATGACTCATTTGTAGCACTAACCACGAGGCCATCAGGCCTTTCGCACAGAGATCTGTATTTCACAGAATCACAGAATGGTTTGAATTGGAAGGGACCTCAAAGATCATCTAGTTCCAACCCCCCCCATCATGGGCAGGAACACTTTCCACTAGACCAGGTTGCTCAAAGCCCCATCCAACCTGGCCTTGACAGCTTCTCTGGGCAACCTGTGCCAGTGCCTCACTAGCCTCAGAGTAAAGAATTTCTTTCTTATATTTAATCTAAATCCACCCTCTTTTGGTTTTAAGCTGTTACCCCTTGTCCTATCGCTACAGATCCTTGGAAAAAGTCCCTCTCCAGCTTTCTTGCAGGCCCCTTCAGGTACTGGAAGGCTGTAATAAGGTCTCCCTGGAGCCTTCTCTTCTCCAGGCTGAACAGCCCCAACTCTCTCAGCCTTTCCTCATAGGAGAGGAGTTCCATCCCTTGGATCATCTTTGTGGCCTCCTCTGGCCCCACTCCAACAGGTCCATGTCTGTCCTGTGCTGAGGGCTCCAGAGCTGGACGCAGGACTCCCGGGGAGGTCTCACCAGAGCGGAGCAGCAGGGCAGAATCCCCTCCCTCGCCCTGCTGGCCATGCTGCTGGGGATGCAGCCCAGGTACAGTTGGCCTTCTGGGCTGCGGGGACTCCCTTCTCAGGACTAGGTTATGACATGCGTCTTCAGTACTCTGCAGCTAGTACTGCATTCTTCAGATCACTGTAATGAATGTACTGTTCATTAAGTAACACCTCCCAGCATCCTGACTTTCCTCACTAGTTTTCAACAAAGGGTCTGAAATCTCTTGTGCTGCATTTTACTCCTTTGTAAAGTGATGCACTCTGGTAAAACCAAGTAAGGGATCATGATCCGGTGGCACTTCCACAGTCAATTTTGCAGTAAATGATGTCCTGAGAGCCAGCTGGCTTTAATCCCTATTCATACGCTGCACAATGTGAAAGGGTTTCTCAGCAGACACAGCGAGCTCAGGGACAGCCCTCAGCCCTGCCTCTTCATGTCATAACTGCAAGTGCATCTCTATGCGTCCATGGCTCCCACCAGGTTTCCAGAACCACACAGTTATCGCCAGTCCTAAACAGATCTGCTAACTGCATCTCAGAGAAAAGAGTCAAGAATAGTTGGTCTTAGCCATGAAGGTTCTGTAGTAGATAGAAAATTTAAAAAGCACTGAAAAATGATTTCCAGCTGGGATCTTCAAAGGATCCTAAAGGGCTTGTGTCTCATTCAAATTCAATGGTGAGCTGCAGCTACTTTGAGAATCCCAGTCTTAACCATTGAGGTACTGCTGTGAAAACTCTCAGAGTGCAGTGCTCTTGAGTAAATGATCCATTTTACCACAGCCTTTTATCAGAACAGAATTATCTTGCAATGACAGAGATTAATAATCATGAGCTAGTAATTAAACTTGTATTTACAGAAAACACAAGGACAAAAATGATGACTAGGGAAACAGTGCTATGAACTGACCTTTCTCACTTTTAAGAATGTAAGGGTGCAGCAGACTTTGCACTCACTCCAGGTTAAACAACTAACTACAGATTTTTGCTCATCCTGAAAGCTGCATATCTAAGAAGTGAGAAATCTAAGCAACTATCCTTCTTGAGTTTAATTTAATTTATAGAAAAGCAAGGAATTGCCGTCTCTGCTTTCCCTGTGAGTCTGTTAGGGCTCTCTCTTTACCAGGGGACAGAGAATCATTTTGTAAAAAACCCCAAAAAGACACAGAGACACTCTAGTTAGATGGAGCAGCTTCTATTTCTGAAAGACAAGGTAGATCCTCCTCCCACCCCACCATATCAGAGACATCCTTCTAATACTTCTAATCCTTCTAACAAGAGGCCCCAGCCCCCATAGTCAGCCCAAGGAAGCAGGTTTGCACAACTTTTCTGCATGGGACAATGCAGCTTCTGGCTGTAGCTGCCAGGATGGTTTGTGGTTTGGTGGCAAGGCACACTGGCTCACCCAGCCATGCAGGGGAGTCCCTGTGGTGTGCTACAGGATGGAGCAGGCTAGAGGAGAGAAAGGAGAGGGGACAGGCACAGCTACTAAATTCTCGCAGTTCTCCCATCATTTCGGAGGGTAACAGGTAGGAATGATTCCAGAGTCGTCCTTAGCAGTGCAACAAGCATGTGCTGCACGTCAGAGACAGGGAAGCTGATGGGGTTACGTAGAGCTGCTCTTCAGATGACTCACTGATCTCAGACACCCACACCTGGGGTAAGGGAAAGCATCACCTCGGCTGCACGCAACCGACAGCCCGCAGGCCACTGTGCTGGCCAACGCTCTGGGTAAGGGGCCCGGAGAGGATGAGTAAAGATTGGAGCCAATACTGATAGATTTGTTCACTGACGGGGAAACTTGTGTGGGAAGGAATCCAGACTCTGCCGTCAGGGGAATGCCATTTTGGGGAAGCACAGCACTGCCGCGTGCACGTCTCGTATCCCACCACCAGTTAGACCTGACGGCCAAGGCACGGCCCCCTCACAGGCTGCTGTGTGCGGCTCTGTGCCAGGCATGGCGGCTGACACAGTGCTCCTGTCCTCCCACAGGTCTGGGGACAGTTAGGAATGACGCGTATGTCTCCTGTCTTTACCTGGATTCTTGGGGGAGAAAAGCTAAGTTTATTTGACCTCCCCAAGGTCTTTTAGATCCACCTGAACTTCTCCTCTTCCACCTCCTGCCATCACCAGCAGGATGGTCAGCTTTGGGGGTGACCAGAGAGCTATGCCAGCTCAGAGGGCATGCAAGAAACCACCACATCATTGCTTTTCTTTCCAACTACCCCTGACAAGCATTGCTGCCAAGCCCTCCTGGCACGCACCTACCAATTTTCAGAATAATGATGGTCCTGGCTAGAAACTGTCCTCTCCAGCTCTTCCCCTCCCATTTCAGGCATGGTCCCACATACCAGAGTGGGCACAGTTGCCCATCAACCTTCAAAGCTATGGGAAGGAAGGAGCAAGTGACTCATAGCACAAGTTAGATGGCATGTCCTGAAAAGTTATTGTAACACATAGACGTGTGACAGGTGTCTATGTGTCGCTGAAATGTCCCTTGCTGACTGGCTGACAGCAGTCTCTTGTTGCTCAGTGCCAGGCAGACACAGTGGACGATGTTTTTTCATATATGATCATGAAGGGCAAGTAGTGTGAGGATCTTTTCCAGTAGTAGACCCTCTGGAGCAGTGTCAGAGAAGAGAATGATGCAGAGCTATGTCTGACTCTGAAGCAGCAGCAGTTATTCTATCAGTAGCTCACAGAAACAAACAGATCTACACAGACACAGAGGCACTTAGTGATGGCCAGATGTGGGCAAAGAGCCACTCAGGAGCATGAGATGTGGGGAGAACTGAGTGAGGTAGTCCACAGCATGAGGCATTACTGGGGATCAGAAATCATTAAGAGTTGGAGGGAGCTGAGTTTCGTAGCTGCAGATGTCCTCTGCTGAAGTTCAGCCTCTTCTGTCCAGCAAGGTTGTCACCTGTGGAGTCTATCCCTGCTGCCTGAAGTGATCCAGGATACTGTGGGTGGAGAGGTCTTTTGGTGCTGACCTCCCTGGGTGCCTTCTGGATATAAATGTAAATGCCCTCCACTGCGGTACCACAGCAGGGAAACCACATCTGTGTGAGCAAGTCTGGACACCACAAGTAGAAAAAGTGCTCCCCCTTCTCAGCAGGAGGATACGCACCTAGCTAGTGACAGTTGTGAGTCCATCCCTGCACTGGAAGGCCGTCGGTGAATCCCCCGAGCCCTGGCTGCTGGGCACTGCTGGAGGTTGAGCCCAGCTCAGAGGAGGTTGCCCAGGAATTCATGGCTTTGATAATACACTTGCCTGCTCAGGAAGAGCTCGGAAGCTGTATAAGGTCTCACCTTCTCACCATTCACTCTGTCAGATGGAGAACGGAGACAGCATGCATGGGCATGCACTCGATGGCATGCCTTAAATTCACCTTTCTGGCCTTATGTCTTTGCCTGTCTGTGGATCAAAATACAAGTGCAGAGTGCAGGTGTTATACAGATTCATCTCACGTCTGTTGAGATAAACTGCTGCCAAACTTCAGGACGTCTAAAGCAGTAGTAGGTATCTATTTGAAGTCATGAATCGTTCTGGGATTGCTGGGAAGCCTGCTCCACCTAGAGAGTAAGTGAACCACAGACCTGATAAGCTTTGTATCGCTTTTGTAAAACTTGAACCAGGTCCTGGGGGTGTTTTCTTACATTCAGAGTATTCAGAGTACAGTTCAGAGATCTGAGGGGCAAATTCCATGTTTGCCAGGAAAGATAAATGAATTACATGTTTTGTGAAATAAATATTTTATAAAATAAATAAAAATAAAATATAAATTCAGAACTTGTATCTCACAAGACTAATGTATCTTAACGTTTATACTGGAATGACTCTGAGGCCTCCGACATTTAATTTCCCTTGCCTTTGAGCAACATGATTAATCTAAATAGACAAATAAAGAATCAAATGGTGAATCACAATTCCTTTGAAGTTTAGAGCTAAGTCTGCTGAATCAGTATTAAGCTGTTTCCGCATTTCAATTAACTCTTTGAGAAAACACTGCTTCGTGGAGACCTTCTGTAACTACTGATGTCAATGAGTGGAATTCCAGAGGTGATGAAGACCTTTTAGTTAATTGATTTTGAGGCTCCAGCTAGAAAGGCCATGCAAAGAAAGGAGAACATATCCCTGGAAGTGTTGATAAGTAGCTTAATCTTCAAGGCTTTCTGGTTGTATTTTTAAATAGAAAGCAGGGAATAAGAATGTCTGTTCTCAGAGTTCTTTTGAGGAGCAGCTTCTGTGGTTGAAACAAATGTGTTACTAGTTATAAATAAAATCAATGACCTCAGCAGCCTCCTCTAGTTGTTTCCTAAACCAGTGCTGACCTGAGTCTTTTTATTTGCAGATTCTTAATTACGGTCTCTTCCTTATTCTGCCATTGATGTAACAAAGCAAAGCCATTTGCAGCCTCTTTTTTAGAGAGGATTAGGTTCATTTCTTTGAAGTTTGGGAGACACCTTACAACTGTGAAAGATCTTGCCAAAGGAGTATCAGAACATATTTTATGGTGTGGCAAGAGCACTTATCTCCTTTTATGAAATCAGGCATGGGCTAGAGCAAGGTTCATGTCCCCTCTAGGGCATCTGAGTTTTATTGTTTCTAAGTATGCTGGAAGTGTACTGAAGCATTTACTACTATACTTTAGCATACATTGTTAATATTTTTATAGCATCTTGTCTTTCTTACTCCCACATATTTCTAAAGTAAAAGGTGATAGATTTTCAGCAGAGCTTGAAGTACAAATCTTCGCAAGTTCCTTGGGACGTAAATAACTGGGATTTTCAAAACTTCGCTATTAAATTCTCAAATCTGGTATACGTACACCAAATCTTGTACAGAGGGAGGAGCTTTCACAAATCAGTAATTCCAAGCAACAAGCATCCTTGAGAATACTACTTATACTTAGCTAAAGTTAGAATACATTAGTTGCTCCTTCTGAGCTTTGATGTACTGCTGTAGATGGGGTTGCTGAAATCACCAAACTAATTTATAATGGGCTTTGGCAGAACAGCTTCCTTGGGCTGTAGGCCCAGCATTACCAGTATTCACCTGTAAAGCTCTTACAGTTTCACTGTTCTGAGCCCTACCATACCTCTCTATACAGCTAGCGTAACACCTTCCCTTCTTGAGACACTGACAGCTGTTAGCATGGATGGCTGTGAGGGCTCCATTGGTCTGGCCACTCACAGACCCATAGGGTACCCTGCCTGCGGGATGCGCACAACTCGAGTGCTCTCAGGCTCAAGGATGTCCCCTGTGGTGTTAGACACATGCGTCCAGGCAACTGAGCTGAGTCCCTGACGTCAACTTCAGGGCAAGCTGAATCGCTTTCCAGCATCCGCTGGATGGACCAGATTGCTTCAGATTACTGCCCTTCTCACATTTGGGCATCTGCAAGTACCTGCTTGGAGCCATGTGTCCAAATCCAGAGCTGGATCCTCATTCCATCTTCAGTTGCCTTCCTGTGCACCACCTCCCTGGCTAGTTTTAGCTTTATTGCTCTTGCTTACTGTTCTCCTCCTTCTAGCCTTCTTTGGAGTGGCATTTTGTTTTGGAGCAGAAAACCTTTTATGCTGAAACTAGAATATAAGAAGTTACAAATTCTGCTTTGCCCAAGCAATTCTTTTGTAGAAAAGTTTTATCAGTCTTTCTCCAACAGTTTTAGTAAAAGGCATAAGATACCGTGCGATCTCCTGCCTTGTCAGCCAGTCAATACTCACTTGCTTCTTAAGGAGAGAAGCTGAAGCTATTAATGATATGGTGAAAAGATAAAATTTTGGGTATTTTTTGAGAGAAAGCTACAGTTTGATTTATTTTGTAATTCATTATAATGAACTGGTTATCTTAGTCCTCCATGAATTAAAGTGACTAAAGTTTTTATCAGAACAGTTTATCAAGATCAGTGATAAATAATGTTATTAGACTTACTATTCCAGCCCCATTTGCTTTTTACACAGAAATTCATAACAGCCAATAAGACATGGCTATTTAATAACATTGTGCTAAAGCTATAAACACAATATTTATAAAGCTGACACGTAATGAAAAAGGACAAAAAAAAATCTTGTAACAAAAGAGGATTCCAGCCAGACTCAATAAATACTTAGTCTGGGCTCTTTATACTACAAAACTGTGAAAAAATCATAAAATTAAAAAAAAAAAAAAAAGCATTTACTGTTTCAATGAAATGGGAAAAATGAGTAATAATTATTTATTTCTTTCTCTTTGCGTCCTTTCTCTCTCCCTCACACCTACTTCCCTCTCTAGGGGTGCAGTGGAGTGTGTCAAGAGAGGAGAGAGGAAGGCGAGAAAGAAAGAAAACTCTGAATCACTTCCAAAAATGTAATGTTTCCAAACTTAAAATTTGTAAATTACTTTGAAGAAATAAAATAAATGTATATTCTAAGCCTGCAAATGAAAATTATTTCCTCCTTGTTGTGTGTGAGTTTTTATTTCAATATACTGATGTGTTCCAGCTTCTACTTGCTTGGATATCAGGTAATTACTGGCCCATTAAGTACCTTATACCATGCTGAGATTCGTTCTTTTATTGAGTAATCTATTAAATAACTGGAGAAAGTTAAGATGATGCAAATTAATTTTATTATCAAAGCACTGCCCATTCAGATCTTTTACCATGAAGAAAAGAGCATGAGGAAATATGAAGCGCAACTTCCAGTTCCACCAAACTTCCTGCCCCATTTCCCTCCTGGGTTCACAGACCACAGCCTGATGCACCCATCTGTTTCTAAATAAGTGTTTCAGGGTTTGACTTTTACACAGGGCTTTAGCTGCAAGGCTAGAAACATCCTAAAGCTCTGACTCAAGCCAGACTTCTCCTGCTCTCCCAAGAAAATACCAGTTCCAGGAAGGGAAATTTCCTTTGCCTCCTTTAGAGCTGGCTGTTGCTTAGAGATACCTAAACCACGGCTGTCAAGACACTAAATGTCTCTGTGTTAGCAAGGACTGGTCCACTGACCCTGATAACACCTAGGAGCAGAGACATCTATCTGGCCATGAAGCCACAACAATTTTTTACAACATGCGAACCAGAGAGTTGCAAAAGGTGGTATTAAAGGCAGGCAGGAGGTTAACACTCCTTGTTCTTTCCTCAAAACAAGCTGCTACCACGTGCTCAGAGGCAGATAAAGCTTCTTTTTAGCAGGGCTCAGGTAAAAAGCACGTAGAGACATCAGTTCTCAGTAGCTCTGTCCCAAGCAGGGCAATGGAGGCTTCTGGGAAAATTTGGTCGAGGAGATGGATAAAAACACAGCAATCTATAAACCATGTAATGTTCTTAATGTATTCCAAATCTCATAAATATATTTTAAATCAAGTTTATACACAATTTGGTTTCTTATGATTGGTGTCAACACAAGGAATCCCTGAACTGCAGTGGCTAAGATTTGCCCTGAAATTACAAACTTTCAGGTTTTCCTGAAAGTGTGTTTTCAGCAATACCAGGTATATAGCTATTGTTGTTATTTTCTACTGATTTGATTAATTGTGTATAACTAGAATGCAGTTTCAGACTCAGTTTATTGGGCTGACTGGAAGCTGCACAGCTTTCCAGTGCATGTGGAGCCTTCCCAGATTTCATTTTACCATTTTTCCTAGCCAAAGGCCACTTTGCTGCCTATTTAGTCAGGTAGCTCTGTGAAACAATCCCATCAATATATTCACACTGGAATAAGAAGGCACATATTGAACTTTTTTTTCCCAGTACCACTTGTCTGTTGTTATTATGTTAAAGATCTGTTGGTCGATAAAGAAAGCTTATTAAAGTGAGGCTTTCTAAATAGAAACAAGACAGACAGTGCAGTTGGTCCCCACCTCCAGTTTCACAGCAATATAAATATAATCTTCTCTCCTTTCTTCCTTTCTTCCCTCTCTGTTTGAAGTGATTTCAGTGCTTTTCTGTTCAGCCTCAGTCAAGTGGCTAGTGTGAATCTCTGCTCAACGAACTTCAGGTGTACGGAAACAAAATAGCTCAGTCTTGCCCCAGAGATCCTCTGCTGCTAGAAGTGATTGATTCTGCTGATACAAGAAAGTCTGACTTCTCACAAACGGTTGTGAAAGATGTGATTTCTTACTTATTTTCTTTTTCTTCTTTCTTAATTCTTTTGCCTTTGAAAATTATTGCAGACCTGTACTGTTTTCATATTAAAAAACAAAAAAGAGAAGAACCTCTGAAAAATCAAAATCCTTGAAAAATCAAAGCAATTGTCATTGACATAATTTTAATTCATTTTGACCAGCTCTAGTTACAATACAGTATAATATATAGAATTCTGAGATGAAATCCATGACCCAACAGAAGTTCCCATTTATCAGTTCATTTACTTCAATGCTATTAAAGTAGATTATCAGACTTAGATAAACTATATAGGCTCACTGCATAACACAGGCATGGCGAAAGGACAGGTTTATAATAATACTTTTCATTAATATATCAAGAGATTAAAAGGGCCGGAGCTAAGAAATATAGTGTTCCAAAGAGCACAGGAAAAGAGAAAACAGGAAAAAAAAGAGCTATTCGAGCAGATGGCAACAGGTCACATATTAAAACTTCAAAAGAGCTGGCCACAAGGGAAATTAAGAGAAACATTTCAGAGCGCATATGATTAAGATGTGCATAGAAGCACTGCAGTCGGCAGTGGAAGCTGGGCTCCTGCTTCTCATTTGACTTGTATCAGCCTCATTCCAACAGCACTAGGTCATCATCAGACAAAAATGAAAATTTGACTGCAGTGGACTCCTCTTTTTCTGAAACAATGAGAAATTAAAGGAGCCTGGACACAAAGCATAAGCTCCCATTTGTATTGCACAGTGCCTTAGCCAACACCACTTTTAGAAATATGGATTTCAACTGCTACTGGTAGTTTCCCTGCGTTTCCCTGCTCAAGGGGGAAGGTTTCCACACATAGTGGTGGCTGAAGGTTCTGCCCCCAGGTACCTCCTCCAGCTGATCGCGTGAACTATTGCAGGCTGGGGGAATATAACATTTATACAGTCAAGGAGAGCTGTAGAAAATCTCTGGAGGGGAAAACTCCAAAAACTCAAGGCAACAAAAGGAAAAGGCTACAGTTCCACCCTTGAAGGATGCCATTTGTCCCAGGCAGGACAAGACCAGTGGCAGCACTGGTTCTTTTGCTCTGTGTCTCTCTAATATTGAAAAGCTTTTCATTGTCTGTTTTTTGATTCCTCTATGTTTAAAACAATACCCTTGTACCAGGTCGGTCACAACAACCCTATGCAATGCTACAGGCTTGGGGAAGAGTGGCTGGAAAGCTGCCCGGTGGAAAAGGACCTGGGGGTGCTGATTGAGAGCCAGCTGAACATGAGCCAGCAGTGTGCCCAGGTGGCCAAGAAGGCCAACAGCATCCTGACTTGTACTGGGAATATCGTAGCCAGCAAGAGTAGGGATGTGATTGTGCCACGCTGCTCGGCACTGGTGAGGCCGCACCTCGATTACTGTGTTCAGCTTTGGGCCCCTCTCTACAAGAAGGACTTGAGGTGCTGCAGCGTGTCCAGAGAAGGGCAATGAGACTGGTGAAGGGTCTGGAGAACAAGTCTTGTGAGGAGCAGCTGAGGGAACCGGGGCATGTTTAGTCTGGAGAAGAGGAGGCTGAGGGGGGACCTTCATGCTCTCTACAACTACCTGAAAGGAGGTTGTAGTGAGGCAGGTGTTGGTCTCTTCTCCCAGGTAACTAGCGATAGGATGAGAGGCAATGGCCTCAAGTTACATCAGGGGGGGTTTAGACTGGATATTAGGAAAAATTTCTTTACTGAAAGAGTGGTCAGGCATTGGAACAGGCTGCCCAGGGCAGTGGTGGAGTCACTATTCCTGGAGATGTTCAAAAAATGTGTAGATGTGGCAGTTCAGGACATGGTTTAGCAGACATGGTGGTGTTGGGTTGACAGTTGGACTTGATGATCTTAGAAGTCTTTTCCAAGCCCTGCCCTGAGGCACTTCATGGCCACGCCCCCTGCTCCATGCCCTGCCCTGAGGCAACCCAAAGCCCCATGCCCCGCCCTGAGGCACCCCGTGGCCACGCCCATGCCCCAAGCCCTGCTCTGAGGCACCCCATGGCCATGCCCACACACCAGGCCCTGCCCTGAGGCAACGCAAAGCCCCACGCCCCACCCTGAGGCACCCTGTGGCCACGCCCCCTGCTCCAAGCCCCGCCCTGAGGCAACCCAAAGCCCCATGCCCCGCCCTGAGGCACTCCGTGGCCACGCCCCCTGCTCCATGCTCCACCCTGAGGCACCCCATGGTCACACCCTGCCCTGAGGCACTCCATGGCCACGCCCCCTGCTTCATGCCCCACCCTGAGGCACACCATGATTATGATTCTATGATTCTATGATTTATATTTACCCTTTACATTAATGATTCTATGATTCTATGATTTATATTTACCCTTCTATTCAAATCTTTAAATTTATTCAAGTCTTTGAATAAAGAACTCAGAACTGCTGAGTACACCAACAAGGGGAGACACCTAATAACAGACTCCATGTTTTTTCTCTAAAGCAATAGAAACGGCAGTTTTATTTGCTGCTTTGAGTTGTCCAGTATTCTGCTGAAATTTGGGCATCTGTTTATCTTATTTTCTTCTCCTTTATCCTCCTTTCTCCCTCTCTGTCCCTCCCTGCAGCCAAGTCACTGACGCTGTTTTCTGAAGTCCTCCTGCCAGAAGCTTGCCCATCTGTTCAGCAACGTCTCCTTGTAACGATGTTGGCAATAATTTTTTCTGCAGAATTTTTTTTTAATGGTGTTCATCAGAAATGTGCAATCTTTGAATCACAGCCCACTTCACATCAGAGTGATAACTTCTTTGAGTAAAGCTCTGGAAGGCAGAGCCTCTTAATTTTGCATTAACAAGCACTTCAGTTTTATTTCAGCAGAGATGGGCAGTGGGAAAGCAGACCTGAGTCACCTCTTAGCTGACTGCATTTTTAATTTCCATATGCATTAAACAGGGAAAGGTTTACTTCAAAATACTCCTAAGAACAGAGAGAGCGAACCATTCAAGCCAATTAAATCAGGTTATTTCACATGTGTAATGGACTGACAGTGACTCATTTTTAAGCACAATGCTCTCACATCCTTTGACTACCAGAGTGCTGAACAAAGCAGCACCTTTTTCAACAAATACAGCAGGCAAGTATAGACAACCTTGCTCTCCCTTCAACCTGCGCTAGGTACATTTTTTTCCTTTCTACTGTCTAAGGACACTCAGGAATTCATAGACGTGGAACACATTTTCCTCCCACTACACTAATATAAATCAGAGGAACTCCATTTTAACCAGCCGATTTTCTGTGGGTCTGCATAGGTGGAACATCACAAGGTCTACACCTTTTTCATCCTTTTGATTTTGCACCTCATCATTTTCAACAAAAATTAGTAAATAGCAGCCAATACTACTGTATGTATTTAGCATATGCTTATTTTCTAGCTCTTTCCACAAATCCTGCATCAGCCTTCAGAAGGAATTTAAATAAATACTAACATATCAGAAGTGAGATCTATAGGTTAGCTGGGTAAGAAAGACATATTTTAAACTCAGCAGGCATACACTGCTATCTAGTGGCAACAACAGGAAGCCTTAATACACAGCAGCTCATAATCACAAATAGTTTAAAACATAGGAACTTTTTTTTATTTGTTGCTTCTTTTCAGTAGAAAATAGCAATAGGGCACAATCAATGCCCTGTCAATGTTTGTGATGTCATCCCACAACAGTCAGTGTGCGTAACTGTAAGTAGGCTCTGCATTTTACTTATTGTTACGATTCTTTCGTGAAAAGTGTTTGCAGCATTTCAAAGGCTGAAACGTTTTCATAAAATATGAAAAAGCAAAATGTTAATATATATTTAATAAGTTTAATTAAAAAAAATATTCTTGAGAGAAACTAAACCAAAAGGTCTAAAACAAGACCTTATTATACATTTTTCAAAAATGGTTAACATAACACCTATAAATTCAATTCATTTCAGTTTTGTTAGATTATAGGTCAAGTAAATATTTTCCTGTATTTTGCACTTATTTCTGATGACAAATTTTGAGAACACTTAGAAGGCTGACTTTTACAAGGATATTTTAAATTGTTTTCAGGATCTGAAAGTGGCTGAAGAAATTTTTCATTTCCTAATTCAACCAGAGTCTAAGGAGCAATATTTATTTCCAGGTCTCTAGCAACTGTTGCATTGATTTGTCGTTCTCTGCTTTATCAGCGAGGATGCCTGCCAGCAGGAACAGCAAAAAGGACCCTGGGTTTGTATTCCTGCCTATTCATCCTAATGCCTGTAATGAGAAGCCATATTACTTAACTGATGTCCATGGCTGGAGACACCAGCTGAAGTTGTGGAGTTAATCTCCCCAGTGTTTCTTAAAGAAGCTCTCAGGATCAGATACTGCTGGTGATTGACAAATAGTTTCAGCAGTTTGCAAAATTCATTTTATTATATAGCTTACAAAAGATAAATTCTTCATGTTGTAACTTGTGGACAATAAGCCCTATGCTGAGAGTCAGTTAAAATGAATTTATACAGGTCTTCTTACATATGGTCCTGAAATGAAGCTGCGTCTGGAATGAGCTAATTAAGGGAGGGTCACCAGGTGGTAACTCCTATTTCCCTTTATAGTCAATGGAGAGAAATTTATGCTCCCCAGAAGGAAGGCAGAGGCAGAAATTTGTTTGACCTGTTTCAAGTAACTGCTCTGGGCTGAGATGAATCACAGCCAGAAGCATCCGTTTCTTTGCATCGGTTACAGAGGGACCAGGCAAGCTCAGCTTAGAGTTAAGGTTTGCCCACAGGAAACATGCTGAGGACCTCAGGGCTGAGAAAAGCCATTAGTCACGGTTCATATCTCGGGTGCTGAGCAGAGACATCCCCTCCCAGGTGGGACGTCCATCCAGGTAGCACGACTGGAGCCCTGCAGTCTGGTCGTACAGACGCAGCATGGAACTAGTGATGCAAGAGAGATGCGACGAGCCTGCTCTGCTGACCCACTCTTCAGAATTTGGACATGAGGAAGTACATGTCATGCTTGAGCTCGCTGGGTATCATTAATGTAATGCACCATTTGTGTAATGGAACTGCTTATTATCCAAGGAATGAGGCAGTTTATCAAGTTTTGTAGGCAGGAAACTCCATAAATGAACCACAGTAGCTTAAAAGCAGCACAAAGATCTGTTTTTAAGCTACTTCTCCTCTTTTTCGTCCTTGCAACAGCCATTCACAAAATAAATTATCAAGACTTGAACAAAGAAAATGCAATAATAACTTAATACAGAAAAACAGACGCAAACCAAAACAAATAGACATAGAAATAATTTCTGAAATCTGAATCACTGTTTTACAAATCAACAAAGAGGATTAGAGATTGACTACTGACCATGACACAAATGGCAGGAAAAGAAACAGGACATGTCCTTAACCCCTACACAAAGGATCATGGATGAATTTTGTGAGCACATAGTACAGAGAAATCAAAGCACCATTGTTAACATCAGAGTCCTGTAGGGAGGTTTATCTCTTCACTTCAGATGTCTATGAATTAGCTGTATATTCCAAATTAGTTCCCCATGATTTTTCTTTCGTCAGTGGAGAGGGACAGACACCTTCAAAGATGACCAGGATTAGTAGATGCCTTTTTTTAAGGCATCTTAAAACCACTTTCTGGAAGTGCCCATCTCTCTCTCTTGCCTACAAAGGGCCAACACAAGTAGCTATCCTTGTATTTCCACAAGCAAACACTGCTGTGGGAAGAGGTGTTCTAGCCTTTCTTGAACTAATGGCAGTTTGCCTCTGTCCCTCCACTTCCTTTATCCTCTCCCCTCCATCGTCTGTTTTTTGGCCATATGAGACACTACCAGGGTCAGAACTGTCAGAATGAAAGAGTCTAGTTTCAACCTGAATCCCTTCCGTAAACCAGGTCACCGTGGCCAACCTGTGCCAGCATCAGAGAGAGGAAAGCTTCGAAGTAGGAGCAGTGACCAATTTCAGGAGAACTGCTCAAGTCTTAACGCTCAGCAGATACTGCTGCACAGCGGAATCTCATGGTGACTACAGGCAATTTAACTGACATTTTCAACGATTCCTTATTGCAAGATTTTCAGCACGAGTTTATTTACGTCCATGTACGATGCCTGTCTTTCACAATGGGGTTCCCGGCTGAGAAACTCCAGTCATACTTGGCATGTGTTGGCCTGAGTGCTCGGAGTGCGGCTGGGAGGAGTTCGGTGATCTGACTGAAGCGCACAGCAGTGCACACAGAACAGAGTCGACAACGGTGAAAATAAACAACAATATCAGATCTTTTGCAGGTTGGTTTCAGTGCAAACCCAGTAGATTTATTCAGTGTCAGCCTATGTTCATATCTTTATTTTACAAAAAAATTTTCAACAGCTCATCCTAAACACACCTCTAACCCTCCAATTAACACCACATTTTTTCAGATTATTGGAGGGAAGAATCACAGACACCTGAAAGACCTCAAATATTTCTTGATCTTAAACTTAACAGTTCTGGGTTTAAGGATTTCATTTGGAGCTTACTGAGTTCTAAATTTAATCTGGAGTGGTTTTTCACAGAAAATATTCCTTTAAACATCCGCTTTGCTATCTCAACTGTAATTAAAAGGATTTAGGATCAGTATTCTCTAAATATGCAAACAAGATGATGGGTAGGATTTTGTGTGTTTTACAACGTGCCATTACAATCCTGCATTTCTGAGTCAGCTCTGACATTCTGCAATTGATCCCAAGGCAAAACTCCATAAAGGCTGTTAATGTTTGCACTGTTGAACAAATATTCTAAGATACTTGAAATCCCAAAATCTCATTTGCACTTTCCAGTGCAGTGCATATAGAGTAATTATGTCAACACTGTTGTATCCCACATGAATAGCAAGGAGACAGTTTTCATTTATCAGCGTAGAAGTATGACTCCACAAAAGTCATCCAGCAACACATTTGAGTATTGTGTTGAGGGCTACGAGGCTGTGCCATGAAGCCTGAGGACTCAGACATTTGCAGGCTTTTCAGTGCCACAGTGGTGTACAGAGCCTGATTGCCTGGTCAATCTGCCCATTTCATTGAGGGTTCAGCAACCCAGATCTGAGATAATGGCAAATAACACAAAGAAACCAATGAAAGGGCAAAGCTGGGCTCCAAATACTTCACTGCAAGTTCCAGTGCAAATACTCAGATTACTCTGAGGAAGCTGCTTTGGTGTTCTGGTGCAGCTGCCTTGTATTTTATTTGGAAGTAGACTCCTTCTGCAAATAATATAGGGAAATGCTCTCTTCTGACATGTTTGACAAGTTTTGAGACACATTAACAGAAATAGCTGGTGAGACCAGTGTGCAGCTCAGGACAGAAGGCAATAAGAAATCTTTTGCAATTTTTTGAGGGTACTTTTGAAGGATCCAGACAATGTGAAACAGAGATACAAGCTGTCCACCCCCAGGGCTGGACAGATAGCTACTGAGTGCCAGGTAAGAGGGTTTCGTTTGCTCCTTTCCTGCCTTGCTCTGAATGAGGGGTCCTCAATTTTCGTTTTCCTTTTATTCTGCAATTTCAGAGAGATATCCATATTTATATGCCTCTGCAAGTAAATATTTACCACTGTCATTAAAGGACAACAGGAGAGAAAAATACACTGCTTCCAAATACAACTGTTGCTAAACTAAACACATGAAAGAGGGTAAGTCCCTAAAGACTGACAGTTTGTGGCTCAGCCTCAAAGTAAATCTCATAAAATACAAAGGATGTTAAAAGCTGATTGGATATTTCATGTCTTGGTGTGGTTCCCTCTTGAGATAACTCTTCCAACAGCACTCATTTTTTGCATGAAATAAATAGAAAAACTTACTTATGCCTATATCTGTGCTTACTTTTAAGCACAGTTAGCATTTCTTTAAGAGTATTTCTTCAATCAAAATAAAGCCTCCCCAACACTTCCAACTTCTGAATACCTATGTAACTGATAAAATCAGTGTTTTGATTGGGGGGATTGTGCTCAATTTGTCAAATAAAAAAAGAAAACTGAATTTTATTCATGTATTGTACTAAAGGGAAAGGAGTATTTTGAGCGATCAAGGTCCTTCATTGAGGGGTGTAAGTGAAACTCTCTGATGAGTGGTTTTCCAGGACATGCCTGTGAGTTTAACAAAAACAGTTGTTATATTCATATTATATTTATACATGTCAATGTAAATAGTTCATCATTTACAGTAAAATCTATACTCTGCAATTTAAGAGTAATTCAGTTGAACTTCCCTTTTTTCTATCTCCCCAGAATAAACTGATCAAACTGAACTTCCCACACTGCACCTCATTCCTGTAACAGAAGGTTGGGGGGGGGGGGGTGG
>Ga0065711_1037030_pt1 | contig 20284 bp, 8 predicted proteins | sample Hoacrofraction12_FD_59098 | JGI IMG/M metagenome (GOLD analysis project Ga0065711, IMG submission 59098) | Hoatzin crop microbial communities from Cojedes, Venezuela - Epithelial fraction 12 v2 (version 2) | ecosystem: Host-associated > Birds > Digestive system > Esophagus > Crop | place... | reverse complement strand
CCGCCTGGACAAGGTCCTGTGCAGCCTGCTCTGGGTGACCCTGCTTCGGCAGGGGGTTGGACTGGGTGACCCACAGAGGTCCCTTCCAACCCCGACCATGCTGTGATTCTGTTGGAACCGGCCTGGGTCTGCCCAGCAATAGATAAACCCAGCGGGTACATGGTTGTGCTGCAGGAGGAAGCCGTGTCCTCTCCCTTCATCCCGCGGCTCCTGCTGCAAGGCTTCCCATCTCAGGCCAGACTTTATTCCCAAAGCCGCTGCAAGACGTGCCCCTGCTTATCTTTGTAGCTGGGCTTTTCTATGTTTTTATTCTAACTTATTTGGAACTTCACTCTGAAGGAACCAATACACTCTTCCTGCTGATTAGGTGCCATGCTTTGAGCAGCTAAACTGAAATCAACCGAGCTGAGCACAAGGAGGCTTTGAATAGCTTTTCGCACAAGTTATCCCATTATCCACTGCTAACACTAACCTTTAGTTGATGCACAGGACACAGAGAGCTATAGCCCTTCCTGGTGACATTTAATTTTTCAGAAAAGCTCTATCTATGCACAGCCCATAGGTATGTACAGTTGTAGATCTGTGCATCACCTCTTGGCTCTTACAGACCAGGCATTTATGTATCTGCCAATAAGCAATAACTCCCATGCCGTTCCCTCAAAGGATACCTAGAGTGCATGGCAAGATAATAATTTTTTTAATCAATCATACTTTTTCACTACATTTGCTTCAAGTCTAGCCCTTCCAAATTTGGTGGCTAGGCTGTTACTTATAATTGATGCTCCTTTAGGGGAAAAAACAGTCTTTACAGAAAAGCTGGCATTTCAGGAAAAAGCACTCTGTTTATGATCCAAGCAAAGCTTTAATAAGTGCAAACTATTATCTGTTTGAAATTTATGCACTCTAAGCTGTATTTCATTTGGAAAATTTGCATTTCTGTATGTATTCAAGCTAGGAGGCATAGAATAACGTACACAGTTTTTCTCAACTACATAATCTGTCTGGCAGTAATTTTCCTTCATCATCCTGGTTACAGTACAGTTGTCAAGATTTTACCCTGACAAGCAATTTGTGTTGAGACCCTGTGGAAGCACATATAGAATTTTTGATCTTGATACAGAACCGTACTTTGCATAATGTGTATCAGTCTAAAAATACATCCTAATACTCTCTGCTTTGAAACAAATTTGGAGCTGTTGTCTGTTTGACCAAAAATGTTTTGATGAAAAAGTAGAAATAAATTGTTATCTGTTTTAACAAAATAATTCCAAAGACCATGCAAACTGGAGCCAGCTTAGACTCATTTACCTGGCAATAAACAAGCACTTCAGAATAAAAAGTGACATCAGCATCAGGGAAAAAAAGAATTATTTTTAGAAGATGTTTACACAAACCTCACCTTTTATAAACAACCAGTAGCTGAGTACAGAGGAGGCTGTATCGTTCTAAACCCCAGTGTCTGCATCCTTCTGTCCTGTCTTTGCTGTGACGGAGCGGAGCAGTGTCCACAGTGTAACTGTGCCATTAGTGACAGCTGATGTGTATTCTGGATGTTACTTTAAGCATTGTTTTGTAGCATTTAAACATGTTCTTTCCTGTAGGAAAGCTATGTTGTTAGTAGCCACATACAGTTCTTCATATCACATATTCTATAATAATGACTTACTGAAAGGCATTGTACATGTGATACCTGTTGTATCCTTAAAGAATGTAAAAGTAATACATTATTCTCGATCAATTGTGTCCCAGTCATTGTTACAATACTCAAGACTACTTTTAATTACAAATTTTCTGCTAGGAAAAATGCAAGACTTTCATTTTAGTTTATATGTAAGGTAATTTTCTGCAGAAAAATTGGCATTCAGCTTCCAAAAGTTAAATGATTCATACTGACTTTGTGAGCTTTGGATCAAGCACTTTAGCTGGAAGAATACCAAGAGCCTGTTTTGTATGAGGTTTGGACTATTAGATTTACATACATGGGAGATGAAGTAATGCAGAATTTGATGCTGGCGTTCTATACGTCACCATATTTATAATTAGATTGTTTAAGTTTCAGCTATTTTATGTGTCTTTTCTGCTGTTCAGTCCTATGTTTTGTTCCACTTAGCTAAATCTGATTTTCATAATCAAACATAACTTCGTATTTTTGCAATCAACTTTCACAAATGTAGATCACACAAAAAAAGGAGTGCATGCCTAATTTCTGCCAGAGTCACTTGTCTTGAAAGTAAATGTAAAGTTTATGAGGACAAACAACTGAAATTCAACTAAAATCCATCTGGTGGAGTTGTGCTATAAGTTATAAACCTTCTGTGTTTCTTAAGGCTATTCCTGTTGCTATTACCTTTGTTCTCAAACTGTTCTTGACAACAAAGGAAACCAGATTTATTAACTCTGTGGGTTTTGCCTATTCACTCCATATTAAAATATATTTAAATTGTTTTTGAATCTCTGTATTTAAAGCTACAGTTAGAAAGAAGCTACAGTTAGAAAGAACACCTGAGCACAGAGGCAAGAACCTTACACCAAGAATGACTTTTAGGGTTTTGTACCAAGTCGCATTCCTACTCTGATTTACAACCCTTTAAATTTGTTTCAAGCTTCAGTTTTAAACAAAATAAAAAGCTGTTTATTCCTGTTGTGGAATAATTGGAAGCAGCTTTTACTGCATCAGGACTGAGGAACTCCAAAACTCTTTAAGATGTTTTTAAACGGATTTCCTCTTTAGGTAAGGTGCGCAGGACTTAGCCTGCTCATTGCAGAGGTGAAAGATGCAGAGCTGAAAGATGCACGGGAAAGTAAGACCATCTGCTGAGTTCAGCACTGAGCAGTTTACAAATAGATGAAGACTGGGCATTTGGGCATTTCTAGTCCCCGTATCGTGTTCCCCAGCCACATTTGCACGCTGTAAGGCTCAGCCCTCAAAACAGATCAAGGTTACAGCGTTCATGGCCCTCAGGCTTGATGTGACCAATTTTTCTTCCATCCAGCCTCCTGCCATTCACAGAGGAGAGGGGTCACTGAGCGCAGCTGCGTGCTGGCTGTAGGGGAGAGCTGCCAAAGTAGTATAGGAGGCTCCTCTTCAGCACACTCACTCTCGCCACCCTTCCTGCGTCTGCGTGCCTACAGCAGAGACTGGTGAAAGGTTGGGGAGACACTGCCTCCTGTGAAGGTGAGGGCCCAGACCCAAAACTTCAACCCTTTTCAGGTTGGAGAGCTGTGAGTTATGTTAATACTGAAAATGAAGAAGGAACAGAAAATATAATTCTGTTGTTTTTTAAGCTCCATTTGTTCACTTCCCACAAACGTTCATGCAGTTCAAATTCCACTTTCATGAACAGTTACCAAAAGCCAGTTTTAAAATCTTATAAACCAGTATTTGCAGGAAATGAACTTTAGATTTGCTCTGGAACAGCTTGTTTTTGTAACCAGGCAAGAAATGGAAATAACATCAGTTTTGCTTACCTGACCATGCACTACTAATACACTTCCAATAAAAGCAGAGTGGTTTTAGTTTTCAAGAGAAGACTGCATTGGTTATTAGGTGAGAATTACTTGCTCCATTTTGTCATACAGCAAGAACATTGTTTTCCCTCTTCCTCCACCATTTGTAGCTGCAGATACATATATGGAATGAAAGCTACCAATCAGTCAGCTGTGAAGCACGTTACACTTTTAGTCACACCAGATCCCATTTAAGATGGTCTGGAGTATTAAAGCTATTAAATGCAGGCCAACCCTTGAACAGCATAATCCCCTTTGCTTGATAGGAGAGGGCTGGTTAAGTCTGCTGGGAAGACAAACCCAAGCAGGGTGCACACTCAGGGAAGACAGTAGTGGAAACACACCCATTATCCAAGGAGCTTATCTGACCTTTGTGGTCGCTGAGCTGAAGCTCATGCTCTCCATTGTAAAATACTCCAGCTTTTCAGCCTGTCATTGAGTAAAAACCCAGAGATCAAAGTCTCTATTACATGTCTGCTTTACTGTCAGAACTGTCCTTCAAGCTTCCCAGAACTCCAGGGCTACGTTGTCATGTTCAATAATTTTTTAGCATTCTTCATAAATAGGGATTTCCTTGCTCAGCCAGAGCTCCTTGTTTGATTAAATATCTTGGGCTCAACCTTGGGCTCAGCTAATCAACATGCAGAAATGATCTCAAAACTGCACAGAGGAATGCACATCAAAGCATCTGAGTTTACCTGACAAAAAGAGATACTGTTCACCTTGAGGAGTGGCACAGAGACTAGGTAATTAATTTGTGCTTACAAATGCCTTGAAGAAACAACATTGGTGCCTTTATTGGCCTCGCTTCACCCAAAATTCAATCAAAAGTATCAAAAAGTGGAGCCAAGCTTCAGGTTTTTTGTGAGACCAGGTGAGTTTCAGGCTTCATTACCAAGTTTTTTGGGCAGCTCTGTAATCTGCAGCCTACACATCTGAAGGTAAAGCAGGCTGATACCTACAAAGAAAAGCACTTTGCAGTAATAAATGGAAGGAATTATCTTCAGTGCTTCCAGTGAATACAGCTGCTGGATAGTGTTTTATGTGTTCACTTTGTAAGGATAAAAAAAATGAACTTGTCTTAAGCCATTCAGGTTTAAGACAGGCTTTATCTCCCTGGTTGGAGGGAAAGATTAGCACTTATTAGAGCCTAATCTTAATCATATCCATTTATAAATGGGGCTTCAAATTGTCTAAAATATTTAAAAGTGATGAAATGGAAAGACTTAAGACAGCTGAAATCTTAAGAGAAAAAAAAAAAGCAAGGCTGAAGATTTATCTACAAAGATTAAAGTAGCTTTCATGGCAAAGCCCTAAGAAAATAAAAGAAAATAAAACATCAGAAGAAGGAAAACAGCAGCCTCTGCTACTGTCTGTACAAGGCAAATTAAGTTATAGATGTACTAAAATGGCTTAAGAAATTAAAAAGACTTAACTGTTTAGTTGCTGTTTCATAGGCAAAGGCAAACCGTTTTCCTTTGTCTAAGCATTTGTTTGTCTGGACGGGTAGAGAGTCTTTGCTTTTCATACAAAAGAGTGTTAAAGCATTCAGGTGTGTTCAGGTTTTGAAAATAGAAGTGGCATTTTTTCCCAAACTGCAGGAAAGGGAAAACATAACTTCTTGTTCATATGCAGATACAGTGGAAGAAGCAGGGGAGTTACTCACCGATCACAGGGTGAGGCCAGGTGGCAAGCGTTGCCTTGAAGACATGCCTGAAATTTCCACCTCTGCGCAGGATCATCCTTCCCTTTTGTTCCAAGGCTTCACCATCATAAGTGAAAATGGTCTCTTATACCCAAAATTCTGAGGAGCTTGGATATGACAGGCCTTTTTTGGAAGGCTTTTCAGTAGAGAATCAGTGTGAGGAGCAGGATGGCAAGCTAAGTGCAGTGATATCCATTGTCAGGAGGGGTTTGCTATCATGTTTAGTGCCAACAATGGCTTTTTTCCAAGTGTACATATCATGAGATGTAGCCATTAAGCCTGAAGATTACCATGTCAGTACTGTATTCAAACAGATGGACAGCAACTTTTTTCTGGGTAGGCAGGGAGTTTGCAGTTGGGTTTTTACAGAAGGACGGGCTGAATTTGGTTTTCTCCTGCCCAGTTACTGATCTATGATAACAGGTTTTTAAATGCTTAAGGTTATACAGGTGTGAGCCTAAACTCACCTTGCATCCATTCCTCTCTTCCTCAGACTCACAGCACTACTTTTCTTACCTGAGATCCCAAGTCTCTCCATGCTGCTTTTCGTAACAGCTCTTTGTAAGACTGTTGCTGCCTTTCCGTGACTTGCCGTTAATACAGGTCTCACATAGGTCTTAGTCATTTAGGGCAGCATTTACCTAAAGTAAACTGAGCAATTCTGATGTTTTAAGCGGTTAATAACTTTTTCCTTCAAATTTCACAACTGCAGCATCTCGGTTTCTCTCCGTTCTGGAATGAGAAAAAACAGGAATCTGGAGACAGTGTGTCTAAGATTGTTTTTGTTTCCAGTAACATGCATGATCTTCCTATAAAGACTTAAAAATCCTCAAATCAACTTTATATGCTGACATTGATTTGACATGGTTAGTGAGTGCACCACAGTTTGGCAATTCATTTCTATAAGAGCTTTGTAGAGCATCTTCAAGGCCTTGCCAAGGTATTTCTATGTAATCATCATTTTCTTCAAAAATTGGATACAAGAAACAGTAAATGGGCAGTTTATACGTGAATAATGATTAGCTTGAACAACAATACCAAATAATTTCCCATAGCCCTAGTAGAAGTACTTCAACTATTTCACATATGTAAAAAATGTGAAAGAGTAAGACACAAAAAGGAATGCAGATCACAGTCAAGTTTGACAGCCAGAATGCCAACACATCATCTTTTAAAGAACTTTCACTGGAATTGCTTACAAATATGAGGAAATACTGCTTATCTGGCAAGTCTGTAGGGGAGAGTGAGAGAAGCTTCTCTAGAGAAGAAGGTTTGTAATATAGTCGTTAAAATAATTCAATCTAGCAAAACTTTGCAGTTTTGCTTTTGCTAGGCTTTGCAGGACTGCAAACTTGCCAACTTTCACTAGAGTTTTACTGTTCTTTTGTTCCAGCTCCTATATGTTTTGTAGACTGTGCAAAATGTGATAAGGATGGTTTGGTCTGCTTGTATTAAAATTCTTTCCTTGCTAAACCACTGCAATGGCATATTGAAATAAGAAAAATCAGATGCTCTGATCCTGTTTTGCTGGGCTTGTAGGGGTATCAGCTCTTAGAAGGGTATATCATATTGCTCTCATTTCTAACTTGCTGAATAACTTTTAACAAGCTGTACAGAAAGCTCTGTGATCAACAGAGATTTGTTACTGGAGTCACTGACATTGAAATCGGTGCTAGGAAGGTCAGAAAAGGTGACAGAGCACAACTGGTTTGTGCATTGTCAAAGCCTTTGTTATGTTAAAAAAAAGAACTGATTCCTGTGTTTAAGTTGCTGGGAAACTTTCCATTATAAAAGATCTTTGCAACTTTTCTAATTCTGTAATTATTGAATTGTTTGCAGCAGGCCTTCAGAATTCAGAGTCTAGAGAAATAACTTTTATTAGTTCTGTACAAGTTTGCAAGAAGTAAACTTTGAGAAGATTTCTCTCCTCCATCAAGTTAATAACAGATATGCCTAGCTCCCTTTAGGCACGTAGCTCCTGGAGCGATATCTGTATCTCTGGGTAAGCCATCGAAATGCAGCACACAATGAATGGAAGCGGAAGGCATCTCAGAAAGCTGATAGAAAACAATGAGTGTGCAAATTTTTTCATTCTCTGTGAAAATTTCTTTCTTGTTCTCATTTTAAGAACTACAAGTGTAAATTATAGAATCATAGAATGGTTTGGGTTGGAAGAGTCCTTATAGATCATCTCATTCCAACCCCCCTGCCTTAAGCAGGGAAACCTTCCACTAGACCAAGCCCCATCCAACCTGGCCTCAATGTTTCCAGGGATGGGGCATCAACCACCTCTCTGGGCAACTTGTGCCAGGGTTTCACCACCCTCATCGTAAAATTTGTCTTCCTTATATCCGGTCTAGACCTCCCCTCTTTTAGTTTAAAACCATTATCCTTTGTCCTGTAGTTACAGGCCCTACTAAAAACCCTGTCCCCATCTTTCTTATGAGCCCCCTGTAGGTACTGAAAGGTTGCTGTAAGGTCTCCCTGGAGCCTACTGTTCTCTGGGCTGACCAGCCCCAGCTCTCTCAGCCTGTCCTCACAGCAGAGGGGTTCCAGCCCTCGGATCATTGCTGGGGCCTCCTCTGGCTCCACTCCAACAGGTCCAGGTCTGTCCTGTGCTGAGGGCTCCAGAGTTGGACACAGGACTCCCGGGGGGGTCTCACCAGAGTGGAGCAGAGAGGCAGAATCCCCTCCCTCTCCTCCTGGACAGGGTGCTGGGAATGCAGCCCAGGATACGATATGTCCACCTCTAAAATCCTCTGCTCCATATGCCTCAGAAAAAGGGGAGAACTTTGTCCCTTGATCATCTCAACCGAAGAGGTCTCAAATGAAGATTTTTGACCTTGTAGCATATCCTTCTTTCCATAATTAGCAATTTGGATAGAAACATTGTTCTCTCTCCTATTAGCAAGTGGGTTTTCCTGAGTATCCTTCAGGCTCTGCTTCTGTGCTTTGTTCTGAACTATCATTGTTGGCCTTTTTTTAAGTGACTATCTTTACTTTTTTTCTAATTGTGCCTGCTTTGATAATGAATAAGAGATTAAGCCTAGGAACCTCAAAAAGACGTGGTTTTTTGATCTCAGTTGTGTTAGGTGATGGTGAACAGCGAGCTAATCAGACCGGGACACTTCTGAGCAGAATTGCACTGTGATGCTTAGGGAGCTTTAGTATGGATATCAACGATCTATTTTCCATGTTTTTACGTTATTGTTTTGGACTTAGGTATCTCAGTTCTGCCTGAATACTGCTGGAGATGTCAAAAGCCTTTACTAAATAAGTTTCTTACTGTGCTTTTCCCAGAAAACTATTTTCAAAACACCATAATTGAAGGTAATCATTATAAATGCTGGTGCCCTACAAATGAGCCCTCTCTCCAAGTAAAATCCTAGTAGAGCCACAAAAAAGTGCTTGCTATCTCATAACTACAGAACGGGGTGACTGCTACAATATAGGGGCTGGCTGCTAGCTACCTCTCTGTTAAAATTACAACCTTGGCCATGGCTCCACCGGAATTTTAGGTGCAGCAATTAGTATATGTTAGGTATTTGGCTATAAACAAAGATGTCTTTATAGTGTAAATTTTGAAGTCTAGTTATTGGATCATTACTGAGAAAAGAGAAGATGGAATATCTATCAGGTAATTGCTGACAGTACTGCAAATAAAGAAGAAAAAGATTCAAGTTTTGTCTAAAAAAATCAACAAGTAAACAAGCAGGCACAAAACAGGTGTTGTACTGAGAAAAAAGGAAGAAAAAAGGAAAAAAATAAACCCTTCATTGTAGAAGAGCTTTGTTGGAGTCCTTTTTTGTCCCCAAAAGCAATAGAAATTAATCATCTCTGCTGGCACACCAGAGTTACAGACTAAAACATTAGTCCTGCAAGTAAATACAAGTGAAGATCTCGCTGCTAGAAAATTAATTTAAAAAATCATTCCAGCGGAGGAATAGGATCAGACATTTTCTTCCAGTTCCTGCAAGCTGACGAAAGAAGTGGACATCAAGTCTCAGTGTGCATGAATTAATCAATATGGATTTCAAATACATCTCCATGATAGCTGTATTAAGATGAATAGACAATTATTGCATGGGCAAAGAATAAGCTGTTAGAGAAACAGAATTTTTATTCTGAAATTCAAGTTTTCTCATCTTTTTAACACTTAATGAATAAAAACAGTGCTTAACTATTGATAATGAGACTGTAAGTTCAGAAAATTCTGTCTTACTATCTTTATGTAATTATACCATATCTCTTCCACTTTGTGGTCTTTTTCAGCATTCCCAAAAAATCATGAAGTCGACATATTCAAAGGAAAGGAAAATTTACTTAATACTAATCATTACAGTGAACTTTGCTTTTTCATCAGTTACTAAATGTCCTTGGCATTAGAAAATACCACAGTGAAATGTAATGTCACAGAACATTAACAATTCCATTTTCCTTGCCGGTTAAGCTGACCTTACTTGCACTTATTATTTATTTGAATAAGAAAAATCTAAACACATAATGAGTATTTTAGTCAGACGCCTATTGCACATCTCCCAAGTTGATGTAAAGTTGACTGCATTTGTGCTACACGTTAGGGCTTATTCAGCATTTGTTCAGTAGAGAACTACTACTTAAGGTACAGTTACTGATATTACATTCTTTGTATAGTTGCTTGCTTTCAGAGACCTACGTAGTTCTCTAAATGCCTATCATCATCCGAGACTCCCCATTATTCATTTCTGAGGACACTCCAGTAAAAATACTGATTATGTAATCATGAAAACCAGCAATTTCTCTTCTTTTATGGCATCCATTTACATCTCCTGCAAATGATCTGCCATTGATTCAAACTCCTAATTTAAGAAGTATCTTGGTTTTCACATCATAAAACAGTAGATTTTTTTTTCATTAAAGCCATATTGAAAAATGATAGTGTGAAAGAGTGTGGGGAATTTCCTGTCTCTCCCTCAGCACCCATTTGCTGATTGCCAGCATATGGTGCTGTAATGAAGTCCAAAAAATGCTGCCTTATACTAGTGAAATAAAGAATTGAAATGTGATTTCTATTGCCCAGTTCAGCAGTGCTTTTGCACTGCTGTAGCAGTTGTGAGGGACTTGAAATCTCTCTAGATGAGAACAAGGAAAGCTGGGATGAGGAATTAGGATTCTTTCTGAAAAATATTCTAATATAAGTACTAGTTTCTTTTAATGCTTAATTTTTTTCAGAGACAGTGAAAATCTTAGCAGAAGGACTGCTGTGAGAAGGAGTAGCTGTGTATCAGTTAAATCTGATATAATAAAGAAAATAACCTAATAGACTTCTGCAGTACTCTAATATGGGAGTCTATGATTTGTTCTTTTATAAGAATAAGTCACTTCTCCACTGAAGGAAGAAATAACTTTTATTTTTCCCTTTTTTAAATCAGCTACCCAAGATGCATCTTTGGGTCACAAAGACCAGACTGTGTTTCTCCCTCATGAGTTGGAAGTAAGGTCAAGAGTCAGAATCTGCCACCACAGGCCACTGTCCCGTCGCTATCGGTGTGTAGTTCGTTGTGCAGCAAATAGTGACACACCGTAGTAAAATACGTTGTTAAATCACAGGTTAAAGACAGCTGAACAATTACAAGGAAGAAGATGTGCCTTAGTCTTTATATGGACACTGTTTAATAGTGTGACCTCGCACAAATAAGCATTGATAGTAATTGGCTTGAAATAGCAGGTGGTTTTAACTTCTTCCACTCCGGACATGGCATTTAATTTTAAAACTTATGCACAGGGCATATTGTAACTATATTCTGTTTTAACTGTAGTTATTACTTCCCCTGCAGGCATTTGGCAAATGGAAAACTTAAAACGGTCCATTTAAGTGACGATGGATATGCTCAAGGACAGTGGTTTACAACTGAATATGTGCCGGTTAAGAATTAAAATGCTATACTGGCAAACTCCATCGTAAAAATCAAGTCAAGTTATCTCCAATTCCCTATTAGCATCCTTGACAGATGTAGTAAATCACTTTTTCTGTGTTAAAACAAATTCACAAGCAGTTTAAAGACCAGAAGTCTAGAGCAAAGTTAACTTAAAGGCAAATTTAACATTCCCAAGGTGCAATACAAAAGCAGTGCCAACTGTCCAGGCCCAGCAGTCCAGGTGTTACTGGTGCTGTGCAGTGAGGGACTATTCACATTCTTTGCTCCCAGACTGCAATATTTAGAAGTCAAGCAAGCAGGATTAGAATCGTAGAATCATAGAATGTCTCTAGAATAGATAGAATCATAGAATGTTTTGCGATATGCCAGAGCGGGGGTTCTTGTCTTCATCAAGATCTGTGGCAACGAGTGCAGGAGGAACTGGAACTTCTGCTTGCCAAAACCAATGGAGAAATTCACATCAAATTATGAATTTAAATATAATTTATCTACATTAAATTATGAGAAGCAAGATAAGAGCTTGATACCGTGAACATCCCCATAATTTCTTTATGTTAAGCCTTCAATTTTTACATCACAAAAAACAACAAAAGATAACGGAAAGAGGTACAATACCAAAAATATATTACTTAACTGAAGACTTATTTCTGCCTCTTCCTCCTGAAATTCAGTAAGCCAGTCTCAAATCAGCAGAACTGTAATACCTTTTTTCTACCACATCTACAGCTGTACCTTATGCAGAATTGTTAAGACTAAGCTGGATTCCTTCTCTTTTGTGGCTGCTGCAAAATCTGATAGTCGCATTATTGTCAGAAAACTGGCTAGAATAAAAGCAAAAAGTTATGTCTCATAATTGATGAGTAAGGCAATAATGAATACTTGATATATGAGGAGAAACCCATTTATATTAAAATACCTGTTCTCATTCTTATGGAAAAATGCCACATTGCTACCTCAGTGATGGAGAACTCTTTCTTACTAAAGCTGCTTATGAGCAGCCTCTGTGCTGACACTGTTTCACCCTCCTGGGCAGTGGAACTCACCAGAACAAGCCTAACCAGACCAAAGTCTGCACTCAGAATGTTTTTTTTGTTATTATTGTTATTTTTCACCCAGATGAAGAGCTGTAACAAAATTTGCAAACTTTTCCTATGAAAATATCAAAACAGTATCAGCCATTATATTTTAAATAACGTTAAAATCTGAAAGCAGGTACCACATGGAGTCTGTCTGCAGAAGTCTGTCACTCCTATCAGAAGAAAAAATGTCTTTTCTTGTGTGAGCAGAAGTGTTGATAGATGTGAAAATAATTTGTGTTCATAGCAAGAATTTCTGATATGTGGCAGTTTGTATCCTTTTGCAGAAGCAGATTATTATTTTTGTGTTAGTAGCACACCATCCTTCAGAGTTTAAAACCCTTTGTAATCAGTGAAACTTACCCTACTAAGAGTCAGATGTCAGGGTTGCGTCTTTAGAAGTCATTTGCAAGACAGGGACTATTTGCTTGGTGAGTTCCCAATATCACAGCTCCTTAAGCTTTAGAAAATATCATTCTGTGTAACAGTATTAAGAAATGCTTCTGGCAGCTGAGAATCTAAAGATCAGTGATGTTTTCAGAGCAGCTTAGCAGCTTTCCTGTCCTTTACAGATTAGCCGTTCATGTGAACAGGCTATGGTGGTGCTGACTTCCAATTTCACTGAGCAAAGTCTGGAATCTGTCATGGATCACAAATTCATTCTAAAACAAACACTTAGGACACAGAGGAAAGTGGGGAATAACTGGCAAAAAACAGTTCTGCAAAAGCTGTAGAGAATTTACCATCTGTTTTGTTTTCTATCCAGGTACTTCTGGGCTCTGAACAAGCTTTTGTGTCTTGGAAATTCACCAGCTTTATAGCCGTCTGAAAAAATTCCTCGTTGCTATGGCAATACCATTCTTTCACGATGAATCCCTCATGAAGGTAGAGGACATTGGCAAGATTAAATGTAAATCTTTCTTTTTTTTCTTTTGGTGGTGTGACAGACGAAAGTGGCTGGAACTGGGACAATTCCTCACCCCCAAAACAAACGTTACTGGTATCATCTTCATTTGAACTACATAACGCAGCTGTGTAATAGCGTTGTTAGCCATCCACAAAATGCATCCATAATCCCCCGAAACTCGTGGTGCGGTGCCACCGATGCTGCTTTGTGAATGAGTTGCAATGTTCTGAATGTTGCCTTTATGCCTGGAGGTCTGTTTTCAATGAAACAGAAAGTTGAGAGAGATCGATAATGATCTCCCGTTCCAAACAGCCTGTTAGTGCGAGCTTTCTAAAGGTGATAGGTAAGGAAATTAGATGTCTGTGAAAACTGGCAAGGTTCTTGTCAGGTTCACACAAAGGAGGATGCCTTGTCATTTTATGGCAGACCACAGCAGGTGGAAGCCACCTGCAGACACAGGCAAAGTGACAAAGGCTGAAGAGTCTGTGAAAAGAATGTGATAGCCAAGCTCTCTATTTTTTTTTCCCCTCTTTTTTTTTTTTCCACGCACTCTCTGCCTGCATACAAACACACCTAAAAAATACCCCAGATCGGACCCTCAAGACGATCAGCACAACAGCAAGACAGACGTGGCAACGCTTCGTATCCTGCCCCCTGCTCCGAGCCCTCCTATAAATACAATCTGACGGCTGCTGAAGCCGCTATCGACCCTGCTTGTGTATAATGGCAAGGAAGATGCAGCCACCCCTTCAGCATTAAGACCTCATCTATCCTTCTGCAACTCAGACATGTGCAGTGATTTATGACCAAATTCATTCCGCCCCTAAAATGCACTTAACATCACAAGCAGGCTCAGGGACTACTCAAAAAAATTAAAACACAGCTCAGCATAAGCACGGCAAATCTGTCTGTTAACCTTATGAGTTTCTTCAAAGGGTAATACCGAATACCATTCATTTCAAAACCAAAACATGAAAAAAAAGCAATTTAAAGATAGCGTACCAATGAGATCTTTTGGTTACCTAATAAATTGATGCCAGGAGCTGAAAACATGAAGTGTTTGACTGATTGCTTTTCAGTGTGAGTAGCATGTTAGAGATACAGGTGATTTTTCAAGTCTCTTATGCGATTTGGCTGTCATTATTAAGACTACTCGTATTTGGATATCTTCAACTTATTGATCACGTATTCGATTCTAATTTTTATTTTTGAAGCCTGAATCAACTGCAGTTCCAAATCGTCTCTACTGATGTCACTAGCATTACAGCTAAACTGCTTTATGCCAGTCAATCAGTTGTTCAGTTTATTACAGCCTATTTTTTCCTCTCTTAAATTCCACACTCATTCCATTCTTCTGATGTTGTCATTTTTACAGCCTTTGCAGGATATGAAATTCATTTAGTGCTGCGGCTGCCTGCTGTCAGTGCTCTGCCCGTGCCATGCTGTATCAACAGGCAGCCTGAAAAGAGACCCCTCTGCCAGCGACTGACTACAGGACACTTGGCAGCAGTCAGAGAGACGGTGTTTAATGCAGCCTGACTGTTAAAGGATTTCTGAAAGTGGGGAAACAAATTGTAATAGCTAGTAATCAGCTGCCGGAATGAATCGACTTGCATCGTAGACCACAGGTTTGTGAATACATGATAAAAGCCAGGTTATCCCTTGGTTAGTTAATATTTTTGTGAGTCTAGAAACGGCGATGGTACGAAACGGTGGTTCAAAGCAGCGTTAAATATGCTGCAGACTTTTTATTCGAAGTGCAAATCAGTGACTGTACCTGTTAAGATTACATTAGAATGATAAAAAGTAATTAAAATACTTACAGCCTTTCTAAGTTTTGAGATGCAAATATTTCTGCTTTTAAAAACATTAATTAATCTTTTCCATACAGGTTGCACACTTTTAAAAAGGTATTATCAAAAACTGTAGAATTGCCTTTTGAAGTATTTTTTTACATCTTTCAGTGCCTGTCTTACTTTTGCGAAACAAGACAGTTGAAAATACTCATTAGGGAAGGTTGAGAAGAGAATGGAGCTACAGCCAAATTCTGTGAAAGGACCAGAATGTGACACCAGAAATCTCTTGTGATGGTAGCGAAGGTTTCATTCCCCCAGTAGTTCTAGCACGGAGCTCGTGGGTAAAGTTTGCACACGCAGTAGCCTTGGGTGTCAGATTGGAACTGCACTTGTGGCCATAATCCCTTTGCTGGGACCAAGTCCTTTGTTTGAGATGTTCTGGATAGCTGCAGCTTCCCTCTCCATGCTGCAGCTGAGTGAACGCAGCCCTGCGGCCGAGGACTGAGGTCTCCAGGCATCAGCTACCCCATCCCTCTGTCAGCGCGGCTGCTGCTGAAGGCTGCCTGTGGATCGCCAGACACTATGCACCGGCAGATTCTCACCTGAGGATTTGATTTTGCCTGTAGTGAAGCCAAGGGCAAAAATTCTGACTTCCAAGATGTAGGATCAAGCCTTAGACAATGTGTATTTAATTCCAGGTGCTTTCTGGTTTGTATCTTTAACGGTGTATTCAACAGAAAGGTCTACATAATCAGCGAGTCTCCAAAGGTCAAAGGTGGTCGTTCTGATAGTTATCTTTAACATACTTTAACATTTCTTTTAGAGTTATTTGCTACATTGATTTGTGGTTGTTACCACGTGAAAAAAAGATAAAAATAATAATTTACCCCAATTTACGCCAGTAGCAGGGAATCCATACCTTTGTTACACAGTATGGACAACAGGAGAGCAGGAGATACTCACCATCGCTTTTTGCTTGGCATCTCAAAGCTTGTTTTAAGTGTTTGGCTTGTCCCTCTGACCTCCCGTTTCGAGACCCAGAACAGCACCAAAATGTGCGAAGAGCCTGATGGAGATCCACTGCCAGCTGCACAGCGCGCAGCATCGCAGGGACGGAGCTACTCTCCAAGCCAGGGACATCGCAGTAACAGTGAAAGCCGAGCTTTGCTGTTAAGCACTTGTCGTTATGGCATGGTTTATTGCACTTTTTCCCCTCCGAATGATTGAAACCAGGAAAGTGACTTGTCTTTAAAATATTACACTTGTCTGAGAAAATTAGATAAAAGAGTACTGACTTTTCTGAAGTTTTGTTGCTCAGTGCCTTTAGCTTATATGTAAGGAACTTCGCTACATCTTTTGGGAGCGTTATCTCCAACCTGAACAGGACTTTGTGTATATCAGCCCCTAAAGTAAACTTCTGTCACTGAATTGGTGTCAGATCTAATCATGCAAAAATACATATAATTCATACTTAGGGCTTTCTTATAAGTATCACTTGCCTTAGGTAACACATTTGTTTAATGCCCCACTCATGGACACCATGAATATTGTTTCAGAACTTAGAAGAGAGGCTTTCTTCCCTCCTGAGAAAGAAGCTCGATGATTGACTTGTTTGCCCAATTTGAGCAGCAAATGCTGTACACACAAATGTTGTATCACTTTTACAATACCAAGCCTGTACATTATTTTAATTATTGTGAAATACCCTGTTGCAAGTAAAGAGTGGTTCTCGTGGCAAATATGAACCTGGATTTTCAATTGTATGGTGCCTCCATCCAGAATAGTGAAGTCAAGATTACTAAAGGTACTGATATAAATCTGACCGTAAGTGACATTTAAAGAATAAGAATTTTTTTCACTGATGCTTGGAAGCCCGAGTCAAACTTTCCTTTAGAAATGCGAGTTTCAGATACTGACTTAGAAGTACACTTCAAAAGGATCACCCACACCCACGCACCCTTTTCCTCCATTCAAAGAACTGCCAAGGCATATTTATTTTCTTTTATGGGAATCCTATTTATCACTGGACAAGCACTATACAAAGAAATAGGATATCTCTCATGTGTTAACTTAAACTTCAATCACATTAGGGAGCTGAAGGCAGGAATTCTAAGAGCATCTCACTTCAGCTCTGTTGAGAATCCTGCACCAAACCCATAATTCTGTTTAGCACCTGCGCTGTCCTAAAGGCATCATCTGAAAAGGAATAAAACCAATGGGAGTCTTCCCTTTTACTTTAATGGGCTTTGGATCAGTGCCCAAACGTGTGAAGTTCCAGAGATAAATATGTATTTAATTCAGCCAAGTTTTCCAAAACAGCTTCTGTTGAGATCAATAGCAAACTTACCCGTCTTCTGGGAAAAGAGATGAGGCCCACACTCACCGCTCTGCTGTGCTGCTGAAAGCTTAAGCAAAAGTAACCTGGATTTAGGCAGCGGTAATTCCAAACACCGTTTAAAATATTTACCTTTCTTCTGTTAATAGCTGTCAGTAGCTACTGTTGCAACACCATCTCACGTGAATAACCATCACTAATACATTAACTGTTCCCAGAAGCCATTTAAAGGATTAACGTGTACGACTATCTGGAAAACAATATCGCACCTTCCCACCGCTCGATTTTAAAGTAGGTTTGCCTTGAAAAACAAAGACTAAAACAAGGACACAGCTAAGCTTCTCGTGAAAAACAATTTGATTAATGCACCAAGGCCCACAGCAGGCGTGCAGCGGCTTTGCACCGAGAGGCTGCCGTCCTGATCCAAGCAGCGTTGGCTGGGCTGCCGGCTCTGCCTTTCGTAAGAAATTAATGGAGGGAAGAACATTTCCATTTAATGGGATAATGAGACCTTCAGGAAGACTCACTTCTGTGCCAATTTACCTGACATTTTTGTTTACCTTGCAACCACATTTGAAACAGAGTTCAGAGCTCCGCATTGGAAACCAATGTATTACGCAGGGTTCGGGATCAGCTAGTCCTGCATGGCTCCACGAGGAGCTGCTCTGTCCCATGTCCCTTTCCTTTCTTCCCACAGGAAAGGAAATCAGAAGCAACTTCTGTAATCCCCCTTAGCCAGCCCAGGGGCTGCAGTTCAGCCCAACCTTTGCCTGGGGCACACTGTGCAAAAGCAAAAAAATTCCTCAATCTGTCACTAGGCATACGTGAACAAAACGGCTTTAGCCTAGAAGCAATCTAGTCTAAACCAGAGAAATATTGTGACATTAAAAGCGCTGGAAATATACGACAGAACATCTAGAAAGCTTTTAATCTGTAAGAGTCTGAGATAAGGCTATTGTCACTTATGGGAGTCGTCACAAGCGCGTTTCGACTCAGCAATGTATTATCCCGTCTGTGTGTGCTGTATCTATACCAAAAACATTATTTGCGGCTGCTTTACAAACGTTCATTGTCACTCTGCGTGTTTTAAATTCGAGCTTGCTCAAGCTTTAAAGGAAGAGAATGCCATAAATAATGTTTTAGAAACTTCTGAGATTGACTAAAAAAGCTTTTCTGTAGATAAAGGTGACACTAGTTTAAAGTCCAATATATTGCCATCTCCTAGGACTAGAAAGGAGGTTTGTGGGAGGGCAGGAATATGCTTTGTTCAAGAGTACAGAGATTTAATTTCAAGCCCTGAGGACAGAAATAATCAAGCGTAAGTCACTGGTACAGCAAAGCTGTCGCCCATTCACACCTCAGACCTGCATAGCTCTGCTCTGGGGCAGATGTGCAACAATTGCTTTCCATTTCTGGGAGGCAAGAAAGGGCATCGCTACAGCAGATCAATTTTTAAAAATTGGCCTCTGCTTGAAACTCCTCAGGTCTGAAATTAAGTTTAACTGATATGAAGAAGAAAAGCGTGAGCTTCAGGCGGTCAAAAGGGAAAGCACCCTCTGCTCCCACTGTGCTGGCAGATACATCTTTCTGTCACCCTCTATAATAAGCATCTCTCTGCCTTTTCACACCCACTGACCGTGCCCCGGTCAGCCAAAGCCCAGCTGCGTCTGCCCCACAGTTAAAACCCTCCTGTTGATCTTTGCCACACCGTTTACAAACTTACCTACAGACTCAGGTGTAAGAACCCACGATGCCATTTGATTATTTTAAACCCTCGCATGTTTCATCCCACGATGCCATTTGATTATTTTAATTATCTGTCTCACTCAGAATTACAGTTTCTCAGAGCAAGGAGAATTTTTCACCACTCAGAAAGCATCAAGTATCTAGTATGCGTGTAATCGAGGTCCTAAAGTCATTAAGGCAATAATATGGGAGAACTGTAAAAAATTGTCAAAGAAATCACAGACTTAAGATATGAGATACAGTTCTGCCAAAAAAAGCCACAACAGAAATGTAAAGTTTTGTTCTGTAAGTCTTTGGCTTAATTACTTAACTCACCTGAGCTTGCTTTACTTCATGAAGTTGTCCGCTGGTTCTGATATCGATGTCACTAGGTGTAAAATGGCTCTGCATTAATGAACTTACAGTTGATATTACCCATTATTGTGTTACTGTGCAACTATGTTCTTGTAGGAGGAGATTTTATTTACTCGAAGTTTATATGATACTGGAAAAAACAAGTTTTGACCTTGTGAACACATATGCACTTGAGAATTATTTTTTAAAAGCATAGGCAAACCTGAAGAGTCCTGCTGAATTCAGTGTGACGAACATCTCAAATCTTTGCAGGATTTGGTCTGGAAAATTACACATGCAAATTATTCCACAACAGGATATTTTGCAGATCGACTTAAACTTGAGGATGAGCCAAAATACTGACATTATTTCAGTAAGATATGTAAATTGGTTTGAACAAAGTCCATTTTCTAGCGAGAAAATATTTTCCAGGAGAAATGCAAAGGTAAACACTGAACCCTGTACTGCAGAGCTCAGTATTTCCTGAGCAGAAGCTGCATCTGAGGTTGGAAACCAGCTCATCATTTTCTTCCTCTAATCTGACCTTGCTCCTTAACGAGTAGCAAAGCTCCTGGCAGAGAAAGAATTAGGGCTTCAGTTTTTACAGAAAGTACCTCTTAAAACATTTCCATCAGTTTAGGCAAGCACTTCAATAGTCAATTACTTTCCTCAAATTCATCTAGAACAGGTATTAAGCTAGAAAATCAAGGAAATTTGGGTGTCTATAGAGATTTCTTGCCCTTCAGATTCACAAAGGAGATTAGAGTGAAACAGTGTCAGGATATTGCGGGTTTTTTTCCAGATCCTAAGAAACATGAAGTATTTTTTCAGTTTTTAGTCACAGAATCACAGAATCACAGCATGGTAGGGGTTGGAAGGGACCTCTGTGGGTCATCTAGTCCAACCCTCCTGCCGAAGCAGGGTCACCTACAGCAGGCTGCACAGGACCTTGTCCAGGCGG
>Ga0065711_1005908_pt1 | contig 20285 bp, 9 predicted proteins | sample Hoacrofraction12_FD_59098 | JGI IMG/M metagenome (GOLD analysis project Ga0065711, IMG submission 59098) | Hoatzin crop microbial communities from Cojedes, Venezuela - Epithelial fraction 12 v2 (version 2) | ecosystem: Host-associated > Birds > Digestive system > Esophagus > Crop | place... | reverse complement strand
TGTGGAGTCTCCTTCTCTGGAGATATTCAAGACCCTCCTGGACAAGGTCCTGTGCAGCCTGCTGTAGGTGACCCTGCTTCGGCAGGGGGGTTGGACTAGATGACCCACAGAGGTCCCTTCCAACCCCTACCATTCTGTGATTCTGGTTCTTTATTGTTTAGGGTTTTACCAGTTAGTGCTGGTTCCCAGGGTCTTAATGACTTCTCCAGTGTTAATGTTTTAAAAGAGTATGTAATTAGTATTTTTCTTCACAGGGAGAAGAGAATTTATCCAAAGATTAAAACTTGAAGCAACCTTGAATGTGCATGATGGATGTGTAAGTCATTTGTTGCTTTTTTGTTTCTTAGAAGGTTTTAAATTGTGATTTTTGTTTCCACGGTAATAGTCCCTGAACTTAAAAATGCAAGTACCAGGTATTAAAGCTGAGCTGGAAACCTCTGTTTATTGAGACTTATAGCTGAATTTTATAGGTATTTGTTTCTTCCTAAACATATGACACTTTACCTTTGAAGCAAAGCAAAATCCCATTCCTATACCTTAATACTGTGTCCCACTGGTGAATGAATTAATCTCCCATGCCAGGAAAACACATGCTTATCTTTTCAGTCAGAACTCATCTTAAACCTTTAAATGGAATCTTTAGTAGTTTTGTGCTATGTTGATATGTTTTGTTGACTTAAAGCTGTATTAGTGTTTTGAGTGATTTATTCTCCTGAGTTTAAAAAGCAAATAATCAAGTGCTACATGCTTATTTAAAGAGACAATAAAAACAAAAATAAGCTTTCTCTAAAAGGCAATAACATAACTTGGAATATTATTTAAATATTTAATTTTTGAAAGTGATCCAAATATTGTAAGTCATATTCTTTTAAATAAAGGATTTTACTTAAACTAGGTACAGGGCAAAGAGTTGCCACATTACCGTTGATGAATAGAGCAGAAATACATGGTTATTACAACATTGTCTTTGTTGTACGAGATAACTGAAAAGTGAAGGGATAGTAGATGTACTATAAAAGGTGAAAATGTAAATGTGAGTTTTATACTTTAACATGTTTATTTCAAAAGCTCTTCAAATGTAGAGATATTTTTTTGCCTTGAGTTACTTACACTTCTACCTTTAAATTAAGGAGTGTAATCGTTGTTAACATGGTAGAAGTTCTAAAGAAAAAGTGTTAATAAAATCTAGCCTTTTGGCTTGAGATCAGAAGTATGATTTTGACTTGTGTGTATTTTTTAAGAGACTAGAAGACTGGGAAAGGCAAGGATTTGAATTGCTGTTTATGAAAAGTCAGCTACTTTTGCTGTAATGACTAGCGTTGTAAGTTTAATGTTCTGATACAGATGGTGTTGACAAAAAAAAAAGGCACTAATTTCCCTTTTTTTCTTTTTTCAAGAAATGTTCAAAGAATGGCAATGTAAGGTCTTTTCCAACCCAAACCATTCTTTGATTCTGTGTGTAGAAAGTTATTTATCAGTTTTTGTATTCAAGATTGTAACAGTGATTTTTACTTTGGAATTTCTTTTATAGTAACTTTTGATCTCCTCAAATATACGTAAGATGAAATTTTTCAAGTTTCTTTTCCTGAAGTTGGTTGGAGATTTTAAATTATTTTTTTCTTTGTTTTCTATAGTCATTTTTGCCTGTAAAAGGGGATGGACAGGAAAATAGTATTTCTTTGCTACTTGTTAAAAATGGAGTGACTGATCTCTATTTTAGTTAACTACCTGTGTGTCATGTGACACAAATTGCAAATTTGGTGTTGCTTGAATCTACCTGGTGGATATGTATTTGAAAATTCATTTTTAACTGATTTTGTTAGCTTTTAAAGTACCTTTTAACATGTGGCCTAGCTTTATTGTTTTACTGGATGGAAAATGTTTTAATTTTGAACTTACAGTGTTATATGGAGGTGCTGAAAATACTGCTACAGTTTGAAAAATGTGTTTAGAAATTAAATTTGCTTGGAACTTGGAATCCATCTTTAAAGAATGAGGCACTAGAAGTTATTATCTCATTTACTGTGTGGTTTTTTTTTTTCAGGGAATAATATTTTATGGCTAACAATTGTTCAGTATAATTTCTTACTACTTGCTTTAAAAAAAATCTGTGAAATAAAAGTAAATGAAATTACAGTGCCCTTACTGATTTAAATGCTTATACCATCAATGGTAAATGATCGTATTAGTATTTTTTCTTTCCCCCACAATTGCTGAAGCAGCATTTGTTTCAAATGTGAGGAATGAATGCTGTAGTTGTCTTATTAAGGGTGTTTCTGGATTTTTTTTGGGGGGGGAGAGTGGTTGGGATTTTTTTGAGGGTTGGGGGGTGGGGGTTGGTTGGGGATTTTTCTTTTTTTTTTTCTTTATTTTTAAAGAACATTTGGATTCTTCTGTGGAACAAGTTGTGACTTGTATTTTCTATATAAAGCATGCTGTGTAATTGGACACGGTGGACAACGTAATTAAGGCAAGAATTTATTTTTCTAATTAAGGATAAAAGTAAAGTCCAACCTACCATTTGATCTATGTTACACAAAGGAGAGATCCTGTGGGAAATACAACTGTATATATAATCATACCCTGTTACGATATCTTTGAAGAATGGAATAGCTGTATGAATTACTTCAAGTATATACGTACTTGTAGCAGTAATATTACCATAGCACTTTTTTGTTTGATATATGAGTATTTTCGTCTCGAAGTTGAGGTATCATTGTTTTTGAAAAAGTGCAATTTTCCACTTTGTTTGAAGACACATTTTCTAGCAGTAGTATGTGAAGTAATTGAATTAGTCTACCAAATCACTGATGTCTGTGTGTAACCTTACCATCCTTCCAAGGCTTGATATGCCTTTTCCAACAAGACTCACATTGTCCAATTCAGAGTGAGGTCATATGTTTGCCACAAGGTGCCATTTTCCATGTGAACTCTAAAGGGAGCTTATGAGGAGGAGGAAATGTATAGAGCCAAGTGAGATGCTTTCTGTATGAAGTGGCTAAACCCAAAGGAGAAATGTTGAAAGGTAATCAATTTCGACCAGCAGTGATGAAGTGTGAGGAAAGTAGAGGAGAAAACAACTCTAAATCCTATTGAATTGGAGTAATAATATCGCTTACTTTGTTCTAGTTCTGGTCCTGTGAAAGCTGAGGAAGGTGGAACTGCAGAATGCATAGGTAGATGGACCTTTGACATGAGCAAACACTATATTTTGAAATAAAGGAAAGAGGATTACCTGGAGCAATAATTTATCATTTCTATGTATGGATATTCAATTCAGTTACAAACAAGCATCCTGTGTAGCATGCATCCCCTTCAGGATGGCACTTGTGAGCAAGTGATTTTCAGATGTAGCCCTCAAAGCTATACTTAAATTAGTATAGGAAGTTTGCTAGCGTAGTATTAGAACATGCAGTTTTTACCTTTTCCTCCATAAATGAAAAGTAGTGTGTTTTTTCACCCCCTTCCTTGCTTGGGAGATCCTTCTGATATTCTGGATATCTGCAGTGAGTTTTGTTTCTTTTCCGTTTCCTATATTCTGTTAATCTACCATGTTCACAAAAGAGTTAATTCTACTGTTACATGCATAAAAGTAAGGAGGTTGCTTTTTTATTTTTTTAAGGATTGGCTGTACTGCCTCCTGCATTGTATTTGAGGAAAACAGAGATAGATTTTTTTTTTTAACTATTTGATTAATGAATCAAAAGTGGTTGCTGCTACCTTTCAAAGCGAGTTGAGTGGCAAATAAAATTAGATACAGTTGATAATGTGGAATACTTAATAGAAAAAAGTTAATTATGCACCCTTTGACTTTTCTCATCTTGTTACTAATTGTCTGGCGTTTGTGTTTGATACAGCCTTTCTTTCGGCTCTAACACCTTTTTCCAAGAATTTCGAACCCTCAGTGTAGTAACTGTTACATAATGCTTTTAGTTGGGTGTTGAGTGGCTGTAAAGATAGGAGATGTGTGGCTTTTACACACAGTTTTGAAATACAAACCAGTTTTCTAGCTAATCTTCATTTTACAGTGTATTTTAATAGTGGGTTTGCTGCCATGGAATGACACATGAAAACTTTCTTTCATCTGCTCTTATCGAGCATCTGGTTTTAGTGATCCATATGCATATTTATTGGGGTTATTCACTGTTTGTCAATAGGTTGTACTGAACACTGAGAAATGTAGCGTATTGACTGATCACTTACTGAAGGAAAAAAAAAATCACACTTATTCCACTGAAAGACTTTTTTATTTTTTGACTTATTTTTTGACAGTAATGTTGAGAAGGTGATCTGGTACAGAATAAAAATCCTGTTTAGTTATAGACCTCTAACACACATCTCACTTCAGGATTTTTTATGAACCAACTTTGGCCTGGGTAGGGTGTGTTGAAATTGCTCAACCCTGGATCAATCAGTGCAATGCAATTGTAATTTAGAAGGAGAATGATTGATGTCTTTTGTAGGTGGTGACACTACAATTTAGATAATCATGTCTCTCCTTTGCATCTTTGAAGTTTTCTCTGCTTTCCTGTCCTTCAGATTTTGATTTTGGACGCACATTCACACTCGCGTCAATTTGTTTATTTTATGTGCTAGCTCTTCTTTCTCACATTCATGTTTTTTAATCTTTTGGCAGCTTCCTTGTTTTTTCAGTGTGTTATTCCTGTTTCTGTTCTTGTATCCTTGCATTAGCATTTTGATTTCTTTAGGGCAATGATAATGTTTTTCTGCCTGAGAGGAAATGTAGATGAAAGTGAACATTCTTGGGTTTTGTGTTTGCCCTAGCTATAGTACTTACTATGTTTGACAACATTTTTAAAGTACAGTTGTTGTCAGGACAGGTTGCTTCAATGATAGATGGTTCTGGGGGCTAGCTGAATGCATGGTTGTTGGTGATTGACAGCCAGGGTTATAAAATCATAAGAGTAGTGATGCGAGGTCATAGCAATCAAGGCTGACTTGGCCAGTACTGACTTTTGAGGAAAGTTGAGACAGGGCAAGCAGACAGTACTTCAAGGTTATGCGAGACAACGTATCAGACTTTAATGCACAGGTGGAGGTGAAAGTAGCATCTTTGTTTCTGATCGTTTTTTATTGATCAATATGTGTATTCTTCCACTACCAGTGTTTAGGAAGTTTCATGACAATGAATTCCAGTTTTAATAAAATGCTGTGTCACGTGCTGGTTTCATCAAAGGCCCTCCATTTCCTATACTGTAAAGATCCACAAAAATTTATTTCTTTCTTTTTCCATGTCATTCATGTTTTCATAAGCTTCTGTCATATCTCCTCCCCTCCACAGAGCACTACAACTTAATTTCTTCTTGCAATAAAAAATATTAGGTACCTAGATCACCCTAGTCGTTCTTTTTCATCATTTCTCTTTTCCAATGGGGAATAATAGAAATGGAGAATATGAGACTGGAATCATGAATCAAAATTGCATAGTGTGGAAGACGCAGATTTGCCCTGCATGGGTGTATACCCTGACAGAATGATGTTTGCTTTTCTGTGCATTTCCTAATGTTTCCTAACATTGTTTCACTGCTGCTGAGCATTGAGCTGACTCTGCCATAGGCACATCTGTTGTAACAGAAAGATTTTTTTTTTCTTTTAAAGCAGCAAAAGTTGGTTTAAAGCTCCTCAATGAATGTGTCAAGTGTTTACCCATATGATCCATCTGAAACAGCTCATTCTGATCTTGCAGTTTTGCCTAATTAAAGACCCCAACTAAGCTTGTGGTTAAAATAGTATCTAAAATTGATATATTTAAATTAAACAAAAAGATTTTTGTCTCTCTGGCTCAGAATGAGACATTTGAATAAATTAAAAAAAGGTATAAGAAAAGGATTTGGAATGAAGTGGGGTTTTTTGCTAATGGTATAATCCACTCTGATACATCACACTAAGGCATTTATTCTGCCAACAGAAGATGTTGATGGCTGCAGTTTGATGCTGAAAGCTATTTTAGAGGCTACTTGAAATAGTAGTGATCATGCATGCAGTCTTTGGTGCTTGTGCATGAACTGGTGTTTGAAGACATGTCACCCTAAGAATACTTTCTGAGCTTCCTGGATTTTGAGTGCTTTTACGGCTTGATTTCATTGACACATTATTAAACACGGTCTTGTAAAAAGGAGAATTGATAAGGAAATATATTGTAAAGTTCTCCCAATACGATTCTGTACCTCACCGTGGGATTCCTCTTTCCTGGCTTACACTTCTAAAAGGGATCTGGGATGCATTCTGCAGTGCTTTTCACATGATCCCTGAGAAGGTGTGGTCACTGAAAAGTATATAAAGCAATGGATGATCAGAATTTGGATACAGTGAAGACACAATAATGAGAACATTGTGACGCCCTCCAGTTCATATTTGGAGGTGTGGAGTAGATTTGGTACATTAAAACACCTCAATGTGCAAAATTGTGGCTACTGAGGCCTTTGTGGGAAGGCGTAATTTACCTGATGGACTCTCTGGGATCAGAGGGAGTAATTGAGGTGCCATAGGTGAAGCAGGTGATTCCCTTATCAATTTGTTTTAAAAACACAATTTTTTTTTTGTGCTAGCTGCTTAGAAATTACATCATTTCAATTGAATTTGTTAACTCCAATTTCTGTAGTGTTGGATGAGTATTGATGTTTTAATATGCTGAAAATTGAATTAATGTAAGTCTAAACTAATTTTTGTTAATTCTTGCAGGTGAATACAATTTGCTGGAATGATACAGGAGAATATATTTTATCTGGTTCAGATGACACCAATCTGGTAATTAGTAATCCCTACAACAGGAAGGTAGGTTTGTTTCTGGATGCTTAGTAATTTTGAAAAAAGTTTTAAGTGATTATTTTTGGAGATATTAAGATGTTTTGGAATATGTTATTTTTCAGATATTATTTATTATCTGACAAAGATAATATCAGGCACTTTATAGTGTTTATAAATGGGAATAAAACTTCACAGTGCTTTGTAACCGTAGTATTCTAATCCCTTATGACATAGGTATTATCCCATTTTACGGTACATGGTCTGGCACAAAAGGAACATGATCTCACAACAGATTAGTGTCAGAATTAGCAATAGGATTCAGTAATTCTTGTGAAATATCATAGTCAGAATAATTGTTTTCTGTTTCATTTTAGTTGTATAATACTGTGTTAGCTTTTGCTGTATGTAATATACAGAATTGTCTTTCTGTGTAATGTTGAAGTGTCAATCTTGATTAACTTTATTACCATTTGAAATTACATTGCCTTGTGTGTGCATGTATGTGGATGGAGAAGAATTTGTACTGAAGTAGGGGAAGCAAGTTTGTAAAGAGGAAAGGGCTTAAAGGTCTCTGCTTTTCCACTTTTGCACTTACTGGGTTACAATGCAGTCAAATGGCTTCCAGTAACGTCAGCTAGCATCTGTCATGTGTTAGCGGTGTTCCACACTTTGCTCTTTAAGGAGCTGCTGATAGTTTGATAGACCAGATGCTCCAAACTGCATCCTTCAGTGCTGGCGGTCCTATGCAGCAATGTTCAAGTGAAGGCCTCTCTTCCACGCTTTCTCAGAGGTTGAGAACTAAACCCTGAAGAGGTCCTGAAAAATTAAATGTGTGGTTGACGTGGTGGAAGACAGCTTGAATAGAAGGTTATGGAGACAGCAGTATTTTGCTTTCCTAAACAGCTGTGGTGGGAAAAGAATAGTGATCTGGAGTGTTGCCTGTACTTATAGGTAAGGCCTTTTTCCTCACTTCCCCAAATGAGCTATAGCTTCCAAACTTCATCTCTTTCTTTCAACTATTGGTGTCAGTCTGACAAAGTTCAGATCAGTGTTGTTAGACCAGGGTTTCTCTTGGACTGGGAGTTCAGCTGAAGAAGAAGAGGTATCTAAGACAGCTATGAAGAAATGAAGGATATATTCCAAAGTGAGCGTTGTTGGAGCGACTTACAAAATCAACTTTTGTCGTGCAAGTAAAGGGTGTTCAGTGTTATTTATTGTGCAGAGTTTATTTTAATATATCACTATGGGATAGTTACTATATCATTATATTATTATATACTATGTTAAATTATTGTAATATATTAAGAGATGCAGCAATTTAAACTTTCATGGGATGATTTGGGGTTTTTTCCCCACTGTGTACTACTGCTGCACTTAAGCCAACTGAGAAATATAGGAGATGTTTTGTTTTCATATTTTTAACAGTGAACTGAGTTATTTTTTTACAGAAAAGCAGAGTAGATAGATTTATTATTATTATTTTTCCCCAATATATGCAAATGCAATTATAAAACAGCAGGTACTAGCAAGAAGACTTAATAATCAGTGTTGTTCCTGAAGTGTACTAGACATGAGATTTTTAATGACACTTACAGTTGCGTTAGCTTATTTTCTCTGGTTTCACTAACAGAATCAATACAGGAAAAAGGAGCAAATTGGTATCAGTACCAGAACTGTGCTGTAATTCTGTCATCTGGGCAGATATCCTTATCACATATTTTCTGTTATGAGCTAATTAGAGAAGCGAAAATAGACTCCAGCCATCAATATAGTCTTCTGTGTTAGTAGAGTATGTAATTTAATAAGGAAGCACTTAATCTTATTTATCTCTTATTTGCAGGAGTTTAATGTAAGTCACTCCAGTTCATGTTATGTATGGCCAGATGCAAATGTTCATTGTTACTATGTAATATGTCTCAGAAGGAGAAATTTTTCTAAATATGTTTTTCAAGTTTGAATAGGTTATATATGTTTATAGTATTTGTGCACCTGAGGAGAAATGTGTGACTGATTTCTGATAGTAATTACAAGTCTAAATCAAAAGGTTGAGCACTTTGTTATACTTTTGGGACGGCTGAGAAGAATTCTTCTTGTGGATCTTCTCTTCCTTGTTTTATTTGTTTTAGGCATCACGTTACTGGGAGCAGGGAGGGGGGAAGAGTTTGACTGGAGCTAAAGCTTTGCCCACTACAAGTATGGTACAAAAAGATGGGAATTAACGTATATACATCTGGTCGAGCAGTCAATTTTCAGATCCTTTAAATGGAGCTTGAGACTTCTCCCAACTAATGCCAGTGCGAAGGCAGTATTTTTATCCGTAGTTACATGCGGGATTCTTGAATCTTTAGCGTGGTTTGCCTTCTGGGAGAGAAAGGGCTCAGCTCAACATGACTAAGTGCTGGGGAGGCTTTGGAGAGTGCTTAGTGGGGCTGAAGGTTTACAGCTTTTCTAGAGTCGGGATTGCTACTTTTCACTTTAGGATGGGGTTCTGTTAGATTTGCTTTCCTTTGCTTGTAAAGGGTGTTTGAGCTCTTCAAAGGAAGTACTATTGAAAAGGCTGGATTATAAGTTATTATCCGAGTATTTTGAGTGGGAACCCTAAATTAACTATATCAGGAAAAACTTAGTAACCCACTGATATATGACTTGCATTTGTTTCAACAGGCTTCTTTTCAAAAAATAAGCCAGAGTGGAAATAAAATAACTTTTTTTTATTTTTTACTGGTTTTAGTTTTTATTGTGACTTTATAAGTGCTAGGTTGTTCATTGTGGTGACTTTTTTCTTTTCATCATAAAGAGTTTCCATTTGGATACGGAACTTAAACATTTCAGATTTAAATAAGACAGCAGAGTAGCTGCCAGAAATTCTACTTTCTCGGAAGAGAACACTTGTTAGGTATGGAGCTTGTATGCAGGCTCTGGGATTGCTACATGAATTAGTAATCCTGTCCCAATGATTTAGTCTGAGCTTTTAAGAGATGTGATTTGAATTCTTGAATTTGTTGCATCTTCAATTGATTTTCTGTGTAACATATTACTTAAGCAATTGCAAAAGTTATGGAAATGTCTGAATTAGTACAGCTAGTCAAGTACTTTGAATACATCTGAAATGCGTTTCCCCCTCTCTGTTTTCCTCAGTCATTAAGTATTTGTAGCCTGTTACATGTTGGTAGTAAAATACTCCAATGAAGTAAGGTGGTGATACTCTTTTACTCTGTTTAGCTAACAATAGGCTTTTGGGGGTTGGTTATGTGTGTTACATTTTCTCATTTTCTTGCTGCTTAGGCACCAGCAACTTTTTATGCCTCTTTCTTCATTCTCTAAGGCACTATAATAACCAGAGTAGGAAAGGAGGTACAGTGCAAGTCAAAAAGGACATGGAAAAATCTTCTGCATATAGTAAATGCTGTAATATTTTAATACTTCTGGTTGCAACACTGCAACATAATCAGGAAATTGAGGGGTAGGCAAGATGAGGTTAAGTCTGCCTGTGAGAAAACTCTGCTTTACTGAAAATGTGTAGTTGTACATATTTCTGAATGCAATTTCATTTTACGGTGGAGGAGAGAAGAAGGGAGGGGAATAAAAATCTGAGTTTTTCCAAGTTTGAAAGCAATCATTAAATGTAGATCTCCACATCTAAACTGAGATCTACACATGGGGAAAACTGAAGCAGAAGATTAGAAGAAGTTAGCCATTGACTGCGTGAAAAGCAAGGGCATTAGGTTGGAGTTTGTGGAAAAAAAGGGGAAAAAGTAAGAAGCACGTGTAATTTGGTGAAAGGAGGACCCAGTACAACAGGGCAAAGAGAAAAAAGTCTGCCTGATTATATTCAGCAATACGGAGGAAGTGTTGGAGAATTGATGAGAGGAATCTAAGGTGGTAGAGAAGCCCCTAGTTGTTTGTGGTTTGTTTGGGTTTTTTTCTTAGGGAGATCAAAAAGGATTTCTTGCTAGGACAAAAACATTTCTTTCACAGTAGCAATAATGTCAAATCAGAGGTGGAATGGACAGGTGACATCTAGGGTACCTTATGGACTCCCTGTTCTGAGTTGCTCCTTTGATACAGAGTTCCTCATTTCCTTTGAATGTCTGGGTTTTGAACGTTTTCAGTAAAATGCAGAAATTTGAGGAAATCTAAATGGAAACAGATTTACTGAAATACCATTATATCTCCTGATACAGATTTTTTAAAAAAATACTAAGCCTTGTGTGTCTTTCAGAATATGCAGATACACTGTTAATATTTTTTGTGTGAATTGTTTAAAAGGTGTGAAATAGTACTTGTGTGATATTAGGCATGAGCTATTGCTGACAGAGCAACTTCATTTGCATAACATTTTCTGTGATTAAGTTAATTGAGGGAAATTTGGAAGTAATTTTCATACTGTAAACAACTTAGTATCTTTTTCCTATTAGTGGTGAAAATGCAGTTTGGTTTAAATGCTGCAGATGGGAGAAATAAGGTAAGAATAGAACTTTCACTAGTGCACAGGAAAGCATATGGAGGGTTTTTTCAGTTTTGATAGACTAATAAGAAGTATGTTAGCAAATATAAAGAGTCATCACAAAGTGTTTAAAACTGACTGTGATGGTGAAGTAAATAGTATGCTTCTCTACTGTATTGCAGATGAATAACATTCATTGAGACTAAGTCAAGTCTTAGTTTATTGTCCTGTAATCATGTTCTTAAAAGTTTCCTTATTTTTGGCTTGTTTCAAAACATTCTTCCTTGTAAACTTCAGTTCTGCTTTTAGAAGTGAGAATAGCATCAATTTTTAAAGTCTGTAGAGTTGGATTGGATTACAATGCCTTATTCTTAACACACGATATTCAAGATCTTCCAAATCTCTCCTCACTGACATGCTGTCTAGCTGCACTGTCACCCTGGACTAATGTTTTACTTTGAGAAACCTGGTGTGATACGTACCTAGCATTTCTAAAACAAAAGGTGGCAGTTGCGTTCCAGTCCTTTCATTTTGCAGAGTACTTTGTGCAAGTGCATAAGTGAATGTCTCTTGTGGAACCACTTTGTTCTTAGAAGAAATTTGGTGTAAAGACAGCTTCTCTGTTCTGTTGTATTAAACTGTAGGTTACTGGCAGCCTGTACATAACTGATGTTGTGTGCAGATGTTATGTACAGTACCAGAGTCTGTTATTTTCCCGTGCTGTATTTGCCTTGAATATAGTAACCTGATACAGCCTTCCTTTTTTCTTTCTTCCTTAGGTTTTAACAACCATTCGCTCAGGACACAGGGCAAATATTTTCAGTGCTAAATTCTTACCATGCACCAATGACAAACAGATTGTGTCTTGTTCTGGAGATGGAGTCATTTTTTACACTAATGTTGAACAAGATGCAGAGACCAACAGACAATGCCAGTACACGTGCCACTATGGAACCACCTATGAGGTACCTCACAAAAGTATATGAGATTTTAAGATAGGTAGAAAACATATTTTCTTGTATTGTTGCCCAAGATTTTAACCAGACTGCTGAAAGCTTTATTTCAGTGAGAATTAAAGAATCTTCCTTCTAGCTTTTTTGATAAATATTTTTTTTTCTTAGAGTAGGCTTTAAAAGATAAATACGTGGTCTAGATTAAAGGGAGGACTTTCCAAAAGGTAATGTCACTAAGACCACTTTCTTTGCAAATACAATAGCTGAATACACCTTTACTGAAAGAATCCTCTACAGAGCAAAACTGATTTAGGTTGGGGAGTGGGGGCAGCGGCTATGTTTTGCATTTTTATTCACTTCCCCCAACTTTTAAGCAGTTTAATGCCTTTTCCACAATTTAAATCCTGCTAAGAAATGCTTATTTCAGCATGTGTGAATGACTTAATGTGAAAAATACATTTATGGTTTTAGGCAATTTTTTGTATTCTAGTTAACTCTTCATGTGTAAATTTAGAGCCAGTGTTTCAATCCTCCCTTGGATGTTCTGTTCATATAAATAGGCAAATGAAGAAGCAAAGTGTTACTGAAGTTAGGAAGATAATCAGATTTATTGATCTATTTGTTTGTTTTAATGACAGCGGAATCTGCTGCTTGTAAAACTTGCTGTGCTTAAAATAGAAAAAATAACTGCTATTTCCCTCTTAGGTTATAAATGTTCCAGATTTTTTAATTGTTTGCTTTTTTAACACTACCATAGTACACGCGCAGGGGCAAAAAACCCAAATCCATTGCTTTGTTTAGCTATTTAGATCAGATTCTGTAGCAAGCTTTTAAATCGCTTTTTTCGTATGTTAAGTAAACATTTTAAAAACATCTATTAAAAAAACTAGGGTGTGTGAAAAGGTTGTGTGAGAAAAGAAAATGGCTGGGTACTGCCAGAATGAATTTTTGATTATGTAGTTAGAAGTATTCTTATGGTTGTAATTACACAAGTTCTGTTAAAGGGTTTTGTCGAAAACACTTCCTGTCTCCAGGGTAAACTTTGCAGGTCAGTCGAGTGAATCTTGTGGTATTCGCTCTGCTTCTGGGATTTGTGGCTTTGGTTTGGTTTTGCCTGGTTTTAATACAAGACTATATTTTCAGTTTTGAAAAATAGGATTCTGGATCCCAGACTTGCATCGTCTACTTTTATTTTTGAGATTTGTTTTGACCGAGAAACTGCTGTTCCATTTGAATAGCATCAGTCCTGATGGCCCTCAATCAGAAAATTAAACTGCCACAGTTCTCACTGAAGTTTACTGTATATAGTAGTCTGTTTGCTCGTCTGGGGATTCTGCAAGTTGACTGGATATTCTCTGTATCTCAGATAAATCCTGCCTTTTCATAAGAACATCTGGAGACAGAGATGCTATCTCTTAAAGCTGAGATGTCCTCCTCGTGGAGGGGATCCGTCAGGTCGTTGTGTTGTGACTTCCTGGGGAAGTAAGAGCCTGCCCTTGCTTGCTGGCTGCAGGCTTGAGAAGCAATCAGTTACTGGCTCAACTGGTACCTCTGTTTCCTGGGTAGCTACCTGTGGGTGTTGTATAAAACATTCCTGAGAACAGGAGAATGGTTGTGGATACTGTGCTGAGGAGGCGCGAAGGGAGTGGTAAAGGTTGCATTAGAGCAGTGGATTTCGGTGCGTGAAGTTTGGGATCGTGGGCTAGACTGCTTAGAGTGCTGCAAATGAAAGAGTCAGTGGCAGCGTAGAAGTCATCATGAGAAGTCACTGTGGCAGTCTTAAGTTTTGATTTGCCTGAGCTTGGGGTTGACCAAACGTTTGGTTGATTGCATGAAGTGACTGACACCAGATGGTGCTGTGACCCAGTGGTCAAACTGGGAAGGTTCAATTAAAGCAGTTGCCAGTTGTGCTTGTGGGTCGGGAGTAGTAAGGGAGGCTAGAACATAACACTTCTAACCTGTCAGATGAGATGCTGCTTGTCTCTTTGCAAGGTGGTGTTTGTCATCAGTAATGATGGTATGCGTATTGCAAGCTACTAAATCAGATGCTAAATGTAAATTTGATAGGTACAACAAATTAAACTTGTCAAAACAGACAATAAGAGTTTGCAAAATATTTTAGAAGAAATGTGGACAGCCCAACAGTCTAGCAAATCAAAATGCAAGTTTTATTGTTGTCCGTGTAGAATGACTATAACTGAACACTAATTAGTTGTACGTAATATAGTAATTTTTTTCAAAATCATTAGTTGAAGACAGTATGGACATTTCACTGCTGTGCGCAGTCAAAATTGTGGTATTGCAGATGGTTTTTATTCAGCAAATGATGTTTACAAAGGCATTATTGTTTTGAATGACAGTAGCGTGATACTAGTTTGGTTGTCTATACTGTTTTTAAACACAGTTAATGGAAGGAATCTCAAAACCCCTGTATGACATTCGCTATTTTAACAACTGTGTCTCTTTTTGAAGTTATTTTTCTCAGCCTGTTTTGCACTGGGGTTTGACATATCTAAATTTGATCTCTCTTCAAAAAGTCTTCAAAAAGATAGATTTATAAAACATTTTTGGAGGTGCATTTTTATGTATTGGGATTATATTTTTATAAAGACTATGAATTCTGTTACTGTATCTTAAATCTGATATTTGAATATTAAATGCATGTATTATTGTGTGGCATACCAGACCTTTTTTTTGACCCTTTTTTTTGAAAGTATAATAGAGTAAATAAATTTTAAGCAAATAGCTGAGATACAGTTTCAGCTTCTGCCATAATGCAGTTTTGTCACTGAGAGTTTTCTGGAATGGGAAAATAATTTCAAAATGTCGAGATGTTGCTGCCTAGCTGTATGTAACCACATCATCGTATTAAAGATAGAACTTTGACTCATTGGATTCTCTAAATAACAAAAGCTAACATAATTTGCTCCTGAAGTACTAATTCTAAAATTGACTGTGGTTTGAATTTATACTGTGCTTTAAACTTGGAGTTTGTGACAGTTTAAAATGTTACAAAAACATCCATTGAAACAGAGGAATGTTGAAATTTGTGTAGACTGTTATGAACTGTGAGATAATTGGAAAATTGTTTTTAATTTGGGGGGAGAATAGGATAAGTAGAGAGGGAGAGAGAAGTTTATCAAACATGTTTCTGGAGAATTTTGTTTATACAAGGCTGTGTAAAGTTTATTTTTACTTAGCCAAATGCTTTTCTTTATTGTCCTTCGTGTTAATTGTGTTTCAGAAAGAGAATGTACTCTTATGGACAACTACTACCTGCACATTTTCGATCCACTAAAATGATCGCATAGCTATATATTTTTAAAGTGAAACAGAAAAGGATTTTTTTAGTTAGTAGAAAAGTATTTTATATATATAATGTGTACTTGTTGAACTTAAATATAGTAACAATGACTCATAGATATTGGAGTCTGCACTTCTTAATTTCTCTACTGCTGATAAAGTTACTTAGTACGTTTATAAACACCGTGCATGAAAATTGGCAGGTGCAAGTGAAGATATGTACTGCACTATTACATGTGTATTGTGAAATAGTGTGAACAAAAATAAAATACAGCTACTAGAAATAAGAGCTTGCTGTGTTATACCACGTTCAGCAACATTCTTGAAACAAACTAAATGTTTTCAATGCAAGCTCTGCATCCAAATACAGCAAAAATGGTGGAAGTATTTAGCGGGTTGAAGAACAGTTGCTGGATTTTATAGGTACACTAATAAAATTGAGTGAAAGTGTAGTGGAAAAACACTCTTTTCAATACATTATCCTAATACACTGAAGAATAATGCTTGTAGCTCAGAAGTTTATTGTTCCATTGTTATTAAAACCTTGGCTTTATTCTGCTGACAAACAAGAAGTTTAGCAGACAGTAATATTTGGCACAGCATGCATTGTCTCAGTTAACATACTGAGCATTACAAGAAGAAATGCTGAATCCTGCAGAGATTACCTTTGTAATCCCACTTTGCATAGAGAGATTTACAGATATCCATAGGCTACTTTTAAGAGAGAGTAAATCATCACTTAAAAAGTGTTAAAGAATCGCTCATTTGCTCTGTGTTGAATTAGCGTGTTACACAGTTACTGATTTTTGTAGCTTTATAAATTTCTGTGAAGTTACTGATAGTAGCAGTAGTGTAGGAAAAGAAAAGTGCTGCTAGTTTCTACAACATTCTTTGTTTTTTATTTAAGGGATAGCATGTAAAAACATGAAGCTTCATGTGTGTTTATTGATCTGTGGAACTCGGCTTTAACATTAGTGTTGCTTGCCTTTTTATTTTGTCTTGAGGAGGCCTGCTTGAGTGAAGCCATACATTTAAAAAAAAAAAAGGCAAGCAGTGAGGGATAGGTTAGTAACAGCCTTTAATGCATAGTTACTTCAGGGGACTGTTTTGAATCTAAAGGAATGGCCCAATGGGAATAAAAGCCATCTAGTATTTTCATGTCATTCAGACTTCTGAGAGTTTTGTTTGTTATTCTTCTATTACATCATACAAAATAAACAGAGCTTCTCTTGTATTATTGCAGAAATTAATTACTTATCTGAAAACTGATTGCAGTAAATGTGTGATGCTTATTAAAAGATAATAGAAATCACTGTAAGATTTGACCTATGAATATTTAATCTTATGTGACATTCCACAGTTTAACTTAAGTAGTTCAAACCTTTTCTTGAAAATGAAGAAATGTCAGATTTTTTTCAGTTTTCCTCTTGATTTCAATAGAAAGCTTGGCTTGAGTCAGAATTGCTTCAGTGTTTACTGCTGCTCAAAATGTTGATGCTTTTATTTTCAAATTAATGGTATTTCTGGAAGCATAAATACTGTTTTCTTTTTTTTTCTTTTGAGCAGATTATGACAGTACCAAATGATCCCTATACTTTCCTGTCTTGTGGTGAAGATGGCACTGTAAGATGGTTTGATACTCGAATCAAAACAAGTTGCACAAAGGAAGATTGTAAAGATGTAAGAGTGAAATCTTTTAATAAAGATGACCTAAATGTAGAGCTGTACATCATACAAACATAGGATATGAATTCTGGTAAGGCTTTTAGAAGTAATAGATTTCAGGGTCGTTGGTGGAGATGACAACATGTTTCCCAAGAAACAAAAAGAGTTTGGGGAGTCTTTTTTTTCTTTCTTTCTTTCTATCTTTCTTTTTTTTATTTTAAAAATTTATTTTATTTTAATGTCTGCTTTGGCACTTTTTGGTTTATGAACTTTGGTGTGAGGCTTCAGATATGGTAGGAAAGATTCTGTGTTGAAACTGAATCTCTTGGTCTGGTTTGCATTAGTTACTATAGAGTGCAGAGTTGGAGGCAAAAAATGATCCTTGAAAAAGCATCTGCAGCCTTGTGTTTCTTGAGCATCCTTTGTTCCTCTGTAAGAAAAGGTTTGGTAATGAATTATACTAGACCAAATTAGTCGCTGTCGTTACTCACTAGAAGGTAAGGTATTGGTGGTGTCCAATGTGTTTGGATTTCAGAAACAGTTCTACTATTGAATTGGAGATAAACTGACACCAAAGTATGTATTACTACTCTTGATTAATTTTATTCTTCTTTGTGCATATTTATCAGTTCCAGGGGGTTGGTTCTTTCTTTTCGTCTATCCAATTATCTGCCCATAGATGAAATCTATTCTAATTGTTTAAATGGATTTAGACTGTTTCTGCATACTTGGTGCTTTTTTGACTCAACAGCTATCTGTGTTTCCACAGGAAAATCCAAGGTGCAAGCTAGTTTATAAATCTGTAGTTGTTACGCTTACCTATTCCTAAATCTTTGTTCCTGTGGGTTTTATTGGTTTGTTTGTTTTGTTTTTTAGTTTATCTTGTACTGTATTTCCTTCTCTGATAGTTTTCCTTCTCTGCAGTGGCTTTTCTATTTGACATATTTACAGTCTATCTCCACAGGGTTAGACCTAGTTTTCTCAAAACCTCCTTGACTAGTAGGCCTGTGTCCTGAAGTAAAAAATAGAATTATACTTCAAATGTTCAGAGCTGTTATTTGAATGCTGTATTTTTGTTTGTTCCAGGATATTTTAATAAACTGTCGGCGTGCTGCCACTTCTGTTGCTATCTGTCCACCAATCCCATACTATCTTGCTGTGGGTTGTTCTGATAGCTCAGTAAGAATATACGATCGGCGAATGCTTGGTACAAGAGCAACAGGTAGGAACCATACCTTACAGTAAGCTTTTCTAACCATTTGCTGTTCCAATTTCAGGTTCTTTTTTTTCAATATAGATGGTGAATGACTGAAGTGTAATACTGAATGAAGTGTAGCTTTCTTCTCTGAAAACTATGCTTTGTAATAATAGAGTAATTTCACTCTAATATTTTCTGCTACAGGAATCTTCAAGTAAGTAACATTAATCTCTTCATCCATTTTAGAATACGTTGTATACTGAATGCAGAAAAAGACATTTTGTAATGTCTCTTCTTTTGTCTTAAAACATGTGATTCCAAGATTCCAAACAAGCTAGCGATTGCAGCCTGCGGTGGTCCACCTGTATTTTAATTAAGTTCATATCTTCTTGTACTCTGCCATGCTGGAATGTGTTGCTTCTTATGAGAAGGGATATGATGAACTCTATAATGTGATGCAATATGCTTACCTTTGCAGTAGTTGTTGCTATATGTAACATAATTTCACAGAAAATTAGAAATCCTTCAGGTGAAAGCTAGCATGCTTCAAATGCTTACCTAAGAATTTTGTAAAAAAAAAAAAAGATAATAAAAAATTTCAGGTGACGAGCGAAAGTGCATTATATAGTTCTAACATATCCCTTTCTTATAATGTATAACCAGTGTATGTTTGGGCACATATAAATTAATACGCATAGCTGTGCATACACATTCATGCAAGTAATCAGTGTCACAAAATCTGTCATTTCTTGCAGCATTTTCCTGTTGATGGTTGTGGTGGAGGATAAAGGAAACAGTAAAGATCACTCAATAAACATCAAAATACCTCTCTCATCAGGCTAATATTCTGATAAGGTCTCTCCCTTTCGTCAGAGTGGTCAGCAAAATTCTGTGAGAATGGCCTGAGGAACAGATTCTGGGGGGTGGATTAAAAGGTGCTATGTACCTGCTTTTGTATTGTAACAATACAGGAATAAGATGAGTTCAGGTATGCAGGTCTATAGAGTACAGGAGAGAAAAGACCGAATTTTGAAGACTAATTTTTCTGGATATATTGTTATAGTGTTCTTTTGCGGGGGGGGGCAGGGGCTGTTGGCTCTTTTTTATGAGAGTTGAGTTATTATAGGATTAGTGAGCAAATACTGATTTTCATTTAAAACTTTGTTTCAGTCCTTATGTAGTGCAAGATGATAAACTCTGAACTTGTCTGTGGTCAAGGACAGACTGTTGCGTATACTAAGCCAGAACAGATACACCATGTGGGAAGCAGTTGCATGGCAAATTACAAGTTTTTGGAACAGTCTGTTTTTCTCAGTGTTAGATCTTCTTATCGGTAACTCGTGTCTGCTCACATCTGTAATTCTAGGATTTAAGATTGTTTTAATGTGTGGAATGGAGGTGGGTTATCAGGAAGCATGAGAAGTGCAGTGTGTTGTACAGTTCTGCAGTTTCAAAGTGACAGTGTTGTTATGCTCGAAGAATTAAAAAGCAATATTTTTTAAAACATACTGGGTAGAAAAGAGGAGATGTATGTCCTAAATTTTCAAACTTTCGTGATGAATTCCTTTGATTTGTGTGTAGGTACAGATTTGCGTTATTGTTGTGTAAATGTTCTCAGGTTCCAAAATTTCCATTTGTACTACGTTTGACAGATAGCATCCACACACCATCACGTGATGGGTATGTGATATATGAATATATTAGTTATATTGGGGTGTGTGTTGTTTTCATTTTTTTTTTAAATGTACATAGTGTTTGTCAACAAAAATGTAAAATACTAGTAAGATCCGATATGTCACTATTCAGATCCAGTTTAATGAAGAAGCTACAGGATACTTAGCTTTTCTCTGATCATCTTTTGTTGGGTGTTAAATAAGGAGTATATTGAAGCTTTTGAAAATTTGCAATAGTAAATGTGTCCTTTCTTTCTCTCTTCCCTCCCCCCCCCCCC
>Ga0065711_1037029_pt1 | contig 20287 bp, 7 predicted proteins | sample Hoacrofraction12_FD_59098 | JGI IMG/M metagenome (GOLD analysis project Ga0065711, IMG submission 59098) | Hoatzin crop microbial communities from Cojedes, Venezuela - Epithelial fraction 12 v2 (version 2) | ecosystem: Host-associated > Birds > Digestive system > Esophagus > Crop | place... | reverse complement strand
GTCGATCTCCCTCTCACACTCCCAGATGCTCCTCAACCTCTCCACTTCCTCTTTCAGCTCTGCCACCAGGCTGAGCAGATCATTCACCTGCTCGCACTCAACACAGCCGCTGTCTCTGCTGTCCTCTGATACGAGCGCCAGGCTCAGGCACTCCCTGCAGCCAGAGACCTGGACACCTGCGTTCTTGTGTGGGGCCTCCATCTGGGTCCCCACACTCCTTCTAGCAAGAGCTTTACCACGGGTGGTAACCATGGCTAGAATATCTCCTGGAGAGGCGATGCTCACTGCTTGAGTTGCCAGGAGGGGCTGCTGCGCCCTGCCAGTCGCCTTCCCCGCTCGCCCTGCCTGTGCGAACTGCCGCGCAAACCGCTGCGCCGCTCCCGGGCTGCTGCGCCGCCTCTGTTCGCCCGCGCTCCTGGTCTCCCGCGCTCCCTGGGGGCTGCTCTTATCCGTGAGGGGGTTTGGCCGCTGTCACACTCGACTCCACCCCCGCTGAGTCAGAGCTGCCGCTCGTTGGCACCTCTCACTCTCCCGTTCGGGGAGGGGCTGGGGTCTCCTCTTTCGGCGCTTTTAGCCGCCTCGCAGCTGCGGGTTCGCCACTGGAGAAAGGGTCCCTCGGCGCGAGCCTCTGCTCCAGAGCCCTTCACCTTCGGTAGCTGGTATGGTGATTTTGATATCCTTTTTGTCAGCCATAATAATCCCATACCTTTTTTCATGGTTATAACTGTTCAGATACGTAGAAACTTATACCTTTTGCTGCTAAGTTATCTGGCCAAGCCACCAACATTCAGCTCCTTGAACAACTCCCTATAAGTCAGTCACTCTACCTCTCTTTATTCTTTCCAGCTCCTCACCTTTATTAGTCATCTGAAGCACAGAGCAGGGATTCAGAGGTTTGCTTTTATACATGCTTGAAAACATGTTCCATTTTTATATTCAAGCTTTGTTCAACTATGAATTTCAGACTTAACAACAAATCTGTCTTTAACTGTCAAACCACTTTATAATTCAGGTGGGAAGAAAGCTTCACGCTAAGTCTGTGGTAATCGATGATTTCACGTTTGAATCGTACACTTCATGAGATATTCAGTCTTGCTGTTGACCTTACCAAACTATGCAAGCAATGCTTACCAACCTGCTCTCTCCTTTAAGCTGAGCTGCTAAAGAAAATGCAGAATTCCAAGAAGCACAAAACCAGAAGTTTATTTTTCCTTTGCAAGTATATTACCTGCTCCAACTACTCACTAAAACCAAAGTTTCTTTCTTTTTCTGTTTCATTTAATTCAAGGGTAAAAACAAAGAGCTAATGTACCAGATGATTTTCACTGGGCATATGTCAAGTTAAACCAGCAAGGGTTGTGTCCTTATAGCTACTGATGCAGATCCTTGACAGACATTGAAGGAAGAGCTCTCATGCTTTTGCCAAAATGCGTAGGTAACTGAATGAGCAATATGTGGGCCTTGCAAGAGAAAAGAAAGGTAATTTGGGGTAGAGAAAGAATGTCAAGAGAGCAAGTGCTTCCTTCTGGTCTTGTACTGTAAGGTGATTCAAACACCTTGTCAATTAACACTAGAAGAGACAGACTGATGAACTTTAGAATCTGTTCACTTTGGAAGAGTTAATAATGGCAGTTAAAGGAGATGGATCCATCGTCACCAAGTGCTTAGAGCAGTACTCTGCCTTGCACATTTCTTTGTGAACAAAATTAACTTCTCACTAATTTTTGTGACTTAAATCAAGTGACAAGCCATCTTAGCAGAGGAAGAAGACTGGAAGCCTGTGGTCAGGAAATCTGAGGTGAAACATCTGCCTAAATACAGTCTTCTAGTGTCATTTGAGATGCCCAAGGGCAATGAACCTGGCCAGCTTTTGCCAGTTCAGGAGGCACAGGTCCCACTAAGTCCTGTGACATATGTACCAGCCCTGTTTGGATGTCTCAGATACCGTACAGCATTTTAAATATCACTGGATGACAATGTGTAGGCAACTGAATCTTCCAATGGATGGAAAACAGAGCTGCAAATGGGCTTGAAGCCTGTGAATATTCACGTTGCACAGAGGAATATACATCTTGTTCATTTAGGCAAGCCAGGTCATAAGCACACCTATTGCAGACAATGGCAATGTTCCCATTGATTAAACTGGAGGAGAATCTTGCCCTTAGCTGTGCTATGAATATTTCATCAAACAAACTGGACAACAGTGAATACCTTTGTGCCTTTTGGTCCAGTCGGAAAGATCTTCAGCTAAAGGCAGGTTCCATTTTCTGTGAACTAGCAAAAGGAGACTGGCTTCCTACCAAATCTATTTATCTTTATTGTCTCTGTCTTTCTCTTCAGCTCATGGTATTCCTTACTCTTACCCTGTTAATCAGTTTTACCGGCCCTTAAGCTAAAAGGCACTACATACTGTAGATTTTCAGTCTGATTTTCCTTAACTGCCCCCACAGCAAAAGGGCAAAAAACTTTATAAACCTCCAATTTTATATTTTGCTGACAGTTCTGGTTAAGAAAACCCAAATATTTGAGAGCAGTGGTCTTTAGGCATGTCCGTTATTTTCCATGCTTCTTTTCATGTGTATCTGAGTATAACTTAAAAACACAAAAATTTAGTAATAATAATTATAATAGTGAGTTGTAATAATAGAAGTAGTCATAGTAGTAATAGTAGTAAGGCTAATGTAGATTTATGTCTGGTTCTGGAATCCTGAAGAGTAAATTTGGACACTGTATTTGAAGAAAACAAAAGATTGTAAACAAAGAGAAGAGGAAGAAATTATTGTCTTCCTTTTTAAGGACTGCAGTGGAACTAATTAGAAACAGTTTGGAAATACAGAGATCATTTCAGTGGCTAGCACTGATAAATGGGACTCAGAGTCAAAATCCATCTAAGACGACTAGCAATGTTTAAATTGGGGTTGTGCTGACCTTTATTTTGATGTGTTATGCTCTGCTGACTTTGTGGAGGATGGGCATTTCAGATAGAATTTTCAGCAGGTTCACTGATTCATATATGTTTGCTGGGCTGATATATTACTGGCTATATAAATTGTTTAGTGTCACAAGTATGATTATTAGGAGCAAGAACAAGAGGGTGACCACACACAGACTCGAAAATCATTCTTTTTCTTGAGGCTTAGCAAAAAAAAAATGATAAACAGTCCTTAAAATGCTTAGAGCATCCTTATTTTGACCAGTGTTTCCTGCTATTCAAGACACAAAGCACAGGGAATATTTACTTTTCATAGGGCAAAGCCATTCTTCACGTCTCAGGCCAAAATGACAGCATATAGACTTATGAGCAATGACATTATGGAGACAGTCTGATGGAATTGGCAGTACTCACCGCATATTGAACATGCATCAGCTGTCAGTGGTTGACAGTGGATAATCAGTGGGTTATTTTATTATCATTACTCAAATGTGCCTTAGTCATTTTCCAATATTTTATTATTGCAAGCTCATTCTGTAAACTTTTCTTAACCTTCCAAGCTTTTAAACATAACACAGAAACAAGCAAAAGGAGGGACGCAGAACAAAGAGCAGAGGAAGAATTTTGGCTGGGTTCATTTAACACATGGAAATGCTCAACTCTAAAGCTGAAGCTGCTGAAATCTTCCTATTGTAAAATCCTGTTTATGGGATACACAGTGAAATAAACTTACACCCGAAAGAACAACCAATCCTGAAACTTCCAGCATGGAAAAAACGGCTAGTGTAATCAAACTTCCAGATTTTGGAATCAGCCTTAATTACGTCTCTGCCATTTTGAATTCCATGGAATTCAGGAAATTTAGAGTAAATTCAACACTACATACTAGATTGAATCCTTAAGTACAGTCACTCCTACAGTAGTCTACATGTTTGCAACAGAAAGTTTAATCCATATAAAATTGCATAGGTGAGTTAAACCCCTAATAATTTCCAGATGCTTTTCCCTTTATTTCTAATACAAATCCCAATTCGAAAATCATTTCACCAGAAACTGGAATTTATTTGGCTATGACATAATTAAAGTGACAAAATATAAGATTTATTTAGTCAAAAATCTGAATCATACATGAGCACGAATGTTAAAGGAGATCTTAGTCTAACGGTAAAGAGAAAATCTGGGGACATCTGTCATAAGCCTAAGGGAAAATTCATGTTATCCACATTAAACTCCTTTAATTGTCTAACAGAAGTGCATTGCAGAGCTTCTGTAGCTACAGACGTTAAAGTTATATGCAAGCACTAGAAAGAACAACAGGGTCTTCAGAGGGAGATGAAGAACAAAAAGACAGATGTCTAAAATTAGGCAGTGTAAATGCCTCTCAGAGTATTTCTATTCTTTATTTACCTTTCCTGAACCTGGCAGAATACAGCGTAATCTCACAGCAAAGACTCCAGTAAGTAGGGCCAAATATGACAATTACAGTCTCACTGTGCCACTATAGTTAAATAAGTACCAGAAGAACTCAGCATGCGATACAAGATTTGGCCCCTGTCATCCTCAGACGGCCAATGGTTGGAGCCCTGGCAGACCTGAACCTACACAAGACTGAGATTCTCTGTGCTGAATGAGAGACCTGCTTCCTCATAGGCATGGATATGGCTTTGCATTTTTTTGTGAAATCTGGCCAAAAGTACAGCTGTAGTGATCAGGAAAGGTAAGCACAAAATGGAATCACCCCAATGAAAACCTTTCCTTGATAATTTGTAAAGGGACAGTACAACAATTTCGAAATTATAAACAAAAGTGTGTCCTGGTTTTGTGTGGGATAGAGTTATTTCTCCTCCCAGTACTTGCTGTGTTTTGGAATTAGTACCAGAAGAATGTTAATAACACCGATGTTTTCAGTTGTTGCTATATATCAAGGACTTTTTCTAATTTCTTATATGCAACTAATGAGCAGGTGTGCAGGAGCTGTGAGGAAGCGCAGTGAGACAGCCAGCCCATGCTGGCCAAAGGAAATATTCCATACTATAAATATCCTGCTGAGTTTATGAATGGGGGTTGGCCAGAGGGAAGAAAGCTCTCAACATAACCGACTTTTACAGGAGTTAAGTTGTCCTCTTGTAATTCAAAATTGCAGCACTGATATTCATTATGTGAAGGAATATCATTACACAGAAATGCAAGAAATCACAATGGCAGGATTTTTGTTGGGCTCATTTTCTCAGAATTTCTTACAAAAACACTAGAATGAGGATCTGCACTTTAAATTGGGCTGCATGAATTGCATGTGGTGGTAACTGCTAGAGATGCTTGTCTAAAACCCTGAAAGTAAATCAAACCTAAATCTTTTTAGGGTTACAGTTTGGCTAATGGTATCACAGAGGACAAAGTTAATCGGGCTCAGAAAAGGAAAAGGGATATAAACTTGGCAGATATCTTTAATCCTTTGTCTGCAGAGCCATTCCTAAACAGATTTTACCCAGAGAATTAATACCCTTCTGGCTTCCAGCCCTTTTTTCCCTGAGTTAAACTTTGTCAAAAAGCTATCATCATGTGAACCAAACACTGAATATCCTATTTCAACACTAGGAGACACGTATACCTGCATCAGGATTATTTGTGATTTCCTCAGGAAAGGTCTGTCACCAAATGCAGAAATTCTAACCAAAGTATTTGTAGTCTGCTCATGGATATTGCCTCAATGTAAAGCCAATGTTCAAAGAGTAAATTGCATTCTGTAAATTGCTTATCCACTTTCACTCTGTTACTAGCGTCACACGGATTTTTAAAGAGCTGGTTCAACTGACCTGTTCATCTATTAGCTGATATTTTTCTGGTAAGAAAATTCTCTTCTCAAATGTGTCTCCAACTTTCCTATCTTTCCTATATTTTTTCTGTTCTTTTATTTTCCTTTAGTGCAAGGTCATTTTAGAAAATAATAAGCAGATAAAGCTATTTTCTTTGTTTCCTTGTTGTCCAAGAAGGCACTGCAATTTGATCAACTGTTTACGCTAGCAGCCTACAGTTTCAGATCTGAAAGCTTATATAATCAAATTAAATGAGGGCATCTACCCCAACTGCCTGAGCCTCAAGCAGCATCCCTTCCCAACCGATTCTCATCCACATCACAAATGGAGCAATAAGACAGCAGCAAGTAGCTTTTCTAAAGTGGAAAGAGGTACCTGTAAAAATATTCTTATAGAGCACATATCCTCTCATAATGTCTGCATTTTCTTATCTCATCATATTATAAATGTACTTCACTCTTTCTCTTATAGAAGATAAATGCAACAAAAGGAAAGATTCAAAATAATAGAAAATTCTTTGTCTCCCTATCTAGAAAGAAACACTAAAGCTTCCTTATAGCTATAATTTCAGTATAAAGAAGAAAGATAGTAATTTTTTTTTTCAAGTCTGTCATGTGTCATTAACAATTTGCATAATATTTTTATCTGCTCCTTTGAGAACTGTAGATAAGGGACAACTGTACTTAAAGCAAAGACTTTACAGGTCATCAGTTCCAAATTTCATTTTTCTGTATTTGTTCCCACATATCTATTTATATTTGGAATAAGCATTGGAAAATCAAACCCAGAGTAGTTCCTCCTATTCCTCACTATCTTAGCCTGCAACACAGGACATACCTTTCATGTGTAATATTAAGATGGCTCTACTTAATCTGTAGGTGAGGTCTTTAATCGGGTTTCAAAAGGCATGATACTGTATTTGCATAATGTGTATTGCTAAGCCATAACTAATGGGGCAAGTTGAGCTAGAGACACCATTTTTATTCTGGATGCCAAACTTTTCTCATTTTTGCCTTCTTTGCAATTTTAAAAATATACTCATTTACAACTGCATTTTTAAGAAAAATGAAAATTGCAAACCTGACAAAATAACTAGGTTTTGCTGCTTTTGCTTTCAAAGGAGGATATTTTTTTGTGTATTCCTAATGCATGTTTGTAGATTCATCTGTTGACGGAATCAATTTTCTACAGGGATGGCAATACCTTTCAATAAGAAATGAAACGTCTACATCTTTTTGCTCCGCGCTTGCTTCGTGCTATTTCATTTTGCACAGAGTTTGCTGGGACAGCCAACTTTTCCTTGGCTGTCACTGCTCGAGGTACATACAGTTCATAATGTGATAGAGATGAACCTCACAGCATTACCACCACACAGAAAAATAAATCAAAACAAAAATCATCCTACTCATTTTACCACAAAAGCCCTGTGTCGCTGTTTGCCCCAACAGATCTGGAAGGCCTGAGGCTTTCCTTCTTCTCTTGAAACCTTCGCTGTAGAAGACAGTGAAGAGTGGCTGATGGTTTGCTGCTGGAAAGAAGGAAGGATAGCACCACAGCCAAGCAGGCTGCAGTCTCTAATCTAAGTCCAGCTTCTAATTTTAGAGGGGAAGCACAGTGTGGGGGAAAAAAAAAAACAACACACAAAAAAACCCAAACCATCCCTCTGCCCCCAAAAATCAGCTGTAAAACCTAGCAAAAAGGCAAAGGTCCAGGATTATGGAATGTGACACTGAAGTTGTGTTGCAGGCTCTCTGAGGCAGAGGACGTTCCCTTGCCTTACAGCAGTGAGGGGGTAAGGAGAAAGAAGAGAAGGTGGTGATGGTGAAGGCTGCCTTTGCCAAAGATGACAGCACTGGAGACTGTTGAGTTCTAACCCCTGCCACTGTCTGTGTAGGATGCAGTTATGCTCCCTGCACTCTTTACAGATCATTCTTTAGAATGATCTTTCATCCATCCCTGTCCTTCCAGTAGCACAGCTACAGCAGAGGGGAAGGGGGGAACTTGTCCTGCCTTGCCAGTTTTGTCTGTATCTTGTTTGATGGCGAGGCCCTTGAAAGAGGCCAAGGACATCCTGAGGCTGAGATGGAGTAAAGCTATGCCCCCCCACTCCCTTCCCCTATTTCTGCTATGCAAAAGGCAAGTGGTGGCATCACCACAAGACACTGTTCTTAAACAGGTGCTCGTCATCAAACAGCACTTCTTCACTGCAGGGGACCGCACCTTCTCTTTGATGCTCAGAGGCAGAGTTTGAGGCTCACTCCCGAGGAGAAGTATTTCCTCTGAGTAGCTGCTGTGGTTGTGTCACCGTTTAGAGGAGCTCAGGCCACCCCATGATAAGCACAGGGCACATAGGCTCCTTGCCTAGTATTCTGGATTGCACTGCGACAGCCATGTAAACCAGGGATCAGTTCTGCAGTTCTGAAAGTATTTTCTGAACGATATTCTTAATGTTCCCGTGCCTCCATTTCCTCACTGCAAAACAGAAAGCATAACTTCCAGTATATTTGGATTGTTTCCAGCAGCACTTAGGAAAAGAAATAGGTCTTCAAGGTGAGCTTCTGTGATAGCTTTCATAAGGAAACAATTACACTTTTATTTGTTTTGGAGAGTCTAGTTGTGATTTAGCTTCAAATTCTGTAAAAAATCTCCACCTCTACTACACATGAAAATAAATGTTTATGACATTACATGGGAAAAGATGAAGTGCAGACAATAATACTTCAAAAAACAGTGATTATATTATGTCCTGAATTCCAGCAGCTGGTTTTGAACATGCAGAGAGCAGTCACAAGCACAGCTCAGGGGAACTTTGTCAGCCTGCATTTCAAGTGATGTAATTGTTCCCTTGAACACAGGCAATAAGAATTCAGGTCACTCTTCTGGCCCTGAAACAGCTAATGTAGAGTCTGGCTCACAGTCAGACCAAGAAGCTATAAGAATTATAAGAATAAACAGACCAAGAAGCTATAAGCTCCCTCCATTTGACCACCGAGCCTATTGTCGGATATCACAGCTTCCATTGCAGAGCTGGCTGAATAAGCCTCCTGTTCAACCCTGACTTGCCATAACCCATAACTTGCTTTATTTGTAGAGACCATCAATGGGTTCAGTTTATTTGCAAGCATCTCTAAGTTCAGCGCAGGGGAGCAGGACCTTGATTCACATTTCCCTGATGGAGTTAGCTGAGGCTACTTAGCTCAGTTAGCTTAGCTTAGTTAGTTGGGGTTACTTCCCCCCTAGATGGGAACAGCAAAAACTGAAGTCCATTGCAAGTAGTCGGTAGACACTATGAATCCAACCTATTTCTCCGTATTAGGTGATATTTAGCCTGAAATATTTTAAAGCAGAAAAATGAGCAAAAGGATGAAATAAATCACTGAAAACCTGGCCACTGGAATACCAGCAACTGTTCCATCTAAGATAAGATTTCATTTTTAATTTTTGGTATTGATTTACCCCAAACATATAAGCTGGCTTAGGACCCTAGAAATGGTCCAGGTGCACTACAACACCTACACATCTTCTTACTTGGTGTTTACAAAAAGCTAGACAAGTTATTTGAGAATTACCAAGTGCAGAGGTGTTTGTGACTGAGTTCATATAGATTTGAAGATAACACCTGATAACTGTGGTGCTTAGAAATTATACGTGTAACAACAGTATTCCAAAAAATGGCCTGCATACGAGACCACATACCTGTGGAACTTCATTACGTGCAGGTTGCAAGAAGGCTATGAGCTTTGCCGTGACTGCAGTTTCTCTGTGTTCGTAGCTATGCTTTGTTAGCTGTGATAATTGACTCTGATTAATCAAAGCTAACGCTCCAAGGTGCTTTATAGAAAAACAATTTCTATCAATTTGGTATCACTGCAAATTGCACTCCAGGGCCCACATTCAGCTGAAGTGGTTTAAGAGTCGTCTAATTCAAGGGATTCTGTCAAAGCTCAGTATACTTCAGCAGATTTATCTTCCAGGGTTTCTGTTCACCGTGGTTCTTATTACCTATCCTATTCAATCTCTCCTTCTCCAACTTTTTATTAAGTTCTTTTCAAGCTATCAGCAGATTCCACAGGAGCTTTTGAGTGAAACCAGCCAGAAAATTATTTACTTTAGTGTCCTTCTTTCCTCATTTCCAGAAATATATAGGAAAGAAAAAATATCTCCCTCTGGTTACTGCACAGTACAAGAATGCCATATTGTAAGATGTATACATACTGCCTGCAATAATGTGAAGATTAGTTACTTGCTAGATTATGCACAGAACATAAGTCATTTAACTGGAATAGTCAGGACTGCAGAGTATAAATAGTTATTGATGATTTGTGCCACTCTAACTAACTGAATCCTATCAGAAAAACAGTAGATATATTCCAGAATTGGTCTATTCTCTGGCTACAGTTGTAAACACATTATTATTCACTGCATAATTCCAGTTAGTAGCCTTTACATCAAATGAGGCCTGTAGTATCTAATATTCAGCTGTGAGGCAAAATGAATTAATGGAAGCTAAAAAAACACAGAATGCAGTTCTCTGCCTCCTGTGATGGAGTTGGCTTCACGTGGTAAAGCACCTGAGCGTAGACCAAAAGATTACCTTCATACAGCATCTGCAGCTGATCCTTATTCCGGTGGTCATATTCTTGTCCTTAATATGGACTTTAAATAATATGATATATCACTTCCCTATAACGGGAAAATGCAACATAATAGAAAATACGTCAGTGCTTCTAGTGTTAACCACGAGCTGCGGATACCTTTTCTAATATGAGGAGTTTTCATCATATATAGAAAGATTCCTGCGATGTGGGAACATACTGGTCCAGAAAAACTCATATCAGGGTAATAATTTAGACCATAAAATGTTTGCAGCACTATCAATTAACACTGCCAAAATAATTCTTTTTAACCACAGACCATCATCCTCTATGTTATGGAAAATGTGTTCTGCAATATCAATGATGTGTGGTCATACAAATTCCCCAAACAGCTAAAGCTAACGCTACAGCTGGAGTCCAAATATACCATCAGAAGACCTTTTGAGGATGGAAACCGATTGTGGCTGAGGACTGAGAGATAATTATTGTATGTGTGTAATTCAAAAGAACTTGTGAGTTTAAAAAGCAGGTGACAGGCTTAAAAATGTCTACTCGATGGATACACTTAGACTAGAGGATTCTTTGGGAGAACGTGGGTTAGATCTTGCAGTAAGCTTCAATCTCTGTTGAGAGAACTACTTTATTAGTCAAAGTAATTACAGAAATTGTGAATCTGAAATTTGAAATTTGTTCTTGCTCTGCATGTGTGTGTTTGACTATCTGTAAATGTTTGGGGGTTTATTTTTCATGGTTATGATAATGAGCTTTATGATTCAAGAGGCAATCTTCATCTTCAGGTTGATAAATCAGAAAACTCTTTTCCAAAAATGTTAATGTTTCACTTTTTAAACATTTTGCAGCCTTCCAAACACTTTGTCATCAAGAGACCACTGAATTATTTCTAACTCACCATATGGGGAAGTAGGATCTTGCACAGTAACAATGCACAAGACAAGGCAAGGAGAGAAATATAGCTTGAAAGAAAATAGAGCAGTTTCCCAGTTAATTTTGCTAAAAATACAGAATGTTTGCTTAAAAATACAAAACTTGGGAAAATATTGTAATATCAAAAATCCATTTTTTTTAAAATTAAAATTGAAAAAGTTATTGCAAATTTTGCTGCCTTGGAAGAAGAAGCAGATCAAAAGTATTGAAAAACTGAACAGACCCAGAACACCACCTGCCAACCGTCATTTCTGGAAAGCAGGCACCTGTACAGGAACTTAGGAAGTGGAACTTCTAAGACGTGCTTACATTTCTTTCTCTTGATTTTGTACCCAATATCAAATTGGAAGGAAACATCACCTCAAGGCTTGCCCAGCTATGACAACACAGAATTTTACTTAAAGCAATAGATCCTGCAGGCAACTGTGAGCACCTTTAAGGCTTGACTTCTCACCACAAGATGGAGTATATTCATGGGTACAGCTCAGCATCTCACCTTGTGTGAGATTTTTGATCCATCTGAGTTTCTAAAGTGGGTGCTCTCTGGATCATATTTTCAGCTAAGTGCAGAAGGCAGCACCTACCTGTCTGTGTTAAATGAAAAAGGTTCTTAAATGCATCATGCCAAAGGAGCTGGTGTCTCATATGTGGGTTTTTGAATGGAAGAAGTGAATACGGTGTGGCATCTCTCAAAACTGTAGGTACAAAATGTGATTTATCTGGTACCTTGCCCAACAGAAATCCTCTGAAAACTGAAGCCAGAATGATGGGTTCCTTGTCATCCTTCCTTTTTGAAGAAAGATGAATGTAGTAGACATAAGAAAGATCTAGCTATCTGGAAAGGGCTAAATATCTGGGAATATACGAGGGCAGAACCTGAATCTCAGCTTTGATTCCTTTAGGACTACATAGAAGGAACTGTAGTTCTTGGACTGATACCTTGAAATGCGAAGTTTGTGTCCTGACTTCCTATTCCTCCCTTACATAATACATAAAGCTAATTACCAGATCAGGAAGATTTATGAAGAATATATATTAAATAGTCATTTCTGTAAGCTTAATACTTATACCAGAAAAGACCAGTTCTAAGGCTTCGGTATTGTCATATAAATTGTATAAACGAATGGTATCATAAAGTTGTAGTTGAATTTTCAGCTCTCTAATGTTTCTAAAACCCATGGGTGCTTCAATTTAGTTATCTGTCAATTTTTCCAGAAAAAATTTTGATTTCTCTTGCTAAAGCAAACAATAACACAAATCAAATCTGAAGTGCCAACTTAACAGTTTTATTGTATGTTTATTTTTTTAAAGGAAAACAAAGGGTTATGTATATTAAAAATTTAAAAGGAGATAACAATGCGAAATTTTTGCAGTTCTGCATACAATTATGCTGCTGCACTGAGATAACCAAAATTTAATCATGTGGAAAGAGCTGAAGAACCGTTTTATGAAGTACTAATACCTAGGAAGTTTGATAATAGGAAAGAAGGAGCAATCTCTCTAATCTGCATTCTGCTGGTTTTCTGGGGTGTGTATGTGCTTTACGGTTGCTTTCCTTTTGCGTCAGTAACCTGTCCTTGTAGAGTCCATTTTGATGATTATTATTCAGTACCTGCAAAAGGATGTGCTTTCTTGTTTTTATTTTTTGTGTATATTCTTGTACTTCATGCCCTTTACGCTGTGATCCATGCTAGGCTGATTTACCTGCTTAGATTAACGTTGCACGTAGCGCTTGAGATGTCAAATGTTTAATTACATCCCTACTCAGATGCTTCTCTTTATGGAGCAGCAGAAGCTATAAAGTATCTATTTTTCCAGTGTGGATTCTGACAGCAATAAACCCTTGCTTATGATATGCTGTGATAGCTATTTCAAAGCATCAGAAATCATTCCAGAGCTGGGCTGGCACTTTAAAGCCAAGCCCATGATGGGTCCTGTTCCACAAACCAGGCATAATCTAAACCACATCTCAAGAAGAAGGTCTGGGGCTGTGACTCTCATGATTAGTTCAAAATTCCCTTTACTTTTATTCCATTTGTTGCTAAGTAGCTAGTATACGTTTTCATCAGGCAGGTTTTTTTTGTTCAATTGGCTTTTGTTTAGGTGCTGTTTTTTAAATTATGTAATCCAAGGAATTTATGTAGTAGAGTAAAGGAGAGAGGGGACTCATCTTGTTCTTATATTCCTTTGCTTCTAGGTTATGAGGCTTTCAACTTCTGAGTCTCACAGTGAAATTTGAAAAGCCCTCGTGATGCCCATGCAGTCTTTTGATTTCCCAGCTCATTTTGTTCTTGCTCTCCTGCTTGTGTCTCCATTACATGCCCAGATCTCAATCTCATTTCTTTTTTGTGATACAAGAGCAGCTCTTACCTTCATATGCTTCTTATCTCACATATCAATTTTTTTCAGGGAAGTACATGGTAGGTATTACCCTTTTACTCTGGGTTTTACTCCAGTAAAATTGGCCAAGACAGTGAGAAAATAAAACCTAAGTGCCTAATCAGTATATAAACATTTTTAAATGTGAAACAACACAGCTTTGAAAATGTTTTTAAAGTTACACTTTTTGAGAATTTATTTAATTTATCCATATCTGTCATTTTTAATATAGGGCTCATAATGAAAACGCTTTAAAAAAATACTTTTTTTTAACTTCAGAAAACAGCTGGGTTTCCTTCTGCTTTATAAAGGATTTAGATTCCTCTTCTGATTGATAAAGAGCACACATGAAGTCAGCAATGCAGCAGGGGGAAATTAAATACCTTCTATGTGAATTTATTTTTGGTGACATTTTTCACAATATATTTTCTGATCCTGACAAAAAATAGCAGTAATTAATATGAATACAATCACCGTAGGTAAAAGGTTTCTTCTTCCAATTCACTTTTATTTGTCAGGAAGGAAATATAGCCAAAAGTAACTGTTCCTGAACTACAAAAGAAATTCCGTTTTCCTATCAGAGAGATATCAGGAAGGTATAGTAATGACAAGGTCACGTTGCCTCCCAAAGTCCAAAATGGATGCAATAAAATCTGCATTTTTTTTTAATCCAACTTAGCAAGCCTTCCTGCTAGACTGCATATATTACTATTCAGCATTCGTGGAATCAATTTTTATTTCCATATTGTAAAATCCACAGTCTAGCACACGGCGTGCCTACAGCTTCTTTGTGCATTGCCTACAATATATCTGTAACATATTTCTCCAAATAGACTTAATATACCTGAAAGCCTGCATAATAATATGTCCTTTACTGCTCTTTTAAATGTCTGCATCTTAGAAATGAACAGCCTTTGAACAGATTATGCATGCCTCTGTATTTTGTGATATGCAGCACCCAGCTAGGACTGTGGCATGTGTCTCTAATAAATTCAGTGGCAAACTTTACATTTCCTATATTCTCATCAGCTACAAAATTATTCTGAAGCATATCGCTTTAATAGGAAAATGTATTATTCAACGAGCATGCACATGTAGGAGCTAACCTTTGCCACGGGAAAGTATTAAACAGCACCATTTTCACAAAGTTTTCAGATCCTTCTGGTTGCAAAAGACTATCACCTGCTTCGTGTAGTGTACAAAAATATTATTCCTCTTTACCTTCCAGGCAGAGCAGCAAGGTATGCAGAAAGTCTTCTTTGTCAACTCATTCCTGGCATTTGAAATGAAAATGATAGGTTTCTTACAACCCATTTACCAAAGAATGAGTAATGCTAGGGAAAAAAATATGAAACATTGATGCACATCTCACATCAGAAAAAAATATGTTACTGCCAGAACTGCAACACAGGGAATAAAAAAAAAAAAGAACAATGAGATTTCCAAGGTAACAGTAAAGCAGTAAAAAACACACAAGCAGACAACCCTTCTGGGAGAAATGATAATAAAGGGAGGGATGAAAAATATACAAAGGGAGATAAACTGAAAAGTTAATGTCCATAAGCAAACGTTTACACAGGTCTAAACAGACAAAAAATTAATATTCTTCTTTTCCTTAACTGTGTTGGCAATTGTAACCAAGCAGGAGACAGCAAGGGAAAAAGTAAGAAAGAAATGTCCTGGGAGAAATACCAGGGACAGATTTGCAGTTTAATCAGATTTTGCTAACCTGGGTCACTTAGATCATAAATTGTTTTACAAAAGCTTCTCACAAGTCCTTCCTTAATTGCTTCCACTTGAAGGGTTGTCCTTAATCTGCCGCCCCCCTCCATGATTTTACTATGATGCCATTTGCCCTTCACCTTGAAAAGCCTAGGGAAGACAGGTTGTTGCTTTACAGCACTAGATTTAGAACTCCCAAACTCATTCCCAGCTTCTTCAGGAACTCACTCCCTCTTCTCATTCCCAGCAACCAAACCCCCACAGAAAGACTCTCTGGACTCAACAGCTGTCACTGGAAGGGGATCAACAATTACTTTAGCTGTCTTCCCGCCACCACTAGCTGATGCTCACATCCCCAGATCTTCAGTATCTCCCAACTCCACTGAAATCTATTTCTAAACTCCAGCCCCCAAATACTTTCCCTTTCAATTTAGTTCTCCTTTAATATGTTCCTTTATGAATCTCACCAGTCTGCCTTTCAATATGATACATACACTGCAGAATAAAAACCTAAGTGGAGTTGTCTCTGTTCTCAGGTGAAGCCAGGTAAGATGCTTTGCACCTCTTCAGCTGCAATGTGTGTGCTGCTCTGAGCTACAACTGGGCAAAGCTCATGTTGTCTCATCTTACCCATCTTTATTCTCTGATACTCAAAAAACTGTCAACATCCAGTAAGGTCACTTACCCAGTTTTGGCTCAGAATTATTTCTCTAAATCTTAATCCTGCCCTTGCAGGTAGGTAATACCACCAGGATGGGAAGAACTCCTTTAGGATGTGTCTACACTTCTTCTTATAGGCAGTAATTATGACCTCCCTTGATAAAACTGAACTACTGTGTTTCCTAGTATATATCAATGTGCTTTCACTTTCAGTCAGCTTTCAGTTTTAGTTCTGGTATGGCAAGTATGAAACAGATTTTTTTTTCAGGAACCTGGCATGTTTTCGTTGTATATCATTAGGAGAACAACTCCATGACTTCAGAAATATCAAATTAAGAAGATAGTGAAAGACCATCCTTTCATTTTCTTCTGAAGTATTTGTCTTTTTTTCAAGGTGTGATGTAAATTCCAGTGATGTACTTATAAACTCTTAGATTGCTTTTCATGGATTTCCATCTTGGTTAATGGTATCTACCAAAAAGCTAAGTGGCTAATGTAATCATTGCTTAGGCTTGTTCTGTAATCACCAAAAAAACCGAATGTTTATAGACGGTACTTCACTACTGTTGTCACCGAACTCGGGTTTGGCTCAATATTTTAAGTTTTCACCTCTCTCCCTTAATCTAGGGACAAGGATTCATTTTACTTCATTTTGAATGAGTCTCGATTACAGCATTGAACCAATGTTAACCTCTGGCACACTGCTTCGCAAAGCACACCACAAAGGAAACTCGTGGGAAAATTTCTGATTGTCATGCAGAACAATTAGAAGCTTCCCATGGCATTTCTAAACCGTATCATCCAATAGCCATCATTCAAACAACAATGGGAATCAGACATTAGATTTCTGCAGGTATTTACTCTCTGAGGATGTAACTCATGGGACAAAATATGAAAGAGTTGAGCAACAGAATAAGTGAGGCATTTCCCATCTCAGCATAAAATCAGAGGATCCTTCAGAAGACACACACGTTACAGTCATTGGATCTCCTGTCAAGCTCAAACACCCTCATCAGGGGTGTGTGTGTCAATGGGGCCTTCTTTGACCACAGTGGAGCATTTTACCTACAGCAGAATTAACTAACTAAAGCGAGTCTTAGACCGCTTGTACTGTCTTCATTGCTATAAGTCTAAGTGCAGTCTGTGGCTACTGTATCACAGAAGATGATATGCAATTGCCACCACCAGCCTATCTGCTGTCCTTTTTTGTTCAACGAGTGTTCTCAGAATAGTGATTTCCAGAGATACAGACACTCTCAACAGCTGGAGAGGAAAACAGAATCACCATTGTACTTACTGTTTTACATTAACAGAATCAGTTTAGGAAATGGCGGACTCAGTTGCTAGCCCACTAGAGATGTTCATTCTGTAAGAAATCACATTTCAAAAAGGTGACTTCTCAGACAAATACAGTACAACAGAAAACATTGCAGGCAAAGTGTCTGTACCAGTAGGTGTTTCACGGTTGCAGTATGATCTGAAATACCTTGCTTTGTACTGTCCAAAAAGATGGAATATTGTGGAATAAAAGTCTAGAATTTTTATCTGGAAATACAGAACAAGAAATAGGGCATGACTAAAAACATCAAAGCCTTCACAAATATGCCTTCTAAAAAAGATTATGGATCCAGCAGAACACTAAAACATTCATGATGAAGTTTTGATAACCTTTGAAACAGCACATTGATACTGCAAGTTAGTACATGTCTGAGTGACATTATAATCAAGAGCAGGGAAGACATAAATATTTCTGTCCACGGCATTTACTTGTGTTGCTGTTAATGCAGCTGTTTGCCCTGTTCACCTTGTTGCAGATTATCTTCGGCCAGTGAGGTGGCTGTCCTTCAGAATTACACCCGTATGTCACATTAGTTCCAAAGGCCTTCACTATTATTAATGTCATTATCAAGGGAATGAGGAAAAAGCTGTAGTCAGTGGAGTCTGGCACACGTGCAGTGGTTGTACCAGTACTATTTCTGTTAGGACTGTGATTTTCTACTGAAATATTTATGCTACTACCTTCCTCAGTGTAAGCACAGCTCTAGTACATCTGTGTATGTGCATGCACTGGAGAACAGTGCAGTCTCCTTCCCTGTGGGGAAATAGATACACTAAGATAGGACTTTTATCCTTTTGTATCTACATCCCCACAAGAATGTAGTTAAGCAGTGCAATCTTTCTGCCATGAATTGTACATCAATATCTCAATTTATTAACTATGGCAGAACCAGAAAGGTCTTGTTATTATCCAACAGGTTCATAGGCACAAATATATTTCAGCTAGAAAATAATTTAGTAGTATGTCGCTCTGATGTATAAGAGCTTAGCATCAGAATTAATGATAACATGATACCTAATGGCATTGATTATACCATTTAGAAAGGGCTCTGAGGACTTCAATAAATAGGATTTGCATATAACATTCACTTTCAATGTCCGGTATACCAAAAAAAGAGTGCATATTAATCTTTGAATTAATTTGTTTCCCTAAGCTATCAAAGTGGTTCATTTACTAATAGGTGTTTCCAGGTTTTCCCTTGCTGCTCTCAGCAACAGGCAAATAAGTTGCTTAGCATCTTACTTCGCACCACTTATTTTGTTCAAGGTGTGCTGGCACTGCTGCCCCATGTTTCCTTCTAATATATGCCCTTACTTTGAAAAGAATATCTACTTCAAGTGCATAGGTGCCTTTGACTAATACTTAGCAGTGCAATTTCGTAGAGACACAGAAAAACAAAGAACAAATAACTATGAACTTTTCCATTCAGCAGAAAAAATTCAGAAAGGGAAAAAAATGGTCTGATGGTTACCACGCCGAGGCTAAAAACATTGGAGATCAGTTCCTGGGTTTGCTACATTTATTTTGCTCGACATTGAGGAAAACATCAGATCACTTTGGTAGGTTAGTCGTCAACTTTAGTACTGTTTCCCTATCAGATACGTGGTTCAAGTATCTGCTGAGCACATAGAATCAGAATATCCTGAGTTGGAAGGCATCTATGAGGATCATCAATTCCAACCCATTGACATCTGGGATGAATCACAGGTCGGGCTGGTCAGCAGGGAGAAACTCAGTCCTCAAGCCATGACACAGGATTTACCTGCTCTGTCCAGAGGATGTGATGGTCACTTTCCATTGTTCTAGTCCCCCACCTATAAAATAAGACAAAAATACTCTTCTAACATTTGCTTGCCTTCATTAGGCCTTATTTACAGCTTCAGAGGTTAATCCTCCAGCATAAGAGTTAATCCAAGCAAATGACAGTTGAAATTGTCTGAAGGTTTTGTCTATATATCACAGAACCAGAATCACAGAATGGTAGGGGTTGGAAGAGACCTCTGTGGATCATTTAGTCCAACACTCCTGCCAAAGCAGGGTCACCTACAGCAGGCTGCACAGGACCTTGTCCAGGCAGGTCTTGAATATCTCCAGAGAAGGAGAATCCACAACCTCCCTGGGCAGCCTGTTCCAGTGCTCCATCACACTCAGAGGGAAAAAGTTCTTCCTAATGTTCAGATGGAACTTCCTATGCTTCATTTTGTGCCCGTTGCCCCTTATCTTGTCGCTGGGCACCACTGAAAAGAGTCTGGCCCCATCCTCCTGACACCAACCCTTAAGATATTTATAGGCATTCATAAGAACCCCTCTCAGCCTTCTCTTCTTCAGGCTAAACAAACTGAGCTCCCTCAGCCTTTCCTCGTAGGAGAGATGCTTCAAATCACATTGCTTCAAATTTTTATTTTCACATAGTTTGCAGCATAAGGTAATCATTAGCTAGGTATGTGTCCTGGGTTTGGCCAGGACAGGGTTAATTTTCACCAGAACCCAGGAAGGGGCACAGCCGTGTCACTGAAAATCCGGGAACAAAACCTCGTAACACCAATGTAATGTTAAAAGGCAGGCATTCTTTATTGGGGTGCCGGATGCACGGGGGATAATTCCACCGAACGTGCATACCTCATACTTTTTCTGTGCAGTTTATATAGATCAAAAATATACATACTCATTAGGTTTCCCAATCCACCTATACATATGCATAACCTATCCCTTTCATATTAAAATCAGTTCCAAGAAGTCATTTCCATAGTCTCCTCCCAGCTGCGCTTGCGCAGTGCCTCCTAGTGGTGGTCGTCGGGGGTCCAAGATGAAGGCTCATCCTCTTCATCACAGTTTCTGCGCAAACTCAGTTCTCTTCTGGCTCCCATCCACACAGTGGGGTCGTCTTGACCGGTTCTAGGCG
>Ga0065711_1037028_pt1 | contig 20287 bp, 11 predicted proteins | sample Hoacrofraction12_FD_59098 | JGI IMG/M metagenome (GOLD analysis project Ga0065711, IMG submission 59098) | Hoatzin crop microbial communities from Cojedes, Venezuela - Epithelial fraction 12 v2 (version 2) | ecosystem: Host-associated > Birds > Digestive system > Esophagus > Crop | place... | reverse complement strand
CTTTTTTTTTTTTTTTTTTTTTGCTTTTGTACTAAAAACCAAAGTATTTGAGAGAGGATTCTGTTACCTTTTGGCGTAGGACAGAAGTCTAACAGTTTTCCTCAGGTCTAATCTTTTTGGTTTTTCATAGAAATTGAAGATAGATTAAGTGGGAAACAAGTAATTAATTTCTTTTGTTGTTATTGTTCAAATAACAACAACAGAAAAGGGGAAAGCTCAGGTAGTTCTGTGTCTGTTCTATAAGGTATTGAATGCTAAGAACAGCGCTTGTACCTCATGACCGGATCACCTTCTGGCGTGGTCGCAGAGCTCCTTCCCCTTTCACCGCGGCTCACAGAATCACAGAATGGTAGGGGTTTCGTGGACAGCGAAATCCTGCCATTCCAGAGGACTCCCTAATGTTGGCTGTTCTTCACTTTTAAAAATTACATTGCACCATTTCAGATAGAGGACAAATAAATACAGATATGCAAGTGATTTTTCCAAGAGTTAAAGATGTTGCCTTGCCATTTTATTTCCTTAACAACAGTACGGAACTTCCAGCCTACCTGCTCTTCTGGTGGAGTCGCGGAGAGTTCTAGGAGCAGAAAGACACTTTCAGAATATTAATACGAAACTGGAAGAGGCTCTGGCGGTACAAAGAGGGAAGTTATCACAGAAACATTAAGTGCTTTTTCATAGACTTTTTGACATTTGTTAGGAACAATTACTAGAATGGACAGCGCTTAAAGTTTGTTGAATCATCGTTGCTCTGTTTTGCTTCAGTGTTTAAAAGAAGTCAGGTGATGTAATCAGAGATTGTATCTTCTATTGTCATATAGTCTGTGTAGGAACTTACTCGGAATGTCAGTGAAATTAGTGAAATAGCAATTCCAGTTAAAACTACTAAAACTTCTCTGTGCTCTGTTAGCAATGTTGGGTTTTAATCTTGGGCTATTAATGCGATCTGAAAGCATTCTATACTTTTAAAAGAGAACACAGACTTTGGTTGAACTAGTTATAGATCTTTTTATTAAATTTGTATTTGAAATAAATAATTTCCTCCCATTTCTGGAAGTAAAGAAATCTGTGTTATTTGGCTTATCAGTAAAGCCTGGACAGGTAACTAATGAAACAGAAACGTCACAGCAGAGAGTGATAAAACTGCTAAGCTTGGAGCAGCATTCATGACGAGTTTTCGGTCCGGGACTCATCAGCCCCCATGTAGTCTTCGTGCCTGCTGAAGCCCACCCATCTCTGATCATCCACTTCTCTGTTAGCAGCTTCTCAGTCCTTTGTCTCACAGCGCTGGAAGAGCGCTTCTGAACGCCATCGCAGCGTCTCACAGACGGCGTGCGATGCGCAAGCTTCACTGCTCGCAGCCTGTTCGCTAGCCAGGTCTGTGCTTAGCTCCCGCCTTTACAGCAAGTGTCCTGCGTCCCAAAGGCTTCCAGAAGAACTTCATCGGGAACTTCTTCCAGGGCAGAATTCAGACTATCGTTTGCAGCTTCAGCTAGTTCCACGTCTTCAGTAGCTTCCAGAAACCAGGCATCGCTGCTTGCGCTGTCCCACTCGCTGTCTGACCACAGGCAGGCTTGAGACAAGCTTTTTTCTAGAGGTGCTGAGCTTTGTGACAAGTCTGCCGCATTAGAATGGGGTTTTACTTCTGCTGTGTTCCCTCTTTCATCCATTAGTGTGCCCTCTGCTTCCTTTAGAAACAAGAGTGCTATTATTCCATATGAAAATGGTCTTTGTACCTTTGACTGCTCTCATCTGCAAGTTTGAAACTCGTACTGTCGCATGTAGTGGATACTATAGAAAGCTGGCCAACAAGACACATTTTCCAGCAGGGTAATTTACAGCCACCTTACCCTGTGGAAGTCTATTTTGACAGGAACAGAAATTTGCTAGTTTTCTAGCAAACTACAAGTAGTCTGTTATACATGGCTTATTAAAATAATATAAGGTTAAAACTAATTTTAGTGTCTGAAGATACCGTCAGGATCTGAAAATGCATTTAAATTACACTTCCTATGAAATAACACTAATAGCTGTTGATGATCTGCTTAAGTAGAGCTTAATGTGCCATTCTGCAGTATGGAATTTAAAAGTACAAAATATAAATTTAAAAGTTGCAGAGAAGCCAACTCATTGCCTACTCAGTGGAAAATACTATGTTCAGGGCTCAGAATCTAGGTGCAGTATCAGGGTGGTTTAAATACTCTGCCCTTGGGGGTAAACATAACTGCTTTCATACACTACAGTGGAGTTAAGCAAACTTCAAATTTGAGGGTCACTGACTTAAATTTGACTCTTGACTGACTCAAGTGTTCCAAGAGCCACTTCTATTTTAGCGGGCCAAGCGTGAAGTCAAACATGCAGAGCTTAGCTTGGGCAGTTTCTCCATTCTGCACTTGTCGTGGTCTTGTGGTTTATGCAGTGGGAGCTGCTGTTCAGACCCAACCAGATGAACAGCTTTAGTCCTAGGTGAAGTTAGGCTATTCCAGTAACTTAGTTTTATCTGGGCTGATGGTTTTTGTGCTAGATCTGCTGCTGGAGAAGTTAAAAATGACTACACGGAGCTACCACAGCAGCACAGCTGCTCTGGGGAGCTGTTCTGTCCCAGTGTAACTACTGTATGGAGCTCAGCAGACTCTGTGAGCGGGGATTTTCCCTGCCCTCCAGAGACAGCTTTCCTCACAAGAACTTTAGCGTATTGATAGGACAGAAACGTACCTCTCTGAAAAGAAAAGGGAGACATATCTGAGGCGGCAGTGGAAAACCTAAACCAAACACATGGCATTAAGTCAAGTTAACATTCCAAAAACTATTAAGTGTAATTGCTTTGAAAGCACTGAATACATACTTTGTGATTTGAAGTTTTTTTCTCTGCAGACTGGATCGTGACACTTTTGATACCAGACTTCCTTCTTTAGATCTACCAGAATCCTGAGGATGAAATGTTTAGTTTTTAGTGACAGTAGGTAAATGAAGTGCACGCATTCAGTACGAAACCGACACTAAATTGCACAGGTTTTGTTTGTCCCCCTCTAAGAATATTGCTTTCATACTCTGACATGCTTATTACATACTTTTTTGTACAGTCTGTTATGTTTTTCATAAACTTCAGGCTTCCTAAGTTAAAAATATGTTTAAGACTAACATTCAAAAGTGAAATTTAGTTAACTTCATTACATAAAGCTTGGAGGAAAAAGTCGTTAAAGTAACATTAGTATATGGGACCTAACTGCAAGATAAGATTTTGTGCTGCTGCCGTTACAGACAGTGTCATTATAACAGGCAGATGCAATCACTATTTCCTGGCAACTGGTTAGCCAACCCAGCTCCTTAAGCTGTGCTTTGGAAACACCAAGCTTCCAGCAACCTGCTTGAGAAACATCAGGTTCAGCATAGTGGCCGTGGAGGGTTTTTTTATACCTAGATTTCTCGTAAAAAAACACATTCCTTACCTTTCAGTTATTTTAAATGTTACGAACAATTATTTATAAGTTAAAATATTTCTACTAATGATACACCGCAATTCTAACGTCATCTAGAAACCCTGACTTTTCAACACTTCTTTTGCTAAAACTGTGAGAAGTCCGAGTCCTTGTAGAGTCACTGGCAGAACTCCTCTTGACTGAAGCGGTGGCAGGAGTTACCTTTGTCATTCTAACACCACAAGAATGCAGTTTAAGATGCATTTTAAAGGAATTTAAAAGTGGTCTGTTTTCGTCACCTGACTTCTGATTGTTCAGCTTCCTAGCTAAGAAGCACCAAAGCACAGTACCACTTGATAGCTCTAACGCATTCCGACTTGTGTGTCAGCATCTTTAGGCGCATATTTTAAATAGTGTGAAGATTACTTCATAGAAATATTAGAAATACAAGTTCAGTTATCACAGAGTAAATTTAGGGGGGAAACGGTTTGCCTTTTTTTTTAAAAAAAAAAAAAAAAAGAGTGTTGTATCCCCAAAGAGCAAGAGAGCAAAAATTGTAAGAGGTGCTGATTCGATCCCGAAGAGCGTTTCAGCATTTTTACAGAGTAACAGTTGAGCAGGAAAATAAACAAAGCTGTTTTAAAGCAAATAGTTATAGAACATACATTATGTTGTTACTTTTGTGAGCTCTTCCAATATTTTCACACCAACGGTAACCAGAAATATCATATACAAGTATTTCTTCCAGAGAGAAATAATTCCATTGCCGTATTCCTGGGGGAGAAAAAAAAAAAAATCGTTAGCTATTTAAAAATATCACTGTGGAATACTCATTTGTAAACAGTAAAGTGGTCTTTACCTCCTTGCACCCCGTCTTTATTAACCAAAGAACGAACAAAATCATCGATTTCTGGATATGGTGAATCCCGATAACCTTCCACGGCGTCTGTTAAAACAAAGACCACCGGCAGAAACCATTACGGGTTTTGTCACTGCGATACGTAAGCGTTACACATTATACAGTCCGCAGCCAGAAAGCGCACGTGAGTCACACCAGACCCTTACATAAATCCAGTGACAATTTCCTGCAGCTCTTTAGAGGCCCCCCCCAAGCTCCAGGTACAGAGGGAGCGGGGACCAAGTGTGACGCTGTGGGAGCGTGCAGCGCGTCCTGCTGCGCAAAGCCGGCTGGAGGAGAGCTCGCCAAGGGGTTCTCCTCAGGTGTGCCCGTCGCAGTACATCGCGCCTAGGAGTACTCGCTTTTCTGTACGGTAGGAAAGGCTTGAGGTACCTCCGCTGCTTCGGGCAGCTTCACTGTTTAAAAAAGCAGACGTTTTTCTCTCCTCCTCCGAAGAGCCAGATGACAGAACCTTTGTGTCATCCCTCATTCTGAAGAAAAGAGAGAATACAGGGGAGAACGCGTGATCCTCGCAGCACAACGCAGTGTGCTATAACCTACTGTAAGGGACCGTGCACGGTCCTGGGCCACCTCCGATTCTGCGCGCTACCTTTCACTAGCCCTGTGGCACCACTTCTTCTCGTTTGGATGGTTCCCTCTGACTTAGGCCAGCAGAGGGCAAGGTTTCCTCCTCCAAAACGGCAATATTTGGTTCCGGCCAAAAATCCCAGGCCTTGGCTGGTGCCTGTGATCTGAATACACTACACGATTTATGCCGTGGGGCCACTGGCACCAGTCAGAATAATGAACATGTCAGGGTATAAAAACTGCAGTCACAACAAATACACACTTTTAATAAAAATATTATACATAATGCCATACAGGTGGATGTACCGTTTTAACCTTCTTTCTGCTGCAGTAATGATTAGGACCATGTTAACACAGAGCGGTGCAGGGCAAGATATATCAGAGGTTTGGGTTAGATACAGAAAGCCTGATTATTATAGGTACCAGTGTCAAGCCTAAGGAGGTAATGGTACCACATGGGAAATGTGGTATGCAAGTAAACTCGTACAAAAATCCTTTCTATTTTTTCATCATCATACTTCAGAAAATATTTAGATTCTTCACATTTAATTGACTGGAAATCTGTAATTTTTCCTCTCAGAACTATACAGAACCCGACCGAAAAAATGGTTAAGTTTTAGCATTCTGAGTGTGTATAGAGAAATGAGGCACAACTCGGAACCCGTACCACGTTCTATGTTCTTTAAACATTTGAAGGTATGTTAAAAAAAAAAGAATACCCAAGAAGTTTTTTCTTCAGAAACAAAGAATTCTCCTGGAAACTCCTAAATTATACTGTAACAACGTTTGTGAAATAACAGCCCATTGATAGTAGTTATTTGTAACTGCTGCAGGACAAAAATCACTAAAATATGTATGTACAAATATTTTCAATTCCACCACAATTAAACAGTTACCTAATGTTGCAGATCAAAGAGGAAAGAAAATACGATTCTTCCAAGGAAACATCCTCTTCACAGTTAGGGACAAATTTATTATCCTCTGCTATCTTCAGAATCACATTTTTTCCTGCTTTTGATGATTTATACATCCGGAAATTTCTGTTCTTTGTATAAACTCCTACAGGAAAACAAATACTTCTTAACATAACAATGCTGGCTAGGATTTAAGATACTTGTGAATTAAACAAAAACTTTTCAGCTCACCTCCCACAGAGGAAATACGACAAAGCAGGATCATGCACACACGTACATTTTTAAGTTATCAAAGAATTAACAAGCACTCAACACCTCTACATAGGCATTTTAATCATTTGCACATCATTGCTAAAAGTTTCTTGCAGTTTTTATTAAAAAAAAACTGGTGCTTTCACATTAACTTTGTGAAACGCAGCTGGGCATAAAAAGCAACCCGATGCTTTTAACCAGCAAGTACTCCATAGCCATCAAACCGCCCGGGTCTGGCGTGCCAGACTCCGCTTGTGTGCGGTACACGGTGAAGTACGTATCAGGAAAATGTAATCCCAATCTCAAAACCAAACAACAAAACAATGAACAGGTATTGTAAACACCGCCTAATCTGTCTAAGAAAGTACTGAGGAGGGGAGTGCATTATCTGTGGGTTTCAGGGAGACAAAGGAATTAGAAGATCTCGCAGAACAAGAACGTCACATCCCTTTCCATCCCTGCAGCCTGGTGATGTCACTCAATATTCCAGTTATTTTGATTTCAGCCTTCCAGTTTTGAGGTAATGTGTGTAACGTAAATACTGAGGAGGACTAATTTTTGGGGACTACCATCAAATTCTTAAAAGGTGAAGTGACACAGTAAACAGTTTAGTTTTCTTTCATTTCCATTCACAAATAAGCCTGAAGGAATTTTGAAGAGTAGGTGCAGAGTAATCCTTCTGAATCCGTAACGGAGAAGCCTCACAGAGAGCCAACTTTGGGATTACGTTTCAATGTATCAGCCATTCTGCAGAGGCCAGCAATACGAGCAATCCTGACTTCCATGAGAAGAATTGGAGGGAGTGGGGTTTCTTCAGAGAAGTCTTAAGAAAAAGCCTGATAAACAGTCCTCAAGTGCATAAACCACTGCTGTACAAAGGCATGCAAAGCTATTTTCATCTCACTGAGATGCGGCAAAAAAGCAAAGAAACCAGTCAGGGGATGGAGAAGGGCGGAACTGTCAAACTTTATTTGACTAGGGGTGTTGTGCTCCTGGAGATTTCAAACATCTTAATCCCATCAGCAGGCTAAGCACAACTGGGGCATGAAGTTCCCAACCCAAAATTTCTATTATTCTGTCATTAAAACCTAACAACTGCCATGCCAAACAGGGGAAGAAGGCGGCTCCATTGATGCATGCAGAACAGTACAGAAGGCCACACCTGTAAGACTTGTTCCATCAGTAAGCAACTTCTAACTGAATCGAAATGACAAAAATGCAATACATACTATCCTCTTTTAATCCAAACAGGAGCACCAAGTCCTTAGGAACAAATAATTAGAGTCTCATGTGGCAAGAGTTTCTTCAAACTTCAGAACAAAATCATTAAATGCAGTAATATCAGAAGTTCCACGGACCAAGAATCTCAGGCTACTTTAAAGTACAGCATTTATGGTGACAGTTTCAGCATGTATTGTACTTGGTTTAAATTCCAACCGTAGGGACAAGAGTAAGAACGCTGTTGTGCTTATTGCCTGTAATCAAAGATCAAGGAACATCTCATTTTTTAACCTTTGTTGCATCCCAAAGAGGTCTAAAAGCACTCGCTATATTTACCTAGATCCACAAAAAGTTGCTTGTCTCCCTCTTTATCATTTACTATTAGAAAGGAAAATTCCGAGTTTTCTCCCTGGTGCGACGTTTCCGTACCCTCTGTTTTGTGAGCAATGGCTGGCCAGCCTTGGGAAGCATCTCCGACGGCTGCGAGGTTTGTAAGAGAGCCGTCTAACCCAGCTGCTTCTGCAGAACACTGGAAAACACGTCCTGCTCCTTCTCCCGGAGTCACAACAGCAGCTTTACTCTCCATGAACCTCATGGCAGGCTGCAAAATGGTTCTCACAAAGTTACCTTAAAAATAAACAAGCAAAAAACCCCAAAAGCAGGTAACGTCATTTATGAGTTAAGAAAGAACTTAATAGTTCCCGTGCAAACATTTTGCAAAACAGCCACGGTGGAAGGGGTTGAAGTTTAGGGGGGAGGAGGTTCCCCTCCTGAATAAATGTCTTTTTGCATCTTTCAAAAGCGTTTCACCTACCCATCACATCTGTACCACTGCAGTTATTCCAGCCTCTGCCAGGCAAGGTCTCCAGCTGCGCCCACGCTTGGAGCACAAACGCTCTCAACTTCACGATTAACAGGAGGACGACTTTTGCACTGAAATTTCTGTGAACCTGAATTTTCCACTAGAATGTCAGAGACTTACTGAGCAAGTTCAGTTTGGGTCTTCGTGCTAGCTTAGCCCGAACATTTCTGCGTATGAACTAGTCTGTTAGCAGTAAGACTTATTCAAACGTTTAATGTTAGGACCACTTTGTTAATGACAGTGATATGAAAAAATAAAGTAGTCAATGTCCTTTACAAAATGTAGTTTGATTTATTCTTTCAAGCAGCACTTAGCGCTTTAGCTCTTTACTACACAAACAAAGCATTCATCTAGCTTTGCTACTACACGCCTTGGGTTTTATTAATGCAACCACAGGTAGATTTTAATCATTTAGCTGACTATTGTTGTAGTACTTAATGACAACATGCAATGACATTAACAAGCTCAGATTTAGGATTCTGAAGAGCTTGTAATTGTCTCTCTCACTACTGCTTTCCTGAATTTCACTTTCAGAATGATTAAAAAGGTTCGCTTGCAGCTTCACGGTATATTAACTGATGTAAGAGTTTGACCAGGTCCTACTCAAACAACAGATTACTTTTACAAAAGTATTTGGTAATGCCTTTTCAAACTCCCAGTACTGCAATCCAACAACTCCCACTCTACTCCAGGCTCTGCTAGATGGTAACCAAAGACAGGCAGACAAACGAAAGACACAGCCAGATTACTTACAGAGAGAAATAAGAGAATAAATACAGATGTCAAAGAAAAACTACGGAGTGGAAGCAATACTGGCAAGCAGGATTCTGCAGTTGCTGGTTGAAGCTTCAATGTGGAAGCTGAAAGAATATTAAATACAGGTCCTCCTACGCTGCCTATCAGCAGAATGACTCAGTCTCTTCAGCACTAGTGTCACATCCTCATCATTTGTTGTAAGACTACTGAGGCACACGGGTGATTCGCAGTCACAGGCAGCGTTTTAACCCTGGGTGTTCAAATATGCACACAGAATTACTTAGGTTTGTAACAACTCACATCTTCAGCTCGGGGAGAAAAAGTACCTATTTCAGAACTGAAGTTTATTTCAATTACCGTAAAAGTTAAAGTGACTTTAAAAGTCCCAGCTGACCACTTCCTTTTTTTGGCGTGTGTAATTAAGTACCAGTCACTCTGGTGTCAGAATAGCAAGGTTTTTGTCAGTGAAAGATTATTTTGGGAGTTAGTTCTTTATCACTCACACACACTTTTCTTTTCTCTCTTCCCATTTCTCCTGACTGGTCAGTTGTGGGAACCAAACCCTGCATTTCACACCTCTGATCCTTGATGGTATTTTCTATTATTACATTTGGGATTTGTAAATTGGGTAGACCAATGTAATTTCATTAATCTCCACAGCTTTCCTGTGGACCTACACGATCTCCTGTGCTTTCTTACCTGAACTATGAACTCAGTCCCTGTATTGTAGCTAGTAACTAATTCCAAATATTGTATACTAAATGTTTTTAATCATATTTAATTTTAATCCCATGCACTTTGTGCATGACTCCTGACATAAAATGCTTATGAAACAGTATCATCTGAGATGTGACAGTTCATATTCTGGTTTATCCCACATAAATACCACTAACTTACCTGAAAGGAATTTTTATTAGACAGAACACCACAATGATGTACTTTTAAAAAAAGATGACACTTGAATGTGTCTGAAAAATATATTAACCCCCTGAAGTTTACTATTAGACAAAATCTTTCCATCGCCTCAAAGAACAGATATGTTATCATATAGATTCTGTGAAATTGCTTTACGAAGTGATCTGCATTTTTAGTTCTTTACTACAGCAGAGTATTTTGCAGAAAGTACAAAGCTAATACGCTTTAAGGCAGGTTTGTCAAGCAGGTTACTAAAATGTATTAAAGAAAAGTCAAGAGCGTAATATTATTGGTAACATGCACGAATTTAACACTGACATTTACTAAATTACTGACATTTACTCAATTACTAAAAAAATCAATTTTTACTGCAACTTCAACATCTTGTTGAAAAGGCAAATGCAGCACATAAATACACAATCTCTAAATATATTTCAAGTATGACAGTAAACGTATCAAATTCATGTCATGGTGGAGACGCAGAACACTTAACTAATGGACTAGAATAAACAGTTCAAGCTTCTGCTGGAAGAACTGACTAATGTAATTTAGTCATCAAGATCACAGGCTAAAGTTGCTGTCATTCCAAATTATTTATCATCCATGTACTAAAGAGTTCTTTAGTGGCAGAGGCGTTAAAGACCGTACTTTTGAACTAGAAATTGCAGTAATCCCATTGAAGTCTTTGGGGTTTGTAGCTGGTACCATGGTGTCACATCAGAAATAACTGCTCTGTGTCACACTTGGGGTTGGCAGCCAATATTATAAGCATTTGTTTATAACTGACAGTCTGCTTAGCTTGCCATGTAGCTACTCCTCAAAAGGTTTAGGGACACAGATTCCCCTCAGTTTTCCTAATGTTAAAAAAAGCTGAAAAAAAAATTGGTTCTGAGAAATCCTACGGCCTCTTTGTATTGGAGTAAGGATCTGAATTTTGGCCTGAAGTGACGCTTAGGCCACGGACCATGTATAAATATTAAAAATATAGTGGGAAAAAAAATTTTTGTACATGCACACAGGCCAGCCTCTCCTTAGAGTTTGCTCTGCTCCTCCAGCTGTTCATGCTGACAAGACCTTTCACAGACAAATCCTCAGAGCAACACAAACCACGTGTGAACCCTACACAACTTTGATCCAACAGTACCCATGTTCTCTCCATGAAATAACTGGACAGCTCAAAAGGAGAATAAGATTTTCTCTAATGCTGTACTGGGCTAGAAAGAAGCCCAGCGCTGTGTTGTTAATGATGGCACCACTGTGCTGTCGTTAAGCACCAAAAGCAAAGAGCCCATCTTCCCTGCGCTCTCTACCATCCCCTGCTAGGACACACAGAGTGCACAGAAAGAAGCTACTTAAAAACCAGGGGGTATAAAAAAAAAAAGAAATACAGTATAAGCTTTACTCAAGACTGGAATGAGGGAAGGTACAGAGCTAGAGAAAGAGGCAAGGGTGAGAAAGGACAAGTAAGATTGGGCATGAAGACAGTCAGACAGATTGTGACCAAGCAGACAGCAGAATAAAAGCGGGAACCTGAGTGGGACCAAAATTATGAACTCAACATCCTCAACTCTTCCAGTTCCACTGCCACTGGAAACCCAGTAACAAAGCGTGTAATTTCTTTCTCTCTGACACATGTGGTCCTCCTGCTGTTGAACACAAACGGTTGAGCCAAATGTCACAAATCTAAATTTCATCCCTTCTAACAGCCCATGAGGTTATTAATATGGTACTATATAACAGCACTTCTCCTTCCTCTCCCTCATCCGATTTGTCTCAAACAAACACAGTAAAGAACAAAAGTTACAAAATCAAGCACTCAAATACTGAGAAATAACAAAACCAAGGCTGCAGGTGCAATGTCAGATAACCCAAACTTCTGCATTTGTAGGTTGATACAGACTTTAATTCTGGTTGATACAGACTTTAATTCTACCACTGGGCAAGCTGCTTTCCATCAGTTCCTGCTTCACTCCGACAAAACTCAGCCGACATTCTATTGCACCCTCATTGTTCAACGCACGTCTGTAAGCCTGCTCGACTGCACACCATACTGATTATACATACAAGAAGAAGAAATTATGAATTTCAACATCAATTTTTCTTCATGCTCACTGCCAGCACCTCAGTACTTCACAAGCAGTATTTTAAAACTATGTTCAAAACACTCCTGTGAAGTGAGGAGGCGTTACTATACTTATGTTCTAAATGGAGTAAAGACAACCCTGAACTGGCAATTCTTTGCGTTGGAGTTGCTATATGCCATGAAATCCCAGCTTACATCAACCATTAAAATTGCTTTTGGCTTTCTCTTCACCATGTTTACACACAGGTGGCTTGAAACCATCTTTGTCCTGCCTTTCTGACCCTCTGCTGAGCAAAACCCAACTGTATTTACAGCCAATGATTGTAGCTTTAATTGTTAAGACTGACATTAACCTGAAAATTAATAAGTCATAGTCATACTGTAGAACAATTTTCAAGCCAAAAAACGAGTCTAGCCAGTAGTTTCATAAACAAAACATACAGACACACAAAAAGTTACATTTTTGCAAACACAAATGCTAATTATCGAAAAAGGAAGTAGAAGATGAGTTGAGCAATAATGAGGCTTAATAAAATAGAAATAGGTAGTCATTTCTGCTGGGAATACATATTTGTTTCCACATATAATTCCATTAAAATAAATATTCAAATGTGAGATGGCACTGTACAAACCCACCTTTTATTTCTAGGTGTAAGAGGAAAGAACACACTTACCAATATGAATATTATCCTTAAATACAGTCTTCTGGGGTAGAAATATTAAGTGTCGACTAAATTTTTCATCAGTACTGGAATCTAAATTCAAGACGTCTTTGGCTGAACAAGTTACATCATAAAGTTCTTTTAGTTTTTGGCTGACAAGCTGAAATGATAAGCATTAATTAGGCTATTTTCTCTAGCATTTTAAATAGTGGTATCTATAAAACCTAACACAAATGCAGATTCTACATCTTTTTTTTTTCAAGTTTTTTTTCTCATTTTGAGCATACAATTAACTTTAACTAACTCATAACATAGCAAATTTTAACCAAATTTGACACAGACTGTATTTCCTGAAATAAGCAAGTCACTGAATGCATTAACAGTGACAAGCTGAGCAGATTTTCAGTTTTTCAGGTCAAAGTCTAATTTAGTGGCTATATCTTCTGGTTTTTTTCCACAACAAAGCAGTTCACACCCACAGCGACACTGTTCGTAACGCAGGCTTACCTAGAATGGAAGACAGAGGCTATCGTACCATATACAGGGCTGGTACACTAATTCACTGTTATGATTCAGCTAATTCGTTGGTGTGACCCAAGGAACACTAACCAAGCAGAAAACATAAGATGTCTGGCTCTAAAACAGCTCTAAAATCCTTCTATAGGCTAAGCTTGTGCTTACTTGTGTTTAGGACTGGGACTCAAAACCTAAGCGTCTGGAAGCTTAGGATTTTAGCACCTCAGCTCCCTCACCCAGCAAATCCAAAGTTCTCTTCTTAACCTGAGCAATCTCTAGATTTGAGAACTGATCCGCCGTGGAGCAAACCCCTCCGGATTCTGTATCAATGAAGGGTTCTTTACGAAGGAATGACCTCAATCATCTTCTCCTTTCTTTCCTTTCTAGCTAGGGGCAGATGTCTCACAAATAAATGGCCACTCACAAAGAGATTTTATTGGAACAGAAGATATTCTTCTAAAATCCTGCTTAATTTCCCACCTCTGTCATGCTGAATGCGCAATGGAGCTCACTTTCCAACCAAATTTGCAATAAAATGGAAATTTACACTATTTAATAAACTTGCTAACTAGCAAAGACCTTTAACTTTAGGTACTAAATTCATAAGGGCAGCCACCTGATGTTCTCTACATCATCATTTAACTCAACTATAACGAACTGCCATCTGAAGACACCTAAAATCGGGAGGGATTTATCTAAGCCTTGATATATGACTGCACCAGCTGGCAAAGGAAAGGAATGGAGGAATATCTAAATGGAACTTTTATTGAAGCTACTCTGAAGAATACCCACACGTTCCTTCAGTTTTACAGTTCTGAAGTGGCAGAGCACAGAAAACAACCTGCAAAACCACGCTTATCATATATCAGTAAACCTACAATGAATACAAGCATTCCAACAACCGTTCTCTATTTTTTCTTTCACTTAAGAGAATCTTTGCTGTAATTAAAACAGTACTTTTTACTTCATTAAAAATAACCACTAGGTCTACAATACTTTTTCATTTTACTACAGAATAATCAAGATAAAGTGGTAAATACTTTGGTTTCATATTAAATCAACAACAAATTTGTATTAATCTGCAATGTGACTTTGCTCCAGTTTACCTCAATTAACTTTGCAACCATACTCTTGCCATCTGCACCAGGATTTGTTGGCTTGTAGAACTCCAAATCAAAATAAAGTTTGCAAGCAGCTTTTTCAGGAATTACTTCATAGCAATGCATAAGACTTGTTTTATAACCTTTGCTAAGGAAAAACAAAAATAAATCACAACCTCTCATGATAAACATTACAGAAACTTATCAGTTGCAAACAAGGATCCCACAAATCCTAAATCTCCTTTTATTTTGCAATCAATCACCCATGTTAAAAAAAGTAACAGCCCTATAATGCTTTGAAAAATTTGGAACAAACTTCACCATCAAGTATCAGCAAATATATTTGTCTGGCCTAGAATTCACGTTTCTAAGGCATTCTCCCTCCCCATGCCCCCCAGTCTTACAATACGTACTGTCAACAGAAATGCTGTTAAGAATTTAAGGAATGATGGAAACTACAGTAAAAAACTTAGTAAGTTATCACTCCTACTTCTTAAGCACCAAAAATGGGATTACACAGACTTTTTTCCAGCTAAATTAAAAATATTCATCTTCAAATTGAGAAAAAAAAAATCAAGCTTACTTTTCTTATAAAAATTGACTCTTGGGTTTCTTTAACTTCATAACCGAAATTTTTATTGTAAAACAAGAAATTGGGGAAAAAACAGCAGCACATGATGAAATTGTCAATATCTGAAACTACATCATGCAAATACAAACCCATAAATCGGTAACCAGACATTTATATTAATGCCCATTTAAACTGACACATGACAAATTATAGAAATATGTTTGTGCCATGTGTTGGTATGATCTCCTGAGGAAAGCTGACAGCAAAAATAAATCCATTGCTATTAGATTTCAGTTCAATAGACAGGGTTCTTAATTCACAGGAAATAACAGCAGTCTGCAACTCAAAAGAAAGTCGAAACGCACTACAGAATAGATTGGCTTGTCCTTATGAAAATTTTCCCCATGGCCATGATCAGACCTCATTTGCAACTCATTACAGCTCTGGGCTAGTCAGAGCAGCAGACGGCTACTGGGGCTAGCTATCCAGTAACAGCTATTACTAGACAATAGTATATCCAGTACAGTACTACCTCATGGTAACATATAGGGTACCTTTTCAAATACTCACGTGTAATAAAACCAAAGCTCTTTATATGTTGTCACAAGGTAAAACCTCTTTCCACTTTGTGTATTCTTTTCCAAGGCAAACACATGAACATCCTTTCAAATAAAAATATTGAAGTTTTTTTGATTCAAAGAACCAGTTAAAGTCCTCAGAAGTTCTTATCTGACATTAATTTCTTCGGTCAAATGTTAGTAAATACGAGAAAACTACACGTAGATCCCTTATCCTTTTTCAAGCTAAGTAGTATCTGTTTTTAATTAAGAACATCATTCTGATTTCAGCCACATGAGCACCAATTTGAAGCTTTTCTTTGCTGTGCGTTAATGTAAATTCTGTTTTCCCTGTAAAGTCTTCTTTTTTCAGATCAGTGGCAAGTGCATCTAATGGGAGGAGGAACAATGTCCTGAAACGAACCACCTCATGGACATGATGGCAGCTTATGGCTTTACAGCAAATATTCTTTATATTCTGCATTATTTAAATCCAAAAATGGAAATCTGAAAACACAGAAAACCCTACTGCCAAGCCATAGAGTGCATTTTGGGAAACAGACTGCCAGGATTACTTACACACCTAAAATAGCATGGAGAAAAAAAACAGTCCTGTTTTTAAAAGCAGCATTCAATTTGAAAAGTATTACACTGAAAACAAAGGATACATTTTGCATAACATTTATTTGGCTCATCACTTCTTATCATCTGAACTTGCTGCTCTGATGCCATTGGAGAGCTCCACTGTTTTTATTTTGTCTCTGCCTCCTCTTTATCTCTTTTTCTTCCTCATTTTTTTCCTCCTCTTTCTTCCTACTCAACTTCTACCTTCCCACTCTCCTGCCAACCCTGACAGCTTGCTCATGTTCAGAAAGAACACATCTATCACTACAATGTTACCAAAAAGCATTTTTACTGTTGGAGGTTAACATCACGTATCAATTTGTATGTTAGAACTACTTCTTAGAGCTACCTCCACTGTAGCATGATCGCCTACAAAGTCAAAAAAACAATACTTGCTGCTTCAGGATTGGGCAGAAGGAAACAAAAAAAAGGAGGGGGGGAAATCTGGCAATCTCATAAAGACTTCACTGTCAACAGAGCTTTCAAGTGAAATTAACCCTTGAAAGTACCTATAGAGACATTCACCTAACTAATAATTTACCTCTTTGCAGGTTTTTAGATAACTGAAAGCTTCAGCCTGACGACAAAATATTTTCCAAACAGAGGATGGCAGAAAGGGTTTGGACAGTTTTGGTCTATAAACTGGAGGAAGAGGGTTTCTTTCATAGTGAGATGCTAGTTCTTCCACTTTCTTCACTCTTTCTTCCCATTTTCTCTTCATTTGACCTGAAGTAATTAGAAATGGTGAAATCAGTATCAATTGCTGTTTCTGATTCAGTTTTAATATATTCTGTACTCATCAGTGCTTTTGGTTCTGGTTTTGCTGAGCGTACTTTATTTATTAAGTGAGAGTAGCCAATATTCCAAATCAACACCCAACCTCGCTATGATACTCATTCTAACTCTAAATCTTTCCACACAGTTTTGGAAGTAAAAGATCTTCATATTAATACTATCAAAGACAAACACAATAGAATAGACACAATAAAGGCAGGCTTAGGAAGTTTCATTTTTGTTTACAGAATGGTATTACATTCCTCCTCAAAAAGCATACAAACTGTGTTAACTAGCCACACAACATTAGGAAGAAGTGAAAAAATACTCTCTCTGCTTTATGGCTGGAGGGAGAAGTGAGATAATTAATTTGTATGGGTAGTAGAGCACTTGTTTTCCTGAGTAAAATTCAGACTCCAGCGACTCTAGCTCTCAGCTCTGTATCTCAAAGGACTGAAATCCAAACCGAGGGCTCCATTCTCCACTGCCGACCTTCGCTATTGATCACCAATACTTTCACCTGCTTTAAAATCTCATGTACTTTCTTGCAAACTTATGACAGCAATCTTATCTCTTTTCAAGCAATAGCACGTGATGCAGTAACACTTCCTATCTTGCAACCTTTAAACTTCTACATAAAGTAATCCAAATGCTACAAAGTAACGTAGTAAAGCACAAACACACATTAACATACGCATAATTATTTGTAAGTTTAATTAGCTTTTTTTTCTGGGAAAATTCATTGCCCCTCTGAACATCTGCAAATCAGTAAAGAGCATTCTTAAGAAACTCTGAAACAGAGGAAAAGGGGCAAGAAGTAACCAAGATGAAGGTGCACCTTTTTGTTCTGCCAGGAGTAACCACTTGGTTCTCATAGCAACCTCCCAGTTGCAATGAAAGAGAAAAATGAAACTCACTAAACTCAAAACTATTCAAACCTTTAAAAAGCTAGATCCACAAGGTAAGTTTAAGTAAAATATTCCTGTGGGCCCAAAGCCCAAATGTTAGATCCTCTGAATCCCCCTCCAAGTTTTTCACAGCAAAGGTTCCTGGACACCTACATTTCTGCTCATGGTATGTCTAAGCCTGCCTGTGTTTTGACAGTTTGGTGCCTATGTCAAGTCCAAACAACAGAATGTGTTTTCTCTTACAGGGGTCAAACACATTACCTCCATAGACCTTGTCAGTCTCCTGACCTGTGAATTTCCTCCACTCCCTTCCTTTTCATGCAATTAGTTTCTTCCTCAGGAATGAAAAATTAAATTATAGATAGCAATCAGCATTTCTCAGAAGTGCTAGAAGAACCCTCAGTTTCATTTTGATGCTGTTGCCTCTGTTGTAAATTAATTGGGTGCAAAAGACATGCCCTACGTCAGCACTTTCCCACGAGGTAACTATTAAAAAGAGAGGAAGCAAAGGAGAATTCCTGTAATTCTCTACTCATTTTAAACTTCCTAGTTAGATCCAGACATTTTTGCTGAAACACAGCTGGGAGGGTATTCGAACTTGGGAGAAGGTTGACGACCCTTACTTTAAACGGAGATCTGTCTCCGTTTGTGCAGTCCAAACACTCTGGGATTCTCAGCAGTACAACATGTCAGGTCTTTTCAAGGTAACTTCAGTACCTGTATCAACTACACCTAACACATCCATGTACAGCACGTACAACTTCACGCTTGCAGACAAGGTGTAACTGCAGACTAGCCTTCTCAGTCTACTGGGAAATTCCCACTTCATTGTCCTCTCTTCTGTCCCACCCAAAGTAATGGCAGTACTTGTTTTCAGTTTACTTGCCAGGAAGACATTTTGTCACCAACATGTTAGGACTTCAGTGGTTTTGACTCAGCAGGATGATTGCATGAAGACCCTGGGAAAATGTATCTCCTGGGAGATGACTTACAGCAGTTGCTATTTCATTTTCCCGTTTTGATGGAAGACAACTACTTTTTTTAGTGATGATGGCAGCGGACACCTTGTATTTTTATGCCTTAGATGGCTGGGGGGTTGTTTTGGCTGGTTTTCTTTGTTTTTGTGTTTTTTTTAAAAAACAAATGGACTCGCTTCAGAAATGGCAATTTTCTCCTTCATGCTACGGGGGAAAGACAGGCACAAATGCATGACTTCATCACATGTGATGTATCATATTACATTTTAGTAACAAAAACACCAACAAAAAATCACACTCAAAAATCTGTAACGATCGTGACACAACACACTATCCACACCTGCTGAGAAACGAAGCTCAGACATGCAAATCAACCGCTACCCAAAATAACGGGATTACGTTGGTTTCCTGGCCGGTGTGCATCACGCGACATAGCTCGATGGCAAAACTCATTCTCCTGAACACTGATCAACCCACGACATTTTCTCCCAGCTACTGATTCAGCCTTAGAAGCACGTACTAAGTAACTTCCTCCCTATAGTGAAAACTAGCTTCATTATCCTTCCGCTGAGCTGAACTGCAGCACGCTGACAAACACTGCTCATCTTCCCCCAGCAATAACAAGCGGCATCAAATTTTCAGCTTATGCTCCTGACAGGAGAAGCAGCTGCAGGGAACAGGCTGCTTGGGGAAGCGGAGGAGTCCCCATCCCTGGAGGTGTTTAAAAGACGTGTAGACATGGTGCTTCAAGACATGGTTTAGCAGCCATGGTGGGTTGGGTTGACGGTTGGACTGGATGATCTTAGAGGTCTTTTCCAACCTTAATGATTCTACGACTAAGATCTGAGGAATTTTGTGGAAAATGCAGGTTATCGGACCTGGTGGTAAGACCTCCAGAAGCGCCTGTTGTGAGAAGCTGGAAGACTTCAGTTTCCAACGTTAGACTCGCACCGTCTCCTGCTACCGCAAACATGGAACCGAACCGACCTGAGGGCTGAGGTGGACGCCGGGCCCAGCGAGCCGCTGCGGCGGCCGGACAGCGGGACGGTGCATTCAGACGACGTCTCCCGGCCGGCCGCAGGACCTCCACGCTCACATCCCGCGCGAACCCCGCCGCGCGCAGCAGGCCCCACTCCGCTCACCGCGCCTGCGGGACCCGAAGCCTCTCACGCAGCAGCCGCCCCGCAAACGGCGGCAGATGGCAACCGCCTTCCCGAGGCAGCGCTCTCCCCAGAAAGGGCGCGCTGAGGGGCTAAAAAGACACAAACCGCCCGGGAAGGAACGGCCCCTCCTCAGTCCGCCCTCACGCCGGCCGCCCGGCGGGAAGCTGCGTGAGGGACGGGGCGGGGTAGGGTAGCCTCACCGCCACAACGCGCGGGCGCCCGCCATTTCCCTTAGCGCTACGTTGCCGTCGGGGCGGGCTCTCCCGCCCCTCGCGGGGCGGAGCCTGAGGGGGCCGTGAGGAGACGGCGCAGGCCGCCGGAGGTATAGGTGCCTCCGCCGAGCCCCGGGGTAGGCGGGTCAGAGCGCGGCGCAGCCGGTGGGTGCGGGGCCGAACAAAGCGGTGCGGGGTGGGATAGGGCAGGGCCGGCCGGCGACCGGTCGGGCCGCGGCTCTTCGGCTGCGAGGGGCATCGGTCCGGCGCGGGCGGGCGGCTGAGGGGAGCGCGAGCGGCGCGGCTGAGGCGAGC
>Ga0065711_1005416_pt1 | contig 20287 bp, 14 predicted proteins | sample Hoacrofraction12_FD_59098 | JGI IMG/M metagenome (GOLD analysis project Ga0065711, IMG submission 59098) | Hoatzin crop microbial communities from Cojedes, Venezuela - Epithelial fraction 12 v2 (version 2) | ecosystem: Host-associated > Birds > Digestive system > Esophagus > Crop | place... | reverse complement strand
TCTTTATCTCTGTAGCTTGGTGCATCTGCCCTCCCAAGGCCAAGCTGTCTAAATAACATTATTTAGGAGTCTCTCTATCTTAGAGCTTTTCTATCCCCCCAAAACAGCAAGTCAAGTTTGTCTAAGTAGCATTATTTAGGAGCCTCTTTATCTCAGAGCTTTCCTGTCTTCTCAAAACAGCAAGGATCTACTTTAGTTTAATTACAATCACTCTATTAAGTGGAAATTTGACATTTACGGGTATCAAAACTCTACTGAGGTGTAATCCTGGTGAAAAAAAAAAATTTTTTCCTTTTTCCTTTCCATTGTGTGACTGAAAGAGGTCCTGCAATTTACTGGCAAGAAGACATGGAACAATATGCATTCCAGAAACCTTGGAACAGCGTGCAGATACCCTGGGAATTGTTTCTACTGGAGAGGGTTGAGGCAGCAATAGGTTACTGACTTGCTATTTCTGGAAAACTTTTTTTTTATAGCTAAGGCTATAAATACTTGACAGTTGTTAAATTGAATAATCCTCTCTTCCTCTCCAGGATGAGAAACTGCATCAAGATTTTCAAAGCCAGAAGCCTGCAGCCAGATGTCCCTGTTAATTGTCTGTAATGCTGCTCAAATTTTGAGGGATTTTTTGTGTTATTCCTGTTATGTGTATGGTGAAAACACTCAGCCAGAGTCTTTCTGGTGGGCCAGTGGCAAAATCAGAAGCAGGACTGAAGTGTCCTGCATTTCAGCTCAGAGCTCTGCCTACTACATTATATTGTATTGTATAGGCATATTTAGAAATGAGAATCACTTAGTTTTCAAAACAGTTGAGCCATCTGTAACTCCATGTGGTTTGTACATAGTTTAGTAAGTGATCACTGCTTTTGAAAGCTGGGTTGATAAAGAATTAGAGGGTAAAATATTCAAACCACAGGAATAATTAAATATCCAAAGGGCTCCTGGGTACATGCATTAAAGATGGCGTGAAGCAGATGGCTTCAGTGACTTTCACATACTACTCAGAGCAGCACTGGTCATCACTGGCTTGTGTTTCCCTCACATATTTTGCTGATATGTGAATGGTGAAAGATAAGGAGACGTTATGTCCCCTGTACTGCCATTTCTGCTACCAAGGTGTTACTTCACCTACATCTAGGAGGGCTTACAAGGCAGAACAGTTCAGTCTTAAAAATGGGATTTTAGTCCTTATGTAATTTAAGAGCTTTTTCAGAGTTTCCCTCTATGAATTTACTTCAGAGAAATTAGCTGTCAAAGTGCTGTTGCATGTGCCAGGGATCAATGGTAATCACTCTGTGTTGCAATAAACAGGCTTCGAGTTATGAAGGATGCATTGTATGCATTTTTTTTTCTTTTGTAACCATCACCCAGCCCCTGATAGGGCTGTTAGATTTCAGCTTGTCCAGTCCAGAGTATGTCTATATTTGGGTTAGAATCATAGAATCATTAAGGTTGGAAATGACCTCTAAGATCATCAATTTGAATCATCAACCCAACACCACCATGCCTGCTAAACCATAGAATCATTAAGGTTGGAAAAGACTGCTAAGATCATCATGTCCAATCATCAACCCAGCACCACCATGCCTACTAAACCATGTCCTGAAGTGCCACATCTACACATTTTTTGAACACCTCCAGGAATGGGGACTGAACCACTTCCCTGGGCAACCTGTTCCAATGCCTGACCACTCTTTCCGTAAATAAATTTTTCCTAATATCCAGTCTAAACCTCCCCTGACGCAACTTGAGGCGATTGCCTCTCATTCTATTGCTAGTTACTTGGGAGAAGAGACCAACACCTGCCTCACTACAGCCTCCTTTCAGGTAGCTGTAGAGAGCGATAAGGTCTCCCCTCAGCCTCCTTTTCTCCAGGATAAACAACCCTGGTCCCCTCAGCCGCTCCTCATAAGACTTGTTCTTATAATTTGGAAAGGAGGAACTTTACTCTGACACATCAATCAGTCTTTCCTATATACGATTTTAATGTGGAGCCAATATTTAACAAAGCGATTCCTTTTCAGTTAGAACAGCCTGAAAATAGAAGTAACAGTTTTGAAACACCCTTTTTACAGGAAATTTTGTATTGTTTTATTTGTGAGAAGGTGAAGCCTCTTGATTTCAGGGAATAGATTTTAAATCACCTTTTGGAAAGCTTGTAAAAAGCTATTAGCAAAATATGCAGTAGTGTGTGTTGTGAATCAGGTTTACCTGCACTGTTGTTTTCTGACCAGACTGCTATTAAGTAAAAAAATTATCTGAAGGGAGTATATCGCTCATCAGAATACTGACTCAGATCCTAGCAAACTGAAAGAAAAATATTTTAGATTGAAGTACTGATTGTGAATGTGCTGGTTACTAGCTTAGAAACTGATGTAGAGATTTGTTTCAGCCACAGGGACAGAAAGTAGTCTAAAGAATATGTCATTTACTTACCCTCCAATCTGCAGGATAGCATAAGGTGGTCCTATGAGATAAAAGTCATTTGGTGAAGTTTGCTCATGCTTAGATGAACCAAGTGTATATATTTGTGAAAGAATTAATAAACTATTCCAGAAATATCCTAGCTTTCTCTGAGATTTCTTCGGGAAATGAAAAGCACTTATGTAATGTTAAAGGAATGAAAGGAAAATTTCTTAGCATTAGAGAAGGGAAAATAAAGCTTCACTCTAAAATCCTTAGGAACTAACTATACTGAGAACCTAGATCATTGCAAATGTAAACTACATGCAAAAGTGTGTTTTGAGAGCATAACTCAGAACCTCTTAAAAGTACTGTAATGAGTCAGTAGACTTAATTTTTAAGATGCAGCCAAAAAGACTTTAGAACTGTGCATGCATGTATGTTTGCATTTGTCCAAATGTGGTTTAAACTTCTTTTTTCTCCCTTGATTCTGGATCTGCCTTTTCCTGTGACAGCCAGGTGGAAGAAGTTGAGGAAGGTTGTTGTAACATCCCTCGTTTGCCATGGTAGGAGGGCCAGAGCTATACGGGGTGCCTTAACGTGCCTTGTGCTGCAGCTGCAGGGAGCGTGTGGGAAGCAGACCACTTCTGTTTCGCCAGAAGCACCTCTTACACTGGGGTACTAGGTATTCTTGGTTAGCACAGGTGGGAAAGTGAGCCATGTCTAAGGAAAATGTAGGCCTTTTTTTAGGGATTTAAGGGAGGTATGTTACAGATTTTTTTCCGCTTTGTGCAGGGCTGTAATTTCCTTACCTTCTTTGCAGTTCATTTGCTGGAGTTTGTGAAAACAGGCTCATCTGGTGGTAAAGCTTTTTGGTTTTTTTTTCTAAGATAGTTGTCCCTTTCTTATATGCTGATTAGAATCTTTTGGCTATGAACTGTTAAAAAGGTCATAGCTTCAGAGTCCGAGTGAAAGAAATTTGGCTGTCAACTGCTTGGTAATCTTGTAAACCTGTTAAACCTCAACAGCAAAAGAGACAGAAAGGTCTAGATTAGAGTTAGGAAGTAGAATTTAACAAGTTCTCAGTTGCACCTCTTTCCTAAGATGACAGCCTGTAAAGAGCTTTGGAAATGGCTTTGCATCTCTGTTGGAACCCTCTAGCATTTTACTGAAGTCATCTTTATTTGTTTTTTAACTCCTATCCCCAATACCAAGGATTTTTCATTTATTTGATATAACACTATGATTTTACTTTCAGGCAACTCCAGCATGCCCTTTATGTGGGTCACATATTCCTCCTCCTCTATATTGGTCTAAGATTTCCAATTATTTCCGTATTCATTGGCTCAGTTCACTACACAGCCAATCGAAACAGGCAGGCTGCTCAATGTCTTTTCCACTCTAGGAGTAATTTAATCAGGGAGTGACTGCATTATTTTTTCAGAGAGCCAAGCTGTGCATGCCAGGTGATCTGCAGCAGAGAACGGCATCATTATTAAAAGGCTTAGGCATTTCATGCCATTTTGTGCTTCTGCGGCTTGCAGTGCAGCTAACGGTACTGTCTTGATACTTTTTCTAATATGCATGATTAAATATAAACAGAGGAGGTGTAGAAAACAGGATGGATGAGTCATGGGACTGTATTTATATTGTATGAGATTGAGTTTCAAAGCTGTTGGGTCGTGTGAGATCCTTTATCACTGCTGTATTTGTTTTGCAGAAGTGCTGGTGCTCACAGAGCAGATTTAGTCTGTTTCTTTAGTTTCCCTCCAGAGTTCCATCCTAGAGTTAAAAAATCTTTAATGGAAGTTTGATATTGGTACATTCCCACAGAAATATTTTGACTTTCATAAAACAGCAAGGGAGAGAATTGGCTGTGAGGGGAAAGTCTGCAGGGAGTCCTTGCATCCGTTATAATTTTCATCTTGGTTGACTAGTGTGCTGTTCTCCAGACAACCAGAGAAAATAGGTGAGCTTTTGCTGTTACAGGGAACCTTGGGTCCATGAGAATTTCCTTCCATTGGGAAGAGCTTACTGGATGTCTCTGGCTGTCAAGGGGAGTCCAAGCAAAGGGTAAGCTCTTTTTCAGAGTTACTGAGGAAAGAGGGAAGGTGGGGGTGAGATGGATCGTGGAGTTCTGGTCTGATAAATATCTGTGCTGTGCTAATTTCTTGCTGCTGAGCGCTATTATTTAGGTGAACATCAGCTTGAGGTGACAACTGCATTTCTCTTTGGAGTCCCTGGGCAAGGTTGTGATCTGATAGGCATGATTTCATGCTGGTGGAATCACACCCACGTGGCTGAACATCACCTGCTGGGAGTGCCACTGCAAAGCTGTCCTCCTCAGTAAGACTTCCCTGCTGCTTCTTTTAAGAGCTTTGCTTTCACCTTTATTTTATCTTTTTTTTTTTTTTTTAATTAGAACCAATTTTTGTCCACAGTTCCTCTCAGCTGAGTGTGCACCACCATTAAGGTGATCTGTGATAAAATTACCTGACTCTTGAAGAAATCTATCTGACTGATGTTTTAACATTTACAGTGGCGTGTTAAAAGCTTACTTGTGGATACAGGCCTCTTTAGTTTCTTGTTTTCTTGCTGCAACTGGTCTGGGCGACTCCAGTCTTGGCACTTATTTTCCCCCTTTTTATTTGAAGTAAATAGGCTTTTTCCAATTAATGTCTATGATAATATACCCAGTGGGGAGGGAGAAATCCCCACCTTCTGGAGGCTTCGGATATTTGACATAGAGATTTTTGGAGAAGAAGTATTCAGAATATTAATAATGATGCTAACTCTTACACTACTGGGGTTGGATTTGGATTGTCAAGTTCCAGATGTCAAGTTCAGTGTCTGAAGTTCCTTGGCTAGGTTTCCATGACAGTGAGTGAAGAGAAGAAGCCACAGAGAGTGATTTCATCTTAAGTACATATCCACTTCTGATTTCTTTTACCATCTTATATAAATACATAGTTACAGTGTGCATAATCATTATTGTCTTGGCTACAGTTGGAAATATGAAGAAGCAGACAGTGAAAATGACTTGCACAGGATTGTATTGCCTCCAGGAAGGAAACTTTGCTTGCATAGGCTGGTATTTAGTCCTGTAACATAATGATGTATATAACTGTCATCCACAAATTGATCCGGGCTGTCTTCCAGACCAGTTTACAGACCCTTTTGCTCTGGGAAAGATGTTGGAACCTGCGCATGGTGACCTAGAAAATACAGCAGTATTTGGGAAGGGCTCTGATGTGCTGCATGCTAGTCATGCAGTGACTCAATGCAGTGAGAGAGCTTTTGCTATTCCTTATGATGTACTTCTGTGTTTACTCACGTGGGGTTTTTTTCAAGAGGGGGCTTATTTCCAAGTGTGAGGTGCTGTAGTGTAATCTTTGCTTGCTGAATGACACATCTCTCTAGTCATTGCTCCTAAGCTTATGGTATGTACTTTCTACTAAACTTTTTGGTCTTTTTCATTGAACTGATTTGTATGGTCAGTAGTAGCTCAAGGCAAGCATTTCAGATCTCTGAGGACTGAAGCAATAAAACATTGAAGTGTGTTTTTGATCTGAAGTGAGAGAAGCAGGCAAAAATTATTCACAACTCTACTGACACTTTTTCTGTTACGCGAGGGAATTTGCTTTGAGTTATGCCTGTTTTCTGGCTAAATTTTTAATTGTTTTCTTCAGCACACTATGTCTTTTTGTTAATTTTGATCTGGTTTTTTGATCATGTTTAATCTTGCTGGTGATCCTGATTAAAATGAGCCTTTGTTTAGGCTCTTCAGGAGTGTGTTTCAAGATAGAGGGGAAGAATTTCCAAATTGCATTGTTTTTCAAATCAGAAAGCAGCTAGGACATAAAAACTTACAAGTAGGGAAGGTTTGTTGCAGTTTTCAGGGGAAAAACAGCTGATGTCTCTGTGTTGTGACACCTAAGTCAAAAGTAAGGCCTGAGTCTGCATTTGATGCCACATAGGCTGCAGTTAGAGTTGGATTTTAGTCTCCCAAGCTAAAACTGATATGAAGCTGCTTTTGCTTTCATGTAGCACAGAGGTCCCAAAATAGCTGTCTTAAAATTAATCCAGATGTGGCTCAGGTGATACAGGAGATAACACAGAAGTTAAAAGCTTCAGTCTTGCCCAGTGCATAATTCATCTAATTCTAGGATGCCAGGCTGGGTTGCAATATCATCACTGTGATATATTGATGCCATTGTCAGTACTGCACTTTGTGTTCTCGTCTCTTGAATAGTCCTATTTAATGCTCAGAAGTGTCAACTTATACTGAAATCCAATTTGCTGGTAGGTCTCAGTGACTGAAGTTTGACTCCTGCTGAGACAGGACAGAGAGCTGTTGTGTATTGGTATTCTTTCAGCCTTCTTGGTGCTCCACACTTTCTGTCCTCATAACTGTCTCCAGGACACAATCTCTTATGCTGAACATCTGCATTGGTCCAGGTTTTCACCAAGTGGATGGCCTTTCTCTTAGGCTGGCCTAAATCATGACGTACTTACCACAATAGTTTTAATCTTTCTTGCAGCACTTCAGCATGTGCAGTCTTGACAGCCTGTACTTCATGTCTCTTTCCAGGGTTCATTTGACATCTGTTTTTTCGGTGTCTCGATGTTTGATTAACAGTTTACATAACTGTACTGTGATGCTAATTGCATTATCTATGAGTAATCCGAGACATTCAGACTGACATTTGATTTTCAGTGGTATAGTAACTGTGGAAGAGATCTGCTTCGTCTTCACAAATACAATATTCAGGTGCAACATATATTGTAATACGTTACCATTGTAATTTGTGCAAGGATAGGCTGGAAAGTTTCTGAAATATGGAAAATAATCGATTCCTATGAAGGGATGTTGAGGTGCTCAGCAAAGCAGTGCAGATGTGTGGCAGGGATCTGGACTCCCACACTGTGGAATGAAACAGAATGAGTCTGACACAGACCGAAGAGGTAACACACTGCCCTATAAGGAACTGGGAAGTTCCTCTCCAGTTCCTGGAAAGGAATCTGGGTTCAGGGTTTTTAGGGATGGTTCTTATTCCCAGATGTCCCAGGAGCTCAGTAGAAGTCCAGAGGGCTGAGTTGAGGTTGACTTTTGGTCACAGAGCAAGTGCAAATCCTTGCCAGAGAATTCCTCAGAAAACGATTCTTCCAGATGGCTTGTGGGAGATATCTAGGCTATGTTTCGACCTTATCTTTCAGGCTCTGTTGCTGCTCACCATGGCAATGGGAACGTAAGTGGGGAAATGCTGGTGGTAAATAAACTCCAATACCTTTGATTCAACTGCATCACTGGAGTTTCTGAAGCACAGAGCTATGAGTCTGAGGAGGGAGGCAGAATAGTGAGAAGTGTATGGGGAGAGAGAAAGCCGGACAGAAGCACCTGCCTAAGGTCAGAGAGAAGGGCTAAGCTTTGTAAGACGAAGATATGTAGGGATGTGTCTTCTGACACTTGTTTTTTTCCTCCCTTAGCTTATGAAGTTTCTGTGAACAAATAAAAGATGTTTTCATTCTGATGTAGCTTGGCTGAGTCACTCCATTTCATAACAGTCACAAGTGCCCAGAAAGTTTGTTGTAGCTGGATTCAGGCCCATTGGGACTCGCTGAGATAAATTTACTTGGTTGGAAGCGGGACGTGAAGAGCTTCTTAACCCAGCCTGCCTTTGGAACAAGCAAAAGCTGAAAATCCCTTGCTGGTAGAGGCTGCACAGGGAAAACAGGAGAGTCACTTGAATAAGCTCCCAGTCCACTGCTTCATGAGAAGAGGTGTGGTTCTGGTCCAGGCCCTGTTGTGCTCAGTAAGGCTCTCTTGATGTTCTCTGCAGATATGTGCATCTTGAACATGTGGGATGTTTTGTTTTGTTTTGTTTTGTTTTGTTTTTTCCCCAAACACATTTCAGAATCCAAGCCAGCTGCTACAGCTCCTTCTCTTCAGCAAAACCACTTCAAGCCATGCTGAGGTTTTATGGCTCTTTGTAGCTGCGAACCTACTTGCAGCCAATTTCTTCACATCGCAAGGTTATTTTAACAACAACATGATTCTAAGTGGTTCCCATAGATGCCCTCATCTTTTGTCTCCACTTGTTTACTCCTCACTTCTTCCTTCTAAACATGTTTTTCCATCCCTTCAGCAAAGCAAAGGGAGTTGTGTGTCCCCAGCTCAGGTGTGAGTGCTAATGGCCAGACTGGAGGAATTCTTGAAAACAGCACAATTTACAGTTTAACCCCATCTCTTGTGTTTCCTAGAATAGCGGTTTCAGGTTGGAGCATGTGGTTTGTGTGTTCACAAGTGTATGGCTTGTTTGCATGCGTGCGGTCTGAGCATTCAGCACCTGAAAATCAGAGCCTGTAAACAGCTCGCTGCATTAGGAAATCTAGGCTGTGCTGCTTGTTTACTCTGAGTATAAATGTCACCTTGGCAGGCGATATATCTCCCCTCTTGCATACACAAAGTTTGTGATTCGATTGCTGAGCTTAAATGGCATAGGCTTGGTAATGAATTTTAAAGTTTGTGTTTCTGTTCCGTAGTGACCCTGCATAGGTGATGTGAAGGCACAAAGCACGATGGTGTTCTTTGAAGCTGCTTTCAGATGTTCTGTTACAGTGTATGTGTTCAGTTAATCAGAGGGGTTTGGCATTTTGAGAGTGAATAGATTAATTAAAGGGGAAAAAAAATGGTTATTGTAATTTTCAATGAGGTTAGGGTGTGGACTGGCCTAAGTAACGGCTCACGGCTGTGGCATCTTGTCAGATAGTCTACTTGCAGTGTTCATTAATAGCGGTTACTACTACTGTCCTTATGTTTTTGGCTGACACAATACTTTACAAAGAATCAGTGCCAGAAAATAAGATTGAGATTCAACAGTTAATACTGTCGTAAGCCTTGGAAAGAACCTAAATAATTTTTTCCTTTAAAATGAAACTAAAACTTCCACAGTAAATCATTATGACATTAGTAGTGATTTAATTTTTCCATTTAGTTCATACACAGATACTCTGTATTTTTTCTTCCAAGTGATTTGGGAAATAAGACAAATCCAAACTATCCTGCTGCCTGATTAGACTGATGGCATTCCAGAATAAATGGGAAAAATTATTGAGACAGTGCATGTTTACAGGAAAAAAGTAGCAAAGGGTAACTAAATGTGTCCAGCTGTAAGGCTCTGAAAATAGTTTTCATGTTGTGTCCGCTATGCCTTTGAAATCTACCTAGCGGGCATGAAATCAGAGGTATGAAAACATTTGCTTTCCATCACTACAGCTGACTTGTTCTCAGTAGGAAATTGTAATTTGTAAATTCTTTCTCATTTGATTTATCAGGAGTTACTGAAGTCATCTACCTGACTTCCTCATGTTATCTGACAAGTGTTAATAAGCTGTAGTGTCTGTGTTCTTGATGTTGTTTCTCTGAATAGTGGGACAGAGATACTTTGTCCAGCACATTTTGTCTGTGGCAGAGGGAAGTGTGTCTGGATAGTTTTCTGTTACAGTAGAACTAGTGCTACCCATTTACCCATTTTCTAGTATCACTGTCTAGGTTCGTGTCATCATTACCTTAATGCCTTGGGGAACTTCCCTTTTCCAAAGGAAAAAAATTTCCAGTGACTATCCCAGTAATATCCTTTTTGTGGGGATGACTTTTTTTTTGTTAGATGTTTCCATGTCTTTCTTTAATGAGATGCAGATTCTAGCGCTGCTTTCAAAGTGCACCATCTCCTTTTAGCAAGCGCTTTGTTTCAAGTAGCCTGACTGTGCAGTGTTTTAGTTGTGTAAGAAACCTCCTGTAGTTACCTCATTGCGACAGTGGTGAAAAAAAGTGGTGTGTCTGTTAGAAAGCTTTCGCAGTGCTCCCAGTGATGGATACGGTGTTTCCCAGCTGAGGTTGAGCAGGTGTTTGTAACGCCAGGAGGTGGACATGCTGGGTCTTTAAAATCACGTGCTTTTGGTGTAGAAAGTTTTGAAACTGCACAAACTGGGCTGTCTTCTGCGGGTGGGGTGTGGTGGAAGTGTTTTCTGGTCCTTTTGTGATTTTTTTTTGACAGCTTTGCAGACTGAAATGGATAGTCTGAGAACCAACCTGTCTAATGAAGATAGCCTGCGTTCTGCAGCGCTGTGCCAAAGTGTGGATTTGGGCTGAGGGAGGACTGTGTTTTCCCAGTGCTTCGGAGCATGAGCAGTTGAACTTTGCTTGTATCTTTGCAGGCCATAAAACATGCTGCTAAGAAATGCTCTGTTGCATGAGCCTCTAGTGCAGTGTGTTCTCAAGGAATGGCTCTTAGCTTGAATTACTCTGGAAAAGGAGGGTGCCTAAAAACAAGTCTTCCTATCCATTACAGTGATTTGTCTTTACTTTTGCCTTCCTTTGGCTAGACAGTATGGACCCATATCTAGAGGGACCTCCATGTGCAGTTCAGCATCTGAAGAAGCCATTTCTCAGCTGCTCCATTTGTCTCACTTTAGACTGTGAATCCTTTTTTCCTGCGCTAATGGATATGGAAGGGCCCATCCTATAACTGCAGCCTGGGTTTTTTGTCTGTAGCTGTGCTCCTTAAACCACAGATTTCCACTTATAAAGGAGTGTGTGCTTGGAGGTAGTGTATTTCGTGGGGCATCTCCTCTGGAAGTCAAGGAGGAGTGGGTATATCCTCTACCCAGCAAAAGGTGCGCACATCAAAACAGTGATCCTGAGGGCATGCACTCCTTAAAAGAAGGAGACGCAAAATGTTGTTGTGAGGTCCTGACCGAGGTGTTTGCCTCACATCTGCTCCTCAAACTCCTTCTGTCTGCCCCTGTGTGACAGACTCCTGTGAAATTCCAGATCTGCCAACAGCTGAGAAACCTCACTGTGTAGCTGCAATGTGTGCACAGTGTTTAGTTTTAGGCTCCTAGTTCTGAAGGCTAAGATGAGGTTCCAGATGATTCCTAATTTCAAGGTATTTACTGTTTTCTTACTCTTTTTCCTCTGCCGTAGCTTGTACCATATTTAAAGTTTCTGGGCTGACTGCCAGCACGAGTATGTTGTTTCAGTAGAGCAGCCAGGCTGGTTCTGCTAGGGCCTCTGAAATGGCCTGTGCATCTGTTAGGGGGAACGAAGAAGTTATGGGCCACTATCTGGTATTTGATGCCTTGCTGTCACAGTAGGTTTGCTGGGGCCCAACTGGACCTGACTTCCACTGCGCAAAGTGTTGAACAATGTGGAACATCATTGTTTTGGACAGGTTTACCGTGTAGAGATACAAAATGGGTAGACAGAAGACATAAAGAGTGCTCAAGGAGTGCTAGGAATCTGCGTAGCTTTCATCTGGAGCAGACGCCACTGCCTGGCAGCCCGGCCATGCTGAAGGCAATCCAGTGAGACCCCACGTGGAGCAGCTGGCTCTGACATCGCTGATAGTGATGGCAGTATTTGCTACTTGAAGTTGGGACGGAATGATTTTATTTATTTAACCATCTGTTTGCAATAGATTTTCACCATCTTTTTTTTTCATCCACGGATTACTTTTATATCCATATGCCACAATTTCTTTTTCTAACAGCTTCTTAAGGCATTGCTATTTTTAGACCTGTAATAATGGATGTGTGCATGACTCCTCAGCTAGCAAGCAGCTCGTTAACTCATATTGGTGCCTGGCTCCTGCATTTCTTATATTTTGAGTCAAATATACATTCTGAAGTAGAATATCTAGAGTAAAGCAGAAGCAGGTGTATGCAACAGGGAGGTCAGAACACCTGGTTTTCGTTATATTCTTTCCCTTTTCTGCTGAGTGCATCTGAGGTCTATTGGACTTACTGGAGATGTACTGTGCTGTTGCACTGCACAGGTTGCATGATGTCCAGTAATTCCATACAAGTGGCTGAAGTCAGAAATAAAATGAATAAATGGTAGGACACTGGATTAGTCTTACAGGAGGCAAGTCAGCGTGCCAGAGTTATCAGGAAGCTTCACACGTCCTGGCATGTTCCCTCTGTTGAGCTGTGGTCTTCTGCAGTAATGAATATACTGTAACTACATAAAATTACTTAGTTGGCTTAGTGCGATGAAGCTTACACATAGCTCTTCAGTGAAATAATCATGTGGAATAGGTGGTCTGGGGGAGCATTTGTCCCAGCCATCGGTAGGCATCTGACAGACTCGATGGTGAAGTTAGCCAGGTAAATTCCCTGGGCTCCCAGCAGGAATTTGGTTCTTGCTGTGTGTAGATGGAGTTGGGGGGATGATTCAGTACCTAAGTGCAGGAGCCTGACCTTAGGTAATGTGAGTAAATCTCTCAGCATGCATGTCTCTTACAGTAAACAAAGGAGAGTTCTGCCTATGATTGCATCCTTATCCCAGTGGGATTGTCTATGAGATAATTATATTCTTTGAATTTTCCAGTTATTTTTGAGGGAATACACTTTTCTTTGTCCTTTTTGAATGCAACTTAATAGAACCAGCTGAAGTACTAATCAAGAAGAGTAGCTGTTATAAAAGGTTGTCCTCTTTCAGAAGTAGCTAAAAACAGTACCTAAATAGAAGTGTGTGGCTTCTCTGACAAGAGAGGAGATGAAAGAATACCGATTTTGAAGCAGTGGAGGGTCAAAACCATGTTGAAAATCCAGAGGAGTAATGAAGAAATGTAACATTTCCCAAATAGGAGGATTGTTTCTTGTGCATGTCTCTTATAAAATACAAACTTGTGCTTAGGGAATAGCTTGATCATCAAAATTACAAATGTCAGAAATATTTCTCTACTATACCAGATTTTTTCGCATCTTCCAAAGCACTTGGTATACTCTGCGAGAGGCAATGTAGACCATGAAATATCTGATCTGATGGCTGATCTGATCTGCTCTGTCAAGCAGCTTCTCTCACCTATACCTTCCTTTGAAAACACAGGGATTTCCCTCGGCTTCTCCAGTTTTACTGATAAGTGTTTTGTCATGCTTTCAATGCAAAGTCAAGCTGAGTTTGTTGTCAAGGGCACATATCAGAGGAGAGAATTAAACTGCCACAATCCTCTGTGCATGCTCTTACCTGGCACTTAAAAATTCTCTTTCTATGTGAGTTTTGTTTAAGCCAGGTATGAGCCGCCTTTTTTCACTTGCTCCACATCCGTGTGCTGACACCATTTGCTCATATTTCATTCTTTTCTGTAGGATCTTTCATCTGGTGTTTTCAACTAACATCTTCCACCAACAGTTGCTTTCCTTCCTCTTTTAGGCAAGAAACTGTTAAATGCTCTTGTTGTTTGTTTTTAAGATGCCAGTCCTGGATAACTCTGCCTGTTAAATTGACTGCAGCTAGGAAAAGGAGATGCTTTCCCATCAATAGGAGAACCATTATTCTTTTAGGGACCATTTAAATACTCGTAGTGAGACATTTTGTTGCTGTTTCTAATAGCCCTTGTTGAACTAATTCTGTGATAATAGAACAATATACAGAAAGAAGCTGATGGAGGTGTAATGATAAAAGAAATATAGGTCTCGCGCTGTTAACATGGAATCCCTCAAGTATTTCATTAGTGTGACAGGATTTCCATCTCTAACTTGTGAGATGATTGCAGAAACTTTATTCATATCTACTCCTTAGCTGAGTGTTACAGCATATTAACAAAGAAATCAATAGGAGTAATTGTTTATCAGTATAAGGACTATAATCTTTAGACCTGTAATCCCAAATGCATTGCACAATTGCAGTAAACCCTTCAGAGGAGTTAATGGGACAATGTGCACTTGGAAGAAACTGCAGAAAACAGCCACATTTCTTTTTCCACGGGTTAGAAAACAGGCAGACTAGAGGACATTGGCTTGGGAGCGGGAATATCTTTGTCAGAGTTAAACTGCTATGGGTTCTCATTGAAAACAGTATGATTTTAGTATTCTGCAGAAAACTGTATTAAAAGCAGGGGAAGGAAGAAATCCATAAAGGCACAGCACAAATTTCTATTTGTGTCGTTAGCTTGTGTAGCTGTGCCAGCACACATTCTAGCCAATCTTTGTTAACGTAAAAAATAATACTATCATTTACAGGCAGGTTTCCATATGAACAGAAGCAAAGACTCAGTAGCACGAAGCTTCATCTCATAAGGAAATCTCTTTTCTTGAAATATTCTGGTAGGTTGTGAGAATTTTTTTTTTTTTTTTTTGTATTCCTGTTTTCTTAAAACTTTATAATTGCATCTAAATTCAGGAAACTGTTTTCTTTAAAAAGATTAGCCATCCTTAAAAAAAAAGAAGTTGAGTTTGCATCGACTTTGATACATGACTTGTTAAATCAAACCAAGCCAGATACCTTTGTGGTACAATGAGAAAAAAAAATGTTATAGAGCAAGTTCATATTGTGTGTGTTATTTCATAGCTTTGCATGAAACGTGTTTTGCTTCTGACTGAAGCCTGAAGTTGTTGTTTTAAGAGATGGGCTCTTTGGAACCTTTCAGGAAGTGCTGACGTGTCTGCGGGGTGTACTTCTCCTGCGTAACAAAAGGGGGAAAAACAGATAGCTTTTACTGGCAAGGGAAACTGGCTTTATTTATGTCATACATCGGCTCTCTGTTAGAGAACCAGGATGCCTCTTGTGTGAACTGTTAATGTTTCTAGATGAATGGCAGTTTTTTTAAGAGCCATTGACAGCTATGCAATAACTGCAATTAAAATCTCCATAATAAACTACAATTTTAACCCCAGATACCAATAGAGTTCAATGAGGGAATTGAAATTTCTTGATGACCAATGAGAACTTAAATTATCATTATCGCTGTTAATTAGTATATCAGACAGCTGTAGATTAGTATATCAGACTACTTGTTTGAATTGAGGTATTTTGTGAAGAAATTAAAAGCATAGATTCCATTTTCAGTATGATTTGAGGATCAGAGATTAAATCTTAGAAACCAAAGTAACTGTGAGCAGATGTCTCATTAGCACTTGAAAATGTGGCTTGGATTACTGAACTAAGGGATATAGAAATGTGATGACATTTTTCATAAAATTAAAATAAAGTGTTTTTTCTTATAGCTATTCGACGAAAAGCAAAGTTTTAGGTTGGCCTGTTTGCATTATGGCGTCTTCAAAGAAACCCACAAAACCTGACATGAAGTGGAAAGTTGAAACACTGTGATTTGTTAAGTTAAAACAAAGTAGACTTCTCAACCTGTTGAAATATTTTATTTAAAAATAGATCCATATAATTGATAGAGTATCATACGAAGCTAAACACTTTCATTCTATTGAAATTGACCTAAGTAAAACTTTGTAGATAGCTGTGTTTTGCAAGATGCTTCTCTACCTTTTAGTTGTCTTCATGTTTTTTTCTAGTTCCTTTTTGGAAGAAGAATTTCATGGTCAAGTAGATAGACTGTACAATATTAAATATAGAAAGCCTTTCTTTCTTTTTCCCCTCTGCCTGGATATTTGCTGCAGAGACTTTGCTGTGATTTATCTTTTCAATCATAGAATCATAGAATGGTTTTGGTTGGAAGGGACCTTCCACTAGACCAGGTTGCTCAAGGCCTTGTCCTGGCCTTGAACACTTACAGGGAGGGGACGTCCACAGCTTCTCTGGGCAACGTGTTCCAGTGCCTCACCACCCTCATCATAAAGAATTTCTTTCTTAGACCTAGTCTAAATCTACCCTCTTTCAGCCTGAAGCCATTACCCCTTGTCCTATCACTACATGCCCTTGCAAAAAGTCCCTTTCCAGCTTTCCTGTAGGCCCCCATCAGGTACTGGAAGGCTGTTATAAGGTCTCCCTGCAGCCTTCTCTTCTCCAGGCTGAACAGCCCCAGCTCTCTCAGCCTGTCCTCATACCAGAGGTGTTCCAGCCCTCTGATCTTTTTTGTGGCCCTCCTCTGGACCTACTCCAACAGGTGCATGTCTTTTGGGACCTATTTCAAGTTTCCATAATAAAGAATTGGATAGTTCAATGATGAAGGTGAAGTTGGTGAGACTCAAATATTATGTGAGCCTCAAATAAAAAAAAATGAAAGAGATACTTGGAAACTTTCTCTAGAAGAGGAAAATGTGTTTTACGGAAACAACTAAAACAGCCTGGGCTTTTCAAAGAATTGCTAGGAGACTTTTCTGATATATCAAGGAAATGGTAGGTCTTTGACCAGAACCACATATCAAAACAATGGTGACGAACTGAGTGGCAATCTGTGGCATGTGTTGTTTCATAGTAAGCGCTAAGCTGGAGGAGGAAGGAAGTGGGGGCTGAGTCAGGGGACTGGCCTCTTCCTGTCAATCAGTACTGACCAGACTGATAGGGAAATGCAGATCAGCAGAGCTTGGGGGCTGGTACGTGCACTATCAGAGCTGTTAGTGCTGCATGTTTTAAATCTGTGTGTGGAGCTTGGGTAACCTGTCTGAGTACTGAAAAGGGTTGCAGTTATTTTCTGGCTTCCTGGTTATTAGTTTGTAGTCTGAAACTTGATTGTCTTTTGTAATGTAAACCATAGCTGAACAGTAGTGTTGGTCAGCAATAGCAGTCCCTATCCTGATAATTCTTGCTCAGCCTAGATAACTACCAAACCCTTTATACCTTGTCTACCAAGATATTCTGCAGGTGCAGCTCAACAGCTGGTCTGATGGCAGCTAAACATATGAGTGCTTATATAGCCCTGACTAAAGCAGTCCTAGATGAATACCGTGACACTCACAAACTGCTTTCCACCTTGCAGCTCAGCCTAGCTCAATTTTCCTGTTTCTGAACACAAGTTAGTCATACAAGTTTGTGCATTTTTATCAGTAGATAAATGACTCTTTTGCTTAATTAGATACATGCTAAACCCTTCACTGATTTGTGTCCTATGTCACAGGTATGTGTGCATGCATGGGCTCCAGATTTTATCAAAAGTCTGGCTGTGGTACTGTGTGATGTACATCTGGCAGAATCCTTAGGGCTCCTGGCATACAGTGACATTAGTATGTACTTTGTACAAAAAATAGTTTAAGTAACAGTCACATGACACAATCATGAAGAGCTGGGTCTAAACTGACAAGCATTCGTCATGTGTCCCTACATAGGTGTAGAACCCTTCATTTTTACAGGCTTTGCTGCTGCTGACCTGAGCTACTTTTGTAAGGCTGTGGTCAGCTTTGTTCTTAGAAGGAATGGCTGTTCATTCCTGTGGTGGCAGTCAGTTTTGTTTAGCTTGTGTGAATCTCTGGGTGTGCGTGTGTGAAGTAATAGCATTTTTTCCGGGTCCAGACTTAAATGGAAAAGCAAAATTTATCCTATTATTTATTTTAATCAGGAAATACTAAAGGATTTTGTATTCTATCCATCTTATTGTTCTGACTGTCTGAGCCATTTCAGAAGCTGATATAGCTTGGTGTTATGTTAAAACTGAGTTTAGTCTTTCTGGAAGCCCTCTGTATGCAGAGCAGTTGTTGAATTAGATCTTAAAATGAAGTAAATTAGGGTAGTATCTTATAGAAGTTCCCTGGCTGCAGCTAGTCCTTGTTTTGCTAGCTAGTTTCCTGCAAAAACAAAACCATTCTCTGTTAGCATGCTGTTATCCTTGATGTTGCATAGGGCTGTTGCAGTGTCACGTGATTGGAGTAAAATTCTCCTCTTTGACACATCTGCAAAACTGAAATGGCACTTACCTAAATGAAATTAAATTGAAGGTCTTGTTCAGAAGGTGCTGGTCTTCCAGCTAAGTTGGACATCTCAGCTGTCAAACTCAACCATTAATTTTTAGGACTGACAACTCTGATGGTTTGTTACTTTGCTCTTAACAGACCAGGCTGAACTCCAGGTCAACTCAAATGCGTATTTTTCATCTCCATTTTAGAAAAGTTCGAAACACTTTTGGAGCAACTGAATTCCTAGAACTTCAGGTCAGAGCTTGGTAGTGAGATATGGTCCTTTAGAGAAAAGCATCATCGTCTTTTTCCTGTGGTAGCATGGAGTCAGTCTTTGTGACTGCATCTTTGAAACAGCAGTGCATGCTTCTCATCTCTTCTCTGCATGTTCTCCTTGGAGCTGGACAGGCCATGCATCTGTCACATTGCCTGTTGGAGGATAAATAGAGTGGTGGAAACTTCCCAGAAAGTCCTGCAAAGGCTTTGGAAGCATCCTGTAGTACCCCCAACTAACACTTGTACTGAAGATGTGCCGGTTTACATACCTACAAGTCGGTGTGTTTAGCAGAGAGGGGTAGTGTGTTGTGGTTGTAAAGTGGAAATCTGAGTGTCTCATACAAAAAATTAACATTCCTAATACAGACTCCTGCAATTGCTGGTTATTGATCTGTGGAAAGCTGCCAAGTCTTTCACAGACAACATTGTTCTGGGGGAGAGAAAGCAGTTCTGGGAGCGTTATTGCAGTTACTTAAAGTAATAGTTCTTTTTTTATAATAAGCAATTATGTTATTGGTGTGTGGTGTTACATTGGTTCTTTTCACATACAGTTAGAACTTGATTGACGTTTAACTTTTGTGGATTTTTACTCTGAAACTAGTTTAATTTACAGTGGAGAGTGGAAAGCAATGGCACTTTCACTCCTGTGTGCGTACCCACATTGATATACGCACACACAGAATGCTTATGCACTGGGAAGACAAAGGGACCCCAATACTTCTTTTGAGTGCTTTTTTAAAATAGAAATAATGATACTGTAAAATAAAGAGTCATGACTGTATTTATACTGTAATAGAAATAATGACGACTGTAAAAGTTGAAACAACTGTGGCATGTTTACTGCGTATAACAGCAGGCAGCTTTCAGAGTGCCTCATGATTTCTGTTCTGGACTGTCTTTGGGAAAGTCACCTTTGCGAGCATTGAGACCGCGTGGAAGTGGATGAGCTATAACACAAGTGCACTTGGACGTCGGAACTCAGCTGACGTGGCATGGCAGATGGTGCTGTTAAGCAAAGTTACTGATTTACCTTGGTAAGAGGGAACCAATTAGATTACCTGCACTGGGGTCCAGAGTACTAATGAAGGAAGAAGTTACAACTTCTGATTGGTTTTGTAACTTTCAGAGTGAGAAGCCCACAGCAGTATCTTGAATGTAATACCAGCCACTTCTCAGTTCCCTCACAATAAGAAAACGTAGTATTTCCAGGAATGTTGATGCTTTTGAGGATTTCTGGTTTTGTTTAAGACCGCTTCTAATAGTTGTTGTAACCTATTTGCAAGATCATCATATTGTAATTGTTAATTATAGAGGGAAACAGTGTAGTTGTCTGTCTGTGGGTATCATTAGATAGCAGTGCAAGCAAGATTTTCTGTTGAAGATGACTTTGGAATCAAAGATGAGGAAATGAAGATTTTTACAGTAAGTTGTCTACTGTCTTTAAGTATTGGCATTTAGTATTTTGATTCTGTACACTATTTCTTAACAATCCTTTATTTCTGTTTCAAATGCTCTATCAATTGCAAATCAGATGTTAGGATTTTAAGTGGTTTGTTTGGGATGTGTGAATGTCAACCCAAGAGGGAGCAGTGATGTGGTTTTTAACATAGAACAATGCAGGAAGGCTGTGAAGGTGAAGCCAGTTGGTTTGTCAGACAGGTTCTTTTCTTTATTCAGCCTTTTGTTTCACTGGCAGATGAACTGGTCAGATGAATTGGGCTGAGAAAAAGTTGAGAAATCATGATGTGGCATTAAGGAGAAATAATTTCTTTTTGGATTCTCTCCACAGGCACCTTAAATGCTTGTCAGAGACTAGAATTTAATCACTTGACATGTCCCATTCTGCTGAGTGGCTTGAATTTCTGTCGGGGTGGCTAAGGGGGCAAAATCTTTTCCCTAACATTTAAAGCAGACTAATTTGTCTGCAGTGCTCTGTGCAGTCCTGGTAATTAAACAGTTCAAGGCAAATGCCAAGTGGCTGCAGAATGTCTTTTTTTTTTTTTTTTTTTTTTTTTTTTTTTTTTTT
>Ga0065711_1037027_pt1 | contig 20288 bp, 5 predicted proteins | sample Hoacrofraction12_FD_59098 | JGI IMG/M metagenome (GOLD analysis project Ga0065711, IMG submission 59098) | Hoatzin crop microbial communities from Cojedes, Venezuela - Epithelial fraction 12 v2 (version 2) | ecosystem: Host-associated > Birds > Digestive system > Esophagus > Crop | place... | reverse complement strand
CCGCTGTCGCCGGGCCTGGCGCTGGCCGCGCCGCCGTCCTGTCCCGGGGAGCAGCGCGGGGGGCCGCGCCGCCGGGCGGTGTTTTCCCGGGGTCAGGGTCAGGCACAGCCCCGGCATGGCCGGGTAGGGCCGAGGCCAGGCGGCACCGCCGGCCTCACGAGTCGGCGGGGCTGGAGGCTGCGAGGGGGACCGAGGGCCGGGAGCTGCGGTGAAACGGGGCTCCTGAGGCGCGGGCGGGGCTCGGAGGGGCCCCCGGTGAGCTCGGGCAGTCGGGTCCGTGGCGCTGGCCGGGATTCATCCGGCTGCTCCAGGGAGCACAGAGCTGCCGGCACGGGGGTCGTCTCATGGCGACGGAGGGGTGGGTGCCGGGGACGGAAGCCCAGTGCTCTGCCCATCAGAGGGGTTCTTAGATGGTCTTCAAGAAGAAGCAACGACAAGAAGCCCTCGTATGGATTAGGGCAAGTGGTCTGAACGTTGATTTTCAGTAGCGGTTGACTCTGTTGCCCATTTGAACCCTGCGAGTTTTGGTTTTCCCTGATCGAGTGTTCTTAAAAGAATGGGTGCGTTGACTGCATACATGGGTTTGGGGAGCAAAATCGTCTGAAGAACACAGCCCCATGCTCTTAACAGTCGGCTGGCTGTGTGTGTTCATCGGGGAAAAAGTCAAGAGCAGTTAGCCCACGCTTAAAAGACTGGCTCTCAAGGAGGCCAAGGCCACTGAGATTTTGGGATTATTCATGTTTCAAAGCCAGTTCGCAATACAAAATTGTACAGCGGCTAAAGGAATGTAAGCAATTGTCATTTAGGTATGTTGTTGGGTTTTTTTTGAGACAGGTTTGTATTGCTTAAAAATTGCTTACAATTGCTATTGAAGCATCTGCATGAAATGCTGTATTGTCTGGACTCCTGTATTTGCAAACAGGGCAGACAGCAGAAGCGTAAGCAATTCCTTCATGGCTTCTTGGCTGCGACCTGGTCTGACCCCATGAATGGCAGGCAGGGGTGAGCAGTATCGGACCTGGATGCTTTCTTCCGTTATCGCTGGTGTGTTATCCCAGCAAAACTGCTTGGCTTCTCTGCTGAGCTTGCCATGTAGCTCCATCTATAATGTAAACATCTGTCTACTAACTGCACTGAAACCACTGTTTCATTTTGTGTAGGCTACCGAACAGCTGTCAGATGGGAATAACTTTTGTTATTGTATGTCTTAACCAATGTCCTAGATGCAAGAGATTATGAGTCCCTTTATCCTTGCTTCACTTGCCTGTTTCTGGACTGGATCCTTCTCAGCTATATGTTTTCAGTCTTTTAGTAGGCTTTTAAATAACCCCCAAGAGTGTGCTGGATGTTATCCTCCTACAGAGCTCAAGTAGATTAGACAGGAGCATTGAGTTCACTGTATTGCTGTGGATCCATTCAGTTCTTCCATGCACCTCCTATCCATTAGTGTCTCATCTCTAAGAGAGTTTGTGATATCAGTTTTGACAGGAGGCATTATGCTGTACAAGGTTATATCTTAAAATCATAAAACTATGGAAAGAGGATTCCCAGGATAGCATTACAAGGAATTGTAATGGCAGATGAGATAAAACCTCTGAGAATTTTCTTCTGTCGGCATGGGCATGCGTGTTGGTTTCAAGGTGACAGCAGGGTACGAGTGAGCATACCTATGCAGCAGAATATACTGTAGACTTGGAAATCATAGAATCATTAAGGTTGGAAAAGACCTCTAAGATCATCAAGTCCAACCGTCACCCCAACACCACCATGACTGCGAAACCGTGTCCTGAAGTGCCACATCTACACGTTTTTTGAACACCTACAGGGATGGGGACTCAACCACCTCCCTGGCCAGCCTATTCCAATGCCTGACCACTCTTTCAGTAAAGAAATTTTTCTTAATATCCAATCTAAACCTCCCCTGGTGCAACTTGAGGCCATTGCCTCTCGTCCTATCACTAGTTACTTGGGAGAAGAGACCAACACCCACCTCACTACAACCTCCTTTCAGGTAGTTGTAGAGAGCAATAAAGTCCCCCCTCAGTCTCCTCTTCTCCAGACTAAACAGCCCCAGCTCCCTCAGCCACTCCTCATAAGACTTGTTCTCTAGACCCCTCACCAGCCTCGTTGCCCTTCTCTGGTCATGCTCCAGCACCTCCATGTCTTTCTTGTAGTGAGGGGCCCAAAAGTGAACACAGTACTCCAGGTGCGGCCTCACCAGTGCCGAGTACAGGGGCACAATCACCTCCCTGCTCCTGCTGGCCACACTGTTCCTGATACAAGGCAGGATGCCGTTGGCCTTCCTGGCCACCTGGGCACACTGCTGGCTCATGTTCAGCCAGCTGTCGACCAACAGCCCAAGGTCCTTTTCTGCTGGGCAGCTTTCCAGCCACTCTTTGCCAAGCCTGTAATGTTGCATGGGGTTGTTGTGACCCAAGTGCAGATCTCGGCGCTTGGCCTTGTTGAACCTCATACAGTTGGCCTCGGCCCATCGATCCAGCCTGTCCGGATCCCTCTGCAGAGCCTTCCTACCCTCGAGCAGATCGACACTGCCAACTAACTTGGTGTCATCTGCAAACTTACTGAGGGAGCACTCAATCCCCTCATCCAGATCATTGATAAAGATATTAAACAAGACCGGACCCAAAACTGAGCCCTGGGGAACACCACTCTTGTCTGGCCCCCAGCTGGATTTAACTCCATTCACCACCACTCTCTCCACTTGGCCATTCAGCCTGTTGTTTATTCAGTGAAGAGTACACCCATCCAAACCATGGGCAGCCAGGTTCTCCAGGAGGATGCTGTGGGAAACAGTGTCAAAGGCCTTACTAAAGCCCAGGTAGATAATATCCACAGCCTTTGCCTCATCCATTGGCAGGTCAGCTGGTCATAGAAGGAGATCAGGTTGGTTGAGCAGGACCTGCCTTTCATGAACTCATGCTGGCTGGGCCTGATCCCCTGGTTGTCCTGCACAAGCCCGGTGAGCGCACTCAGGATGAATCGCTCCATAATCCTGCACGGCACTGAGGTCAGGCTGACAGGCCTGTAGTTCCCGGGATCCTCATTCCAGCTCTTCTTGTAGATGAGTGTCACATTGGCAATAGTCCAGTTGTCTGGGACCTCCCCTGCTAGCCAGGACTGCTGATAGATGATGAAGAGTGGCTTGGCCAGCTCTTCTGCCAGCTCCCTCAGTACGCTGGATGGATCCCATCCGACCCCACAGACTTGTGAATGTCCAGGTGGCACAGCAAGTCATTAACTGCTTCCTCCTGGATCATGGGGGGTTTATTCTTCTCTCCGTCCCTGTCTTCCAGCACTGGGGGCTGAATACCCTGGGAATAATTGGTCTGACTAAAAGACTGAGGCAAAGAAATGTTTGCTGTTGAAGAAGAATGCTCTTCGCATACATTACTATGCATTTAGCAAACAAAAGCTGTGCTGAGAACTCACCAGACTTTTTGAAATCAAATGGGAGTTTCAAACCACTTGATCCTGCAGAGCAGGCTGTCCATATATATGAAGGAGCCTTGTAGAGCTCATTCTGAAGTTAGAGAAGCAGCCTCATTGAAGAGATGCTCATACATGTGGTTAGGCCTCAAGGCTTTTGAAATTTGGGATTTATTTGGCTGAATACCCCAGAAGTCATCCTGAAGTTCTCTGTGACTCATCTAGGCTGCCTGAACTTCTCAGGCTGAAGAGAGGAAGCGACGAGCAAGTTCGCTTAGGACAGAGCTTCCTGTTGTGCCTTGAAAAGAAGGTGTTTAGAAAGACCTTTTGCATTATGTTCTGCTGATTCAAGTTGAGTTCAGTGACTGGACAAAAGCAGGAGAGAAAATGCTGGCTGTGGGATGGTGGTCTTGCCAAACCTTTTCCATCTCCAAGGGAGGCTTATTTTGGCAGAATGTCTTTTTGAGTTGCTTTTTGTTTGGGGAGGCTGATGGGAAAGATGCTCCTCCCCAGGCACTGAACTATAAATTTTTGACTTTCATACAACCAAAATGCCTCTGAGTAGACGTGGAATAAGTGACGAAAAATGAGCTTTTACCAAACCTGTGGAATTCATTTGAACTTTGCCAGGTGTTTAGCTGTAAGACTGTGAGGTCCTGTATTTAACAGCTCATATACTTTGCCAATAATATGTGAAGTGTTTCATTATCTTGTACACTGTAGTTGGCACACATCGGTTTGCAAAGAGCAATGGTTTATGATATTTGTGGATTCCACGTGCTGTTGTAGCCATGAAATGATGTGTGGTGAATAAGACAAATATGTAAGAATGAAAGAGCTCATATAGCAAATACAGGATACTTTCAAGACTATGATAAGTAAAACCATAAATTGTTAAGTAACATCAGTATTTTGATTTTTGTTTCCTCTTATGAATGCCAGGAGTGAAAAACAAGTAAGAGTCTTGCCTTTAGCTCACCCAAGATGTTCAAGGAGTCCTTGGGATAGATGAAGAGCCTATTTATTTTGAGGCTGCAAAATAGCCAGGGCTTTTTAGGGTATTCAGCCTGAAGGCCAAATTTTTCACTAATTAAAGCTTAGTTTAGGTGGACAAGCTTATTGGACCAACTGTGTACTCACACCAATTCCCAATATCCAGTGAGCTATTTCAGTCAGTATTGAAATAATTACTGTGAGGTTCTGGTTGGACGAAAAGGTCTTTGTATTTTTATGGATCTTTTTCCCTTTGGTGTTTTTTCTGTTTTCTGAGTTTTAGTATTTCCAGAGAAAAATTAAAATGCTTGAAACTTTACCCTACTTCTAAGTAAATCTCTGACTGAACAAGTTTTTAATGTGTTGCTTTGCAGCATAGCAATGTGTGCAAGCGTGTACTTCTCTATGTATGAATTTTTGCTGAGGTAGGGTCTAAGGATGAGAAGCGACTGACTGCTTACACCAGCAGCTCCCCAGGCATGGGAATCTAGTGTGTTGCAAGAGTGGCGACATTTGCTGTGGCAGTGCTTGCAGCAGCCTGTGTGGTCTGCCCTCCTGGCCTCAGCAGCCCGTCTGGAGAACTGGCAGGAGCGAGCTGCCCGGGAGACCTCGGCAGACCTGGGTGAGCTCTCTGACAGCCCACCAACGAGTCATGGGGCTGCTACCCAGCTGCGGCAAGCAGGGAAGCTCAGGGAGATCTGCTGGGCATCACCAGTTCTAAGCCAGAAAAAAACAAGCTCTGGGTATCGAGAAGAGCAGGGAGCAGAAGCACTGTGGAAATGAGAACCAGGAGCTTCTCACTTTCCTGTCTTCTGCAAGGACTTTGACAGACTCTGGTGCATTTGTGGTGGTTGTGCTGGTGGTCAGGAACTCTGTCAGATGCATTTTCTTTAAAGAGCTAGTGAACTTTTGTGTGTGAACAAGAAAGCAGGTCATTTGTTTGATGCTGAATTTTGATATTTGTAGTACTTTTCCCCTTGAGGTGGTTTAGGAGTATAGAAGATAATTTTAATGAAATTTTCTGCATTTTCTGTGCTATAAACACTGACTGAATGAAAAGGTCAAAGACAGTCCCATCCCCTGTGGGACTGGAGTCTAGTATTAGCCATCTGACCAAGAAACGATTGGCCGAGTCAGTGGGGAAGACGAGGTGATGAGAGGACACGGTATGAGTAACACTGTGTCTATTTGTCTAAATTAGTAGACTGTAATACCTGCGTAGATGCAGATGATCACTAGTTCGAAACAGCTGTTTCCTTTTCAAGGTGTTCTTATTTCTTTGGGGGAAGAAGTTGCAAGTAGGGTATTTGAAGTTGTCTGAATTCAGTCGTTTCTCACTGTCAGGGAAGCAGGCACTTCTAAGAGATGCAGGTTTCCCTTTGTGTTTAAAAAAAGCAAAACCCAAGAAACCTCCAAAAGAGCCCAAATCTTTTAAGGAAAATGATGAAAATAAAGCTTTCCACTGAATCTGCCTTGTTGTGCTTGTACTTTTGTGTTTAGTCTCACTGCTAGTGACTGCACAGAGATCTGTCATTCATATTCCTGACGTGACTGTTATGAAGCTGTTTCTCTGGCACTGATGGCGTAGCGCGCAGCAAGACCAGAGGATTCCTAGATTGACTTTCTTTCTGCATTCGCTGCTTAACCTCCTTAACCTCCCTTTTGAAGAAACTACCTTATCTGGAGCAAGTAGCATACAGAGGTTGAGATCCGGCAATGTTTTTCGGCCAATAGCCGTTCAATATGCCATTTTTATTCTCCCAGCTTCCACAGTGGAGTTCACTATTTTCTATTTCATGTTGGTTGTCTGGACTCTCCACGCACTAGATGGACAGAAACTTTCCACAGACATAAAAAATGATCAGCAGTTTGACAATGGAAATATGTGTTTAAAACAGGCATAGATTTAGAGAGGACTTAAGAGTGTCCTAACTATTAGTCTGTCATCTATTTGCGCTTGTTGAGCAGAAAACAATTCAGTAATGTCTAGCATTTAGTGATAATACGTCATGATTAGGGTGTTTATGTAGGATAAGGATAGCAGAAAAATTCTGAGAAGGCTTGCATGGTACATTTCTGAGTGGCCTAACCCCAAATCTGGATCAATTACTGACGCTCTCCGAACAAGGTAGGAAAACCAGACCTGTCTGTTTGGGCCATATGAAATGTCCTCTAAATAGCCTTTGAAAACTTGAGCATGCTGTAAATTTTGGTTATTATTAATGAGCTGGTGTTTGATTTTGAACTACTTCTTAAATGAGAGAAACATGAGATTATTAGTTTATTTTTATCATTATCAGTAATAACCTAAATGAAATTTCATAAAGATACTTGTGAATAATTAATAAAATAAAATCATTGACGTTTTATCAAATCTTTGTCGAAGATAGATCTTGTGAAAATATGCAGTTTGCATGAATTGAAATAGAAAAGCCAGAATCCCATCTGCCTAAAACAGAAACCTGTACAATGCAGAGAAGGAAGGTACAGTTTAGGATACCAGGAATTTGAGATACGATTCCAGTATTTTTTCGTCGTTGTTCTAAGACATCAGTGCATGTAGAAATAACAAGACACATCCGTATTTCAGTGCACATCATTTTAGGTCCAGGAGTGCCAAGTATGAAAATAATTTTTCCGTGTGTTGCACTTTAATGAGGATAAAGTGACAGTTTTAGAGTCACAGAGTGCACATAACAAGATGAGCAGTGCTGCTTCAGCACAACTTGCATGTACTGTTAGAAAGAGGTATATACTTAGCAAGCAAATGACAGCCCCGAAGTTATGGTGATATTGTAAGGCATTGGTATACAATGGTTATCTTTTATATCACTCTTAGAAGCTTGGCACACGTAGTTTATGCTCTAGAACTTAATTTCCTTAGTATTATATTCTTACAGTCCTTAAAATCTGCCATATATCCAGAAATGAATACAGGCAATTAAAGAATATCGTAAAACTTAGTATCTTGACAGGGAAAATTATTAGAAAGCTGAACATTTGTATCAACATCTTATTTACAATACTGTCTGTTCTCTCAGTATATGCTCACAGCTCTCCATTGTTGTTATTGGGAATTGCATATGCTGAAGTCCAGCCAAATTAAGCTTTCATGAGCAGATAATTAACAGATAAATGTAGTATCTCTGAGCTCTGTAAATTAGATGTTCGCCAGAGCCCTGGTTATGTTTTTTAACCTCTGGTTATGTTTTTTTGCCTAGCTAAATTTCGTGTTCTTACCTGCTATTTTTTTATTCAGTCTATAGTTTTTGAAAACAACAATATGCTTCATGGTGACTGATGATTTTTGTTTAAACTGATTCTACGCATTGCCATGAAATATTCTTATATTACAATGTAACTTAGAAATATGATCCATTTCTTTAGGTGTAGTTAATAATGCTCTGGACTTTTACTGTTGTAATGGTGTTAATTTTTCCCAGTCTCTGTTATGCTGGTCTGGCTTGCGCAAAGAGTTTAAAAAAGGCCAGGAACCTAAGACCACCGGCATTGCACGGAAATAACATCTGAAAAGCTCCCAAACTTACAGTCTGCCCTCCTGCTGATGAAGAGCAATAGAAGACTTGATTTGGGTTTATTTGTGGATGACTATTTTCTAAAAAATAACAAATCAAAGAAATAAATCAGTGCAGATCTTATATGGCATTTTATCTGCTTTGATTTGTTGCTTGCTGTAGCATGACTGATAGAAAAAGAAGTATTATTTTCCTTCTGGGAACATGCTTAAGCTTATTTCATTTATTGTGGTACATTTCTGTCATTTTGCTCGTACTTTGAAACACATTCTACCACTTCTTTTGCTTTTTACTTTTTTTTCCAAATCCGCAGATTTTATAGTCATCGGTTCCTACTCAGTTTAAGTTCGTCTTCTTTTTTTGCACCTTGGGTCAATCCTGCAGTTCCTATTTAGTCCTTACTTTGGAGAAAAGCCTTAGTGACTTCAACAGGTGGTGTCCCGGAATCAGCTCTTGGTTGTGCTTTATTGAGTGCCTGGTGTCTTTGAGAGAAATGCAGCTGACAGCACTCTGGAAGTGTAAGCCAAAATCTTTGTCACCATTCAGGCCCTCCAGAACTGAGCTTTCGATTTGGTTTGTTACCGAAGTCTCATCGAGCTACTTGCATGATGGTCAGAGCAGTAAAGGGCGACTGCAAAGTCGGTACCCTCCTTTCAGAGCCCTAAGAAGGAGGCATAAGAGTGTACCTGTGACTCTCTTCACAGACAGGTTCAAAAAAGTCTGCTATTGCTTAGGTTGTGTGCTGCCTCAGCAGCTGAAAGGTGCCTTCTTTATTCAAATGATGGACTGTGGAGTGGAGATGTCCTGTTCACATGTACACATAATGCATGTGCTGTAGGATGGGGCGAAATGAGATCCTGAGTTTGTTTTTACATCCAGAATCTGCTCCGTTAAGTTGCCAGGTTCCTTACTAGTGTCCTTGAATGCGGAAGCATGTCTGTTTTGCTGGTGTTTTGCTAAAATTGTGTTTCATTGTAAAGAACAGGTCTTATCCCTTTGGTTTTTTTTAATGCTACATTCACTTGTGGAATCCTATAAGCAATTATTAATGGCCAGACAGTTAACAGTAAAATAAAGGTGTGTATGTCTTTGATTTGGACTTAAGTCTTCAAATCATCTTGTGCTGAGTAATGCAAAATGCTTCTGTTGTGTGATCATTTGTATCATCGCTAATGAAGTTGACACACCCATGATCTTGGTTTTGGCTTTGATACCTGGAGGACTTACTGAAGCAGCGGGAGGGTTTGGTTGTGTTCCACATCTCACAGCATCATGTGACACTGGGACAGTAGTTGCCTCAGCGAAGCAGGTGATCAACACTGGCATTATCAGTCTTCATTTTCACTCCCACTTTGATTCTGCTCTGCTTCCTTTTAGCTTCTCACTTTTCCTCAATGCAACAGCAGGAGAGCATTGTAACTTGGTCTGTGCAGACAAAAAAAGACTATAGATGGCTTGATCTCCATTTTTTAAGTACATATCTGAGCAAATGTAGGTGATAATTCAAGGTTTTTTACTTTGTCAGGGAGGGTTTACAATATCTAAATACTGGACATTTAAAGCTAATGAGATTTAATCTGGGAATAAAATGAAAAAGAAGTTAAGCAAAGGTAAGTAATTATTGGGAAATTGCTAAGGTATATAGTGGACTATCCATAAGGAAGTCTTTAAAATAAGATATGTTTCCAAAAGACATGTGCTGTAAATCAACCAGAAGTTATAGCCCGTGTGTCAGGAGGCTGGTCCAAATGGAGGTGGCGGTTTCTGTTGTACTGCAGAAAAGCAGTAAGGAAGAAGGGACTTATTGCTCCTTTTCAAGTTACAAACACCTCTTGGCTTTTCTGTCAAATAGGCCTTATTAAAAATGGGTTGTATCTTGACAAGAAGGATAAATATTTAAACTCCATGGGTTTTTTCTTTATTTCATTCTTAACTGAAAAGGTAGTCTCTCTTCAGGAAAAACAGCCATGTTAATAACTTTTAATTGTTAAAAATTATTAAAATGTGCTAGTTTGCAGTGTTGAGAGACTTTGCTTCAGTTTTAGTGTAGGAGAGGAAAGCTCTCTCCCTCCTTTTTCTTTAAGCTGTCTGGGTCCTGACCTCAGATTCGGGGGCATGCCGTGCTGTGCAGAAACCACGGACTTCATCCTTTCTCCTCCTCCACTGTCAGTTTGGGAAGCAGGAATAATGGATCTCCTGAATGACGGCAGTGATGTTAGTATGGGATTTTGCTTGTAAAATGAAGTCTTCCCTTCCAGATGGGGAGGACCTAGCATCATCCTACCTGGTGCCACTGCGACGGCTGCAGGACTAGACCTGGCTTTTCCCACTGCTATGGAATGTAGGCAGAGGTGGTACACTCGTCCTCGTCAGCCACGAAGAAGTGCTGTGAATTTATTCAGCCCTCTGAAAGTGTCCTGTTTGTGTTCGGCACATTTAGAAGCTCAGAAATGATGTTAATAGAAGTATGCTAATAGGTAGAAGGAACAAAAGTAGCTATAATATTAGCGTAGAAAACACACAGGAATAACAGAATAGCTTTGCTGGTGGAGAAGTGGCACAATACATCAAAATTCAGGTTCAAACAAGCTAAATAAATTAAGTGTATCACAGTATGCCTGCGGATTCCAGTTAGAAGGAGTATTATAATGTTGTGGTTACAATATTGATCACTTGGTTGGGCAACTAACAATGAGCATGATATGCTAAGAGAAAGTAAAAAATCACAATAACAATGAAAACCTTTGTTTCTGTATAGACAGTATAAACATCACATGGGTGTATAAGACAGAGACTCTCTTTTTTTTTCTTTTTTTTTTTCGGCTTGTGATTTTGGCCTGCGTTACTGTGCCAGAGATGGCCCAAAAGGTAACTATTGCAGACTCAGTGCAGTAGCGATCGCCATGTGCTGAAGCTCAACATTCTTGTGGGAGTGAAAGAGCCACAAAGGTGACAGGTAAAACTGGGGAAGCCTCTCTGAAATGAAATTAAAACAGCCATAATGTTAAATTTCTTGAAGTACCATGAAGTATAAGGGGTGTTTTTAGGATCTTTTTGATAGGTAGTGTGCATTTTCTCTCTGAAAATTAGTTTCTGAACAGCCTAAAAAAGAATGAAAGAAAGAAAAAGACGTAATTGAATATGTGGAAGTCATTCCAAATAAGTAACATACAAAACAGAACAAACCTTCACAAGATGCATGTCAAACTGTAGTAAGGTACACCAAAAAGATTTTGAAGAAAATTGCAGAAGACATAAAGGTAAATAAATTAACTCTTTTATTTCAAACACATTAGAAGTTGAAACTCTACTGGCATATCTGTAGAGTCGGTGTATGAAAGAAATGTGATAGCATTGTACTGATATTCAGTATGGAGAAGCTTACAGCTGCTACAAGATTTTTTTGCAGGAGATGAGGCAAGGAAACATATTCACATTGAGGCAGAATAGTTTTAGGCTGAATATAACATAATTTTTACAAAATTATGAGGACAGATGCTGCTTAACCAGGAGTTTAAATAACACAAATATGAAATTGCTGAATTGTTAATTAGAGTCTGTGTCCTGGCTGTTACTAGTAGAGGGACGGAAAGTGGCTGTTCATGTTGTCAGTCTAGAGTGTCTGACTTTGTGGCAGGCAGACTGTTAGAAGCTAACCGATAAAGATTAGGTGGGGAGACGCAGGGATATGTGTCATGAAAGATTGTCGCCGTGGTTTTGTAGCCCTGCTTCACCAGTCTATCAATTTTTCTGAAGGAGCCAATGTAGGGCGGTTGGATGCTGTATGCTGCCTCTCCAAGAAACATGGTCCACCGTCATCACCATTCCTCTTATAAAATTATGGTGGTGTTCAGTAGGTAGGAAAGTTCCCTTCTGAGAAGGATGTGAGAAGTAAAAATTTAACTTTTAAGAGCAAAGTTTTTTTCCCACTAGGGTCTTACTGGGTTAGTCTGTGTACATGGGCCTATCAGTGTATTTATGAGAGGATGAAGCACAAGGTTGGCTTATTCAATCAGGAAAGTCCTTTGTAGGGCAGCAGAAAAAGGTCATAACACTTAATGACTGAAAGATAAAGTGGCAGATGAAATTCTATATTAATAAAAGCAAAATAATCAATTTAGGGAGGAAAACCAGCTGCGACTGTATGTTATTCAATCCTGGACTCTACATTAGCTGTTACTGTCCAGGGAAGAGACCTTGAAATAGTTGCAGGCAGGTCTTTGCAGGTCTGCAAACTTCAGCTCACAGCTAGTCAAAAAGATAAATAAATTTTAGGAATTAATAGGAAGGGAAAGACAGCTAAACAGAATCCATCCATGACTGCTTACATGCAGGATAAATTTCTTGTTATTTGTAAAAGGCCAAGTAAATAGATGTTAATTTACTTAAGTACTGACGGATTTCATAGGAAGCCTGTCCAATTTAGAAAAAAAGAGGCTCAAAGGGTGATAAAAGCATCAAAATATCTAAATGAAAGTTTTTTGAAGTCACTTTGCAAATCGTTTCTCCAAGCCCTTACAGCTGTGGGATTCACAGACTCTGTTAGTTGGCTATACTTTAAAAGTGTCATGATTGATGTGTCATACCATAACTACCAAGAAACATCAGACTGTTAGGAAAACAGCCTAGTGAGCAACGCACAATACTTATGGAGTCATTTCAGTATCTCTTAGCATGTAAAGTTGTCTGTGATCTTTGAATGGGCAAACATCTTTAGGTTTTTTGACATCTAATGGTACGGGGTGATGTTTAGTATTTTATGTTAGAGGTTACAAGTTAACTGTAAAACTAAGTTTGTAGCAAATGACACTTCATGTGCAAATCATTAGTTTAAAGACACAGTATTTCAATGTTAATTTTTATTAGAGATCAAAGAGAAAGAAGATGCAAGGTGAAAAGCAGAGGTCATGTTTTCTTGTGAGAGGAACAGAGGTATATAGTCATGCATATGCCATGCATGTCACCCAGAATTTTATTAACAGTTACCTTAGCTTTCTTTTCTCATTCCCATGCTTTCTGGGATTTGAAGAGGGAGGGTCACCTCTCCTGCCCTTTCCTGTGCAATAAGTAGTTAACAACATGGGCATTTTCAATGTCCTGGGGCAGTCCTTTTGAGTTAACAATTAACATAGGAGAGACACCCTGACAGTTATTGTTTCAGCCTCTCTTTCTGCAGACTCACAGAAGTATTCTGGTTCATGTTTGGAAATTTCACACTCAGAAGGATTTCTGTTATCCAAAAGGACTAGGTTATTATTATTATTTCCTTGATGTCAGCATAGATTCTATAGGCTCTGGCAGAAATGGTGAGGACAATTGGCCTTCCCTCTGCTTGAGATCTGACTGTTACATAAATGTAATGCTTAGCGATATCCATCAGTTTAAATAAATATGTATAATATATCCATATATGCATATAGATAAAATGAAATCTGTATTGCTTGTTTGTTACCCTTGGGCTACCAAAAGTTTTGGAAACACGTAATGATGTCTGTTGCCTTAGCAGAAGTTGCGGTAAGTCTGTTTACTTAGCATTATTTTTTGGATGGACATACTGACTGCTGTAAGTGACATCAAACTCAGGCTGAAAGTTTCCAAACTGAGACAAGCTCTGCCAAAACAGAAAGAATTCTGTTATTGTTGAACTCTAGATGCCTAATGTGCAACTCTCAAACAGCAATGCTGTGTTTTGGGAAATTCTGATCAACTGGGACCCAGAAGCAGGCAATGAAAAGACACTGCAGGCTCCAAATGACAAACTCCCTTTTCTGAAAGGGCAAAATGAAGGGAGGTAAGGGATTTTCACAGAAAGTGCTTGTTACTCCTCCTTCCTTACACACTTCTAAATGTGCAGTTTCCTATCTGACAGGGTTTCTCTGCTAGGTAAGACTTATATTTCTTGCAACTGATCAAACTAGAGGAAAATAGAGTAGTAAGATCAGCACGGCTAGTAAAAATGAGACTGATTCTAAAGCATACCATTCAACTTTGTATTTTGTAATTTACTGTAAATTACGATACTTTCATATTTTTTAGAATCATAGGTTGGAAAAAAATCTCTAAGATCATCAAGTCCAACCATCCAGCCAACACCACCATGCCTACTAAACCATATCCCGAAGTGCCACATCTACACGTTTTTTGAACACCTACAGGGATGGGGACTCAACCACCTCCCTGGGCAGCCTGTTCCAATGTCTGACCACTCTTTCAGTAAAGAAATTTTTCTTAATATCCAATCTAAACCTCCCCTGGTGCAACTTGAGGCCATTGCCTCTTGCCCGATCACTAGCTACCTGGGAGAAGAGACCAACACCCACCTCACTACAACCTCCTTTCAGGTAGTTGTAGAGAGCAATAATGTCCCCCCTCAGCCTCCTCTTCTCCAGACTAAACAGCCCCAGCTCCCTCAGCCGCTCCTCACAAGACTTGTTCTCTAGACCCCTCACCAGCCTCGTTGCCCTTCTCTCAACACGCTCCAGCACCTCAATGTCCTTCTTGTAGTGAGCGGCCCAAAAGTGAACACAGTACTCCAGGTGCGGCCTCACCAGTGCCGAGTACAGGGGCACAATCACCTCCCTGCTCCTGCTGGCCACACTATTCCTGATACAAGCCAGGATGCTGTTGGCCACCTGGGCACACTGCTGGCTCATGTTCAGCCAGCTGTTGACCAGCACCCTGAGGTCCTTTTCTGCTGGGCAGCTTTCCAGCCACTCTTTGCCAAGCCTGTAGTGTTGCATGGGGTTGTTGTGACCCAAGTGCAGATCTCGGCGCTTGGCCTTGTTGAACCTCATACAGTTGGCCTCGGCCCATCGATCCAGCCTGTCCGGGTGCCTCTGCAGAGCCTTCCTACCCTCGAGCAGATCGGCACTGCCAACTAACTTGGTGTCATCTGCAAACTTACTGAGGGAGCACTCAATCCCCTCATCCAGATCATTGGTAAAGATGTTAAACAAGACCGGACCCAACACTGAGCCCTGGGGAACACCACTTGTGACCGGCCACCAGCTGGATTTAACTCCATTCACCACCACTCTCTGCACTTGGCCATTCAGCCAGTTCTTTATCTAGCAGAGAGTACACCCATCCAAACCATGGGCAGCTGGTTTCTCCAGACGGATGATGTGGGGAACAGTGTCAGTTAGGGGAATTCTTCAGACTTTTCCTCAGCTAACTTCCGTGGGAATTTATATGAGTAATGACCTCAGGATTCTTGATGTGGAAATAATTATCCTCCTACTGGATGCTGCCTTGTCAGCCTGTCTAGTACTACCACAGATCTCTGTGTGTATTCAGCAAGGCCAAGCCTTGAGAAACGAAGCTTTATCACGCTGCTTTGCTTTTCCTGTGTCCTAAGACTGTATACTTCTAGAAAGTGTGGCCTTCGTTCCTAGACCTGGGAATGACTGACCAAATCACCCATCTGTTTTCTTCTTTTTTTTTTTTTCCTCTGTTTTTTCTGATTAGCATCTTAGATGCGTTGTTCATTCGTTCTTTTTGGTGTCTGCTGATGCCACTTCTTGGAATATAAACCTACAAAGAAAAATACCTCCCTACTTGCATCAGAATGGTAATATATTCAATAAATGCTCATTTGCTTCTTTTGCTCACTTCTGTTTATTTAATGAACTACCAAGGTGTTGTAAAGGACAACTCATAATCAGGAGTCTGAGGATGTACAACGTGACATGACAATGTTGTTCACTCTGAGATATGAACGATGTAGACTTTGGTACTGACACTGTGCTAACTGGTAGCTCCACACTTATCCTACTGGGAGTGCAAGCAAGGTCAGCAAATTGAAAATGACAGATGTCGAGCACCACAATTCTGGTAAGGGCAAAGGTTTCAGGGCATCTGTGCGCGCAGTCTTGCCTTCAGGGACATAAAAACTCACATGTAGCTCGTCAAGAAACAGACATGTATCAATAAAATAAAGCCAGTGTGTAATTAAACAATAAAACATGACAAGCAGTGCATTTCTAGGGAATTACAACATGCCTTGGGTGGAGTTATAAGACATGAGGCCAAAGGCTGGATATCTTTAATCACCCAAGACACAAAGAAACCCCCTAATGCTGATGGTGCTAGAGAAAGGAAGAGTGGTATGGTGTGGGCAGTGTTTCTGCATGCAGTTTAGAAACCAAGTTTTTATTTTCTCCTATTTGGGTATAGAACTGTCTGTATCGCCTCCATCGCTTTTGCTGTGTATGGCCTCAACTGGTTAACCTACTAAGACTGCAGAATGGCGCTGGCGCATCCAACCAGCTAGTCACTTCTTCAGCGCCCAGATAGATGTCATGTGTGGAGCAGAAAGTTCTACCCTGGATTAAGGCAGATTTTTCAGCCTCTGTGCCAGGGCTGGGATTTCCATGAGTAGAGCTCAACAGCAATAAGAGCAGCCGCTACCTCTGGTACAGGGAACAAGGCACCGGGAGAATGAGAGGATCCCTGGGATGCTGTAAGCTGGATTGCTGAGGGGTCTGTGCTGAGGCTAGGGATGGGGAAACTTGAGGTGATATATCTGGGGTAGCAGACATCCTGCGACCATCGACTTGGCCAGAGAGGCCCAGAGGATGAGCTGGAAGCCAGAGTTGCATCATCCAGTGAAGTGGGACGAATGATGAGGGAGACCATTTCAATGCTTTTCAGTGTGGGTGATTAAAATACAATTGTGATACCATCAGGTGTCCTGATGGCTACTATTGTATTTCTGTACAGGGGGCTGTGAGATTTCAAGGAGCTGTGGGTGGGATGGTCAGCTTCTTGCTCTTCATGCTGATCTTCTCCAAGTGACCTTTCAAAGGATCTGAAGCTTCACCCAAGAGACAGGTATGAGGCAATGCTTGCAGGTGCAGTGTTTCTCTTACCCTCTGCTCTTCCCCTCTGTTATCTTCTGGCATTTGGCTGGAGAGGTAGAAGACTTCTGCAGAGCCAGAAGACTTCTGCTGAGAACGGTAGCTGGCAGCAGGATGTCATATTTCAGTGAGGGGCAGAAGCAAAACCCGGAGTGCTCGCTGCAGTGGCAGCTCCCAGGAGGGTGCGAGAGTAGCAGGCTCTTGGAGAAGAGGTCCTGTGAGGTGGAAGCCTTTGTGTCATGCTGGTAATAAAACGTTCGAAGACGGAACATGCTGATTCACAGAAATTGAGACTGTTTGTGGGAAAGGGTTGGCTTTCACAAATATCTTGACTTGAAAACTATTGTGGAAATAAAGTTTTAGAACTGTCAGAATGTTTTGGTAGTTTCGAACTGAATGGCTTTCTCATTCAAAGTTACTTTGTGTTTTGAAAATTAAATGTAATAGAATATTTAAGAAGTTGAATTGAAAAGATATGTTTTGAAATCGTCAAAGTAAAATGTTGGCCTTGAACTCCAGCATTTTTTTCTTTGCTCTAGGTCTTTAGCTTTGAAAATTTTAATAATTTAAACCTTTCCTTCCATTAAGTGTGGAAAAACATATTGATATCTGGAAAACTGTTTACAGGGAAACCGTTTCTCTCTCAGCTTAACATAATGGACTGTCCCACTTCAACATGGAGTAACCATGTTTAAAAACAACAAGTTTCTAATAAATTCACTTAAAAAAATAAATAAAACAATTCTATTGCTCCATAAGCCACCTTTTGCTGCCGCAATTAGTCTCCCACAAGTACAACCAGGTTTTCTGATTTTAGGCTTAAAATGATTATGGATGATTGTAATGCACTCGAAAGAAACCAAATACAGATGGTTAAGTTTGAACAATGTTTTTCTCACACAGTATTTAACATTCAAGAAAGTCATAAAACAAAGAAGTCCCAATTCAGTACTGTGCAGCATGTCCTGCTGATGTGTTTATTTCTGTTGCCTGGATTTTAATCACTGGGATGTGCTCACTTCAAATGTGATGCTAAACATTGCCCATTATTGTAATGCATTTCCCAGGAACGTGCATTCTGACTAGCATGCAAAGCGCAGGAGAAAAGCATAGGGGGATTATTATTACTTTTTTTTGAATGTGGCCTTAAGAAAAACAATGGTTCATTCTTTCATGACCGGGATTCTGACTCCTACTTCTGCTGTTACCGTTTAGCAAAGGGAAAGGGCCTTCCAAGTGAGCGTGAATTACAGCTGTACCTGCGGCCTGGCAGTGCCAGCGGGCCATACTCGAAGTGTGAATTCAGCTCCTCATTGTCACGCTTTCTGCCCCCGCCGTGCCAGGAAGCTCAATGGCGTGGCTCGCAGCCTTACCAATGTGCTTAGTCAAGCTTGCAGGGCTGGACACCCAGTCCCCATCTGCTCTGTGCGGACATTAAAGTCACTGCTATGCTTTTTCCTAAGAGTAGTGGTTTGTTGCAGAGTTCTTGACTATAATTATGTCCCACAGTAACGGCTGTGCAGCAAGATGTGAGTCAACTGACTACTTCCAGTGCAGCAGTGGTTGCGTTTTGGTGGTGATGCAGATTTCTAGAGCAGTGAGCAAGTTCTATAGTGAAGCCTCATTACCAACGTTGTTAGGTTAGCTGGGCTTGCTGGTTCAGCTTGTATGATAGATGTGCTTCTCACCACGGTGATGTTGGGGTGCCGCAGTGCATAAGACATATCGAGCAGATATGATTGTTTTTTTCTTTATTTGTAACATTGTTGGCACCTTTGTAGTACTATAAATAGATTCAATGTATTGCATTAAAATGATGGCAGAGGGCGAAGGTGGGTGGAATGTAAAGCAGAATAGCTATGGGGAAAGTTGGCAGCTTTCCAGTTTTCTCATATTATTGAAACTAAGACAAATTTTTTTTTTTCACTTAGACTGGCTAGAAGCTTAACATCAGCTCTGACTCAGTCAAGCATAAAAATTGTTCATTCCATGACTCTCCCCACTTCTAGGGCCTTTCATGTATTTTTTTACCTGGGAAACTTTATGACGGTAATATCTTGCAACGTAAAACATTACTGTCCTGTGCTGCCCTCGGGACTTCATCATTATAGCAGAACGCCAAAAGCAGCAGGTTGGCATGTTGAGCTGGCTGGGTGCCTCCATGTCATTAAGCTGTGTTACCTGTGTTACTGAAGCCTATTAGTCCACATTACCTCTCTTACTGAAGCCCAGAACTCACTGCGTGGCGTAGAGGCAGAGAGAGAGAAAGGAAGCGCTGCTGGCAGACATCATCAGCTAGTTGTTCTTGTCTGTGACTTCACGATGTTTAAGGCACAGCGGAGCTTTTTTCTCATTAGTGAGAGTCAGTATGCAGAAAACAGATCTCACAAAGTGCTGGTGTACTGTGTCACCCTGCTCCATCTTCATTTCAGCATCATCCACTCCCGCCTTGCCTGAAAAGTTACACACTCTGCAGGATGCCTTGGGAAGATGGATTGTTTTCATTTGCAGGGAGGTTTGCAGCAGAGCACTTTTAAAATGACATTGTAAGAAATTGCTACAGTGCAAGACCTGCTCTGACTTTTATTTATATAAAAAGAGATCAGGGTTAGGATTTCTACTTGGAAGAAACCCATGATTTTACTAGGACAGGGGGGCTCATTCTTCTCTCTTGGCATGCCATGCTCTCTGCAATGGCAGAGAGGCAATAAAGGCAGTAATAAAGTGGCAATCAAAACCAACGCTTCAGTAGTCCTGAGCCACAGTTTGTGGGATTTCATTTGGAACTTATTTACCTAACCCTCTCCCACACAGCTATCTGTCTTAGGCACCTACAAGAGTCCCCTCTTCAGAGCATTTGAGCCAGACAGAATCTTAAATTCAGTTCTTCCTCAGAGCAGCCCAGGAAGGTTTGTTGCTGGGAAGGGGAAGTGCAGAGAGGTAAGGGTGTAGGGACACTACAGGTCTGGAGTACGGGGATGGCAGGAAGGACTCTGGAGCTGGGAGCAATACAGTTGCATCCGTGCCACATTGTACCAGGTTAACTGGCCCTCCTAAGAAGAAACCTGTATTTCTCAGGGATGTGCTGGGGCTGGGGGGCTGTCCTGCCACCAGATCTGACTGAGAACTTCTCCATGTCACTGCAACCCACTGTGCTGCACCACAGGCAGATGGTGCCCGGGGGGTCAGAGCTGTCATTGTTTGGGTGCTCTGAAGTACAAAGTGGATATGCAGCCACTAGGCCATCCTTTCCTTCACCTACAGCTGTGGTTAGTTGGCTACACCAACAGTAGGACAGTACCTGATGCTGACAGCAGTGCTTCTCACCTGGTAGTACAGCTGAACAAATAGTGTAGAATGAAGTTACAGAATCACAGAATCACAGAATCACAGAATAGTAGGGGTTGGAAGGGACCTCTGTGGGTCATCTAGTCCAACCCCCCCGCCGAAGCAG
>Ga0065711_1010520_pt1 | contig 20288 bp, 18 predicted proteins | sample Hoacrofraction12_FD_59098 | JGI IMG/M metagenome (GOLD analysis project Ga0065711, IMG submission 59098) | Hoatzin crop microbial communities from Cojedes, Venezuela - Epithelial fraction 12 v2 (version 2) | ecosystem: Host-associated > Birds > Digestive system > Esophagus > Crop | place... | reverse complement strand
AACTAGACTCAGCGCCGCTGATGACAACCCTCTGAGTTCTGCCATTCAGCCAGTTCTCTATCCACTTCACCGACCACTCATCCAGCCCACACTTCCTCAGCTTCCCTAAGGGTTGGGAGCAAGTGAGGAAAATGAGGCTCCTATGCTTCTGCCTGGTCCTCTGAGGACCCGGAGAAGCCTTGTCTCTCACACAGGCAAGTGGGAGCGTGCCTGGCATCATGCACATGGCTGTGAATAAGCTGGGCATCCTTCCTTCAAGTCCCTGGCCTCCAAGCGTTGGTGCTGGTGAGGAAAGCGATGGGGATGCCCGTCAAGAACAGGGATGTTCACAGTGTCTTTGGCCATTGAAAGCATCTCTGTCCCCTCTAGGTGGGTGTTTTGTTTTTTTTTTTTTCCATTTAGCAGAGGACATCCCATTGAGATGGATGTCATCCTCAGATTTCCTGCATTCTTGAAGCCATTTCCATGCTGTGGGTAGATGACTTACTGTACTGCTTAAAGACTTAGCATGGTCGGTTATTTTAATCTGCTAATAATAGTATTTATAATAGTATTTAATATACTAATAATAGTATTATTAGTATTATATATATTATTTAAAATACTAATAAAAGTATTTATATAAATGTGAATTGATACTTTCTCCCAAAGGTCCACTGGCATTTAAAAGCTAGCACTTTGTGTTTCAGTAATACTGCTAATCCTAAGCATGAAAAAATCATGGGTCAAACCATGTAAAATTATGTCTAGCTTTAAAATTGGGATTTTAGAAGAGTGTACATATCACGCTTTATTTAATGTAATATCCTCAGTCACTGAGGTCTGTCCTTTGTCACTGCAGTCATCTGCGTTTCATAACCTGGTGATTTCTTAAGTAAAACCAGTCAAGCTTCCTTTCCAAAGTAGTTGGTTTCTTCTGCTCCTTACATCCTCTTCTAGGAACATACTCCTTTGTTGGTGACCTGAAATAGTGCAATACCAGAATTGTTATTGATGATGGTTACTATCTAGGTATTCATATTTCTAGTCATGCGCCACGCTGCATCCTTGATCCCCTTAGCCGTGTTGGGTGTAAGTCCTTATTCCCTTCACCGAGGTGTCAGATCTTGCTTGAGGAGGGGCTGGGGCCCTCTTCTTGCCGCTGCACAGTGGTGATGCTCCTCCTGTTCCCCAGGAAAGTAGCAGAATAGGAAGCAAAGCTGCTGTGCCCACAAGGTGAGGGAGGGTGGATGGGACAGGGTACAAAGGGGGTGCCGAAGGGAGAGGTCCCACGGGGAGGGGTGGGATCTCTGCTCCCATGCTCAGCCTCCCCCAGACCTCGCTGACACCGAATCCACACATCTCGCCAGGGTTGCAGATGCCATCGTGAAGATCTCACGGATTTCCTGTGTCAGGCACAGGAATGCTTTCCTCTGGCCGTGGCCCCCACGTTAACCAAGTTGCTTTGTTTACCCTAGATACACTTTATACTGCTCTTCAGTCGGCAGGGGAAATTAAGGCTTCAGAAATGGTATACGACGCTACCTGATAAAGAGAAGAAAAAGATCATTCGAGAAATTGTTCAGATTATTTTGTCTCGCAATCAAAAAACAAGTAGTTTTGTTGACTGGAAAGATCTCAAGCTTGTTTACAAAAGGTGTGAGTAATTTTATGAGAACATGTAATTACTATTCATGTAAGTAACACGTGCTAGAAGAGGAAAAATAAAGGCTCGCATTAAGAAAAACACCAAACAAAACCCTAAGTGCTAGATTAAGCCAGTAGGAGCCTGCGGTCGGCAGTCGAACGGTTTCTAACAGCACAGTGTCCCTGGATAAATTAGCAGGGTAAATTGTGGGGTGAAAAATACTTGCACAATCTGTCAAATAAGAAAAATGGGAGTAACCTAATAAGTATTAGTGGTTGAAATTCTGTTAGAAGGCTTTAGGCTTCACTGCTCCTTCTAATTCCCCAACGCAGCCTGCTGAGACGTCTGCTGGGCTTTATCAGGCTCTCCGGGAGGTCGCAGGAGCTGTTCTGAGGCACTTTCAACATTTAGTCAAATTTTGTTTTTGAAATATTTGTTGTTTCTGAAAGCGTTAATTCCCATTTCCTTTTCCAGACACATCCCTGTTCCAGAGTTACACAGTGCTTAGCATTAACTGCCTGTTAATTCTTGTAAAATTGTAGCAAACAAAATTAGCCTTAAGGTGTATAGCACACTGTACAAATTAAACAGCACCTCCCGTTTAGTAAAAATTGAGTTCCCCGCTGTGAAGTGGTGGATGTAAACATCTGACCAGATGCTGTGACAAGCTGGGGCTCCAGCCACCGCACCGGAGAGTTGAGGTAGATCGTTACTCCCGTCTTGGGTTGATTTAAACATAAAGTTTTGCTGCAAGTTACAAAGATTGTTTGGTCTAAGCAGTGTCATGCTTTCTGGCCCTATGTAAAACACTGCCAGTCATCTGGTAGCCAGCAGGCTTGCTGAGATGTAACACCTTCCACCTTTATTTTTGCCTTTATTTTTATTTTTCAATAAAGAGCAGTAACTCATGCTACAGTTTAATTAACCCCACTGACTGCAGTGCTATTGCAGCAGGTGAGTGAGACCTTTAAAGTACTATTGACTTACTGTTTGTTTTATTAAGACCATTGTTGGAGGTATCCCACTTTGCCAAGGGTGGAGTTTGTTTTCTTAACTAAATTAAGAAGTTGTTTAAATTATCTGATCTTTTTAAGTGTTCTCTGGGACATGACAAGAATGAAAGAAAATTATTATTTTTAAGGACAAGATAGACATTAACAGTCATTTGTATAGCTTCTAAGATATGAGCAGAGCACTGAGGATCCGGCTGTTCACTGTCACCTTTCTGCCTTTGTTTCCCTAGGTATGCTAGTTTGTATTTCTGTTGTGCAATAGAGGACCAGGATAATGAGCTCCTGACACTAGAGGTCGTTCATCGATACGTAGAGCTTCTGGACAGATACTTTGGAAATGTAGGTTTTACTTTCTGCCGTGAACTATATTCCTGACTGTCTGATAAATGAAGAGTTATCTGTAGCTGTTTTGCTTCTTGTTTTCATCTGCACCACTTGCTCCCTAACCTCTCTTAATCCAGAGTGAAATTCATTATCACAATATTTTATAAAATAGTGCTGAAACTATCGTGAGATTTTTCTTCCATCCTTTTGCCCCCCAGAAATTAATCTTAATGCTTTGTGTATCTTTCTCAGAACAGACGTCAAGGGGAAAGCTTGAGGAAAATTACTTAAACCCCCATCCCAGGGTGACGGTTCTTTAGTTCTCCCTCCTGACATCTTTAGACATACTAGTTTTGTTTGTTTCATAATACTGTGTAAGAATTAAGGACATATAAAGAGGAAAAAGATAGTGTGGGGTTTTTGAAGAAAATACCCGAAGAAGGTCCAAATAAGTCTTTCAATAAGTCTTTAAATACTACAAGAAACCCACCTTTTCTAGAAATATTCTTGAAATTGTTGCCACTACCTTAATTCATCTCTTATTTAAATCTCTGTGCCATGACTCACATTTGTACCACCTCAAAACAAAAAAGCGGTTGGTGACTGTAGGGTCACTGGGACAGGGAATTTGTCTTGCTCTGTGAAACTGTGTGTGAACATATGTAACCCATATTACAAGCGCTGTATAGGACCTATTATAAGGTTAGTAGGCTAGGAAGTCAGCTTTGTTCTCTGAAAACCAGTGTGGAAGTACTGTATCATATAAAACGTAGTAAGTGGAATATTTTTGCTGTAAATCTAGGCTATATACGTGGAGACAATAGGTGCAGAAGCTGCAGTATTACAAAATAAGCGGTATGTTTCTTCACCCTGCTACCTGCCACAAGAGTCCATATGTTGAGTCCATTTGATCATCTTAACTTTTGCCCACTAGTGCTTATAATGCTGTAAAAGTCATTTAAATGTTGGGTGTCCTTTTGTTCTGGCAGGTGTGTGAGCTGGATATTATCTTTAATTTTGAAAAAGCTTATTTTATTCTTGATGAATTTATAATTGGTGGAGAAGTACAAGAAACTTCAAAGAGGTCTGCAGTGAAAGCCATAGAAGACTCTGACATGTTGCAGGAGGTAAGGCACAGGAAGGCAAAAGGCAAACACCACGTCTTCCTGCATCTTCCTTGTTTGACAGGAGCTTAAAATACAGCTAAACACTTCTGGTGGTTAATTATCCAAATGTGTCTTAAGTTCAGTTTCAATAGGTACAACAATGCAGTTAAGGCAGCAGTTGCATCAGCTTTCAGTGCAACCCTCTTGCATCTTGCAGTATCATCGGGAGGCTCTCTTGCAGTTGAACTGCTAGAATTTCTTGGAGATTGTATTAAGAAACAGTTTAGACATATCTAAGATATTTATATAGTATAAATACAGAAAAATCTATTCAGTTTCACTAATATATTGGAAACAGATGATCTACTATTAACATTTAAAATTGGAAAGAGTATGTGCTGGCAAACTCCACTTCCATTCATAAATAAACACCTGTGTAGTTTTTCTGCAGGGCACAGATACGTAACCTTTATTCAGAACCCTGCAGGAATTCTCTTCTGTAACTTGTACTGTTGAGCCAGGAATTGCAAAAACAGTTGAATGTGATGGATTTACTTCATTTTTTCTTAGGTAGTGAAGGATCCATTCTAATATTAAAGGAAACAGCATGCTGGTGGAACTAGCTAGGGTTATGCTGTGCCGGTCGAACAGCTTTTCAAAGTGGTCTGGCGTTTGCACATGAAACTGGGCCAGCTATGTACAAAGGCCAGCTAGACATGATGAGTTTAGCCACAACGTGGTATGTCATGGTTTGAAGACCAGATTCTAAAAAGCCATTAAAGGTTTTTAAAGCAGAATTTTTTCTACATTGTAATTAATTTGATCTAATTCCATGCAAAACTACAACTGTCTTCAAAGAGGACAAGAGGGTTTGTTTGAATATTACTGTACCATTCCATAATGTATCAACTGTTTCTTCCTGTTTTTTTGTGTCCTCCAGACAGTGGAAGAGTACATGAACAAGCCTGCATTTTAATGTTAAAACTACCTGGAGAGGAACTGCTGTACGCACCTGTAAAATGCACTTCCTGAAATTGCTTCCCAATGTGCCAGATCCTCAGAGAAATACCAAAACCCAATAACTAAAGCGGTTTGTTTGTATAACGGTGAAGATGAAGGTCAGCTAATGTAGCAGAGGATTTAACAGTTCTGTGCTTGCGTTACTCTGCATATGAGTTTCTCAGAATTGTTATTACCCTTGATCTAGTTTCTCTTCTTGCTGGACTAAACACTTGTTTTGTATCGTGCCTTTTAACTACGGGTTTTGTCATCATAAAATGTTACTCTGACAGTACTTTGAAGAGGTATTTTTACTAGTTTTGGTCTACTGCTGACCATATGACTCTACTTTTGTACAAATGTCCATTGTTTTGAATGTAATGATTATTCTGCTCTAATAATAACTTTTTTTCTAAAAGCCAAATTGTTGTGGGCCCTGATTTCTCACAAGCTTGTTTTGAGAAGATTGACCCATCTAGTATAAGAAGAAGTATGCTTCCTTTTGGACCAGCCCCTTTCTTTCACTGTTTTGCTTTTATTTGCTGCTCTAGTCTGCTAAGACTGCTCCAGCTGCTGTTAGAGCACACTCCAGAACTCCATTTAATCTGGAGGACTGTGCTGCCTCGCGGTAGGCTGCTCCAAGGTTTAATGAAATCTTTTTGCTGCTGCATGCGGGTGGCCTGTTCCTGTCTTCCTCCTCATTTTCCTATGCCTTTCCTGGATCCCCTGCACCTGGACAAAGGCTACAACTTTTGGAAGCGTGCAACTTGAGAGCAGGAGGTATCCTGAAGAGAAGAAATTAGTCTTGGGGATTTTAGGGTGAAGACCATCTCGTGTATCTTTTGGCTCTGTATCCACCAATAACCATCTTTCCAGGTGGAGTTTTCCAGTCCCCAGTTCACACGCCTGTTGGGATCATCAGCTTTCTAGTAGTTGTACATGGCCCATTTTTGTGAAGGTTGGACAATTGAATCAACCTTTTATAACTTCATAAGCCACACAAAGGGAAAAAGGGTAAAATAGTAGAGAGGAGAAGAATCAGCTGTTCTCTGCATCTTACTGTGTCATAAAAACATTGTAGCTGCGTGTGGGGAGCCCGGTGCATTAACTCGCTTGTCTTTCTGTCAGTGCAATTTGGAGTCTATGAACTGACTGAACTGGCTTCCTTGGAGAGATTATTTCCTCCTTTAACAGAGTTCAAAGCTCAGAGAAACTCTATTGATCGTGGCCTGTGACTCATAGCTAGGTATTTTTTCTTTGTGAAATCATGAAATTATCCTATACAAAAAATAGGTAAGTTATCAGACAAATGTGCCGGAATGATCCGAGCATTGGTTTGCATTTCCCTTCAACATGTATTTTCTTTGATTGCTAGGATGTACAGTCAGTATTTTCCTTCAGGGATTTTTCTCATCTTGAAATGTCCTGCATGCTGCGTCTGATTTTTTTGTTGCTGCCTTCCCAGTCTGTCTGTATCTTCCCAGGGAGGGGTTTTGAGGGGTTTTTTTTGAGGGTAGCACTTTGACAGAACATGACAACTGTGCTAATTGTCAATCCACTTTTCTGTCTATGTTATCTAGTCTGTTAGTAAAACTGTGACAAGCTGGTTCATAGCGTCATGCTGCTCTTTTTTATAATTACTTTATCCATCTGTTTTCTCTGTATTGATGTCAAAGGCATACTTTCAGCATTGAAAAAATAGTGAAATTGCTGAAGGGCTTTTAATAGCTCTGAAGACATTCAATTTAGTAGTAAGTTAATGAAATTGTATGAGTTGTGTAATATTTTCTCATGGTTTGAAATGAAGTTTTTTGGAGTGTTTAATTGATTAAGAAGCCACTTCAGAATTTGCAAAGTGGCTCTTTCCACTCTTTACTTAAGTAAGTGACTTCTATTCAGTGAAATCATCAGTAGTTTCATTTGCTTTTACTCTTTTTTTTGGAGCCTTGCTGTGATCTCTGTGACTCATAATTGTCATGTTGCTTGAATTCTGGAGTGTATCAAAATAGGAGTTCCAAAAAGAAGATTTCTTGGTATGAATAAGGATATCATAAGCCTGTCTTTTCAGTCATTCTAAGAAGAGCTGTAGGACATCTTTCTCTCTTATTTCAAGTGAAGAAGAATTGCTAATGGAAAAAAAGAAGATATTAGCTAGGGGTACTTATGCCAGCCATATCAATATAGCGCCTGAAATAAATAGCATTGTCAAGTGTCAACTTGAAATGTGTGAAGGAATTAGTATGGTTTTCTTGCCTCAGTGCAAAAGGTCACTGGAATATGGTGTGCTTGTTGTGCCAGCTGCCTTTGTGCTACAAAGTTGGATAGAAAGTATGTGTTAAGCACTCTAAAGAAGTGCTGAATTATATTCATTTGCGCTCTAAGAAACTTCTACAGAATTGGGTTGCTTTTGCCTATACATGGGCTACACAGTGTAGGCAGGGGAGCGTTAATTAATGTGACTTCTGCAAGTGTCAGTCTGTATGCATACCACACTGAAGAACAGATTGGTTTGAAACATAAAACTTGTATTTATACTTCTTACAACCTTCAGTGAGAAAGGAGTCGCTCACCTGAGTGGTGTTATAATGGCATTCAGCTCAACAGCTTATAACCGCATTCAGCTGGACTCTTCCTCCAAGGGGAAGAAGCCCAAATGAAACCCAGCTATTGTCCAGTTACCTTTAGGGCACTGTGTCAAAATGCCTGTACCTCCAGCATCTTTATAGAATTCCACTGCTGTCAACAGGACTAGTGCACTGCTGGAGTATAGCTCATCAGAAGATTTGTGTCTCTCTTGATATCTTAGTTCTTTGGTTTTTCTTAAAGCAGGAGATATATATATCTTTATATATAGTCACAAATCTCTCTGAAGCATTGCCCATTTCATTTGCGTTTGCTGTCCATGTTTCTCTTTCCAACCTGCCTAACTATTCTAGGCAATGCTCAATGTAAAGTTTTCTGAGATTACTTTATGAAATTACCATTTAAAAAAGTGTTAGAAAGCAGGTTCCTTAAGAGTTTTCCCAATCTCACTAACATCTTTTGCACTTACCTAAACTCTCACCTTGCTGGCAAGCTTCAAGCACATATGCCCTAGTTTGCAAAATTGCATTTACTAAAATAACCCTTAATCATGGTCATGTTGCTGGCCTAGATTTCCTTCCTTGCTTTCGCCAGCTGCATCTAGCAAAAAGCTGCTTGATTTTCTTATTAGCACCTCTGCCTGGAGGATTTTTACTGTGATCTTACTGCTTACCAGTTGTGACAGGGCTGATTCTCTGTCATGCAACTATGTGCAACTTGTGAGTTGTGACATCTTTGAACATATTATGGCAATTAAGAAGAGAGAGACAGACATTAGACTGGGATAAAAATAAGTGTAATAATGTCAAAAGTAATATTGAAAGTATGACAGATCATCATGAGTGAGAGGCAAGAGTGGCAGGATCTCACAGGGTTCATGAATTTTTATAATTTATCATTCATTTCTGAGTGTTGTGGCTCATTAAAAGGTGTCAACTCTTACAAATAACTGTAGGAAAATTGGCATTTGGGTTGCCTTCTATCAGCCTTTGTTTAACAAAAAGCCACTGAAATTGAATCTTCAACACCTCTCCCTAGCTGCTGCTGCAAAAAAAAACCCTGAACTTTGAGAAACCCAGGTGGGAAACTTATTGTAAAGTGTAGGTGTGGTTCTGTGTCTGATTTTACGTTGGACAGAGTAATGCTGTACTTACGAAATGATGAATTACTATTTTTTTCATTTATTTTACAGTCCTTCCAATAGATAACGCATTTTTTATCCTCTGCCTAGCACTGTGCTGTGTTGGAGTAATACAGCATGCAGTAACGGTACATTAGGGGTCGGGAGGGAATGGTTTATAAGAAAAGATTAGAAGAGTTTAACAGTGTGAGTGAGGCTTTCAAAGGTACCCAGAGACATTCAGTCAACAGTGTCCTCAAAATAACAAGGCTCAATATAGTCCATAAAGAGAGAAAACTCCTATCCATGTCTGTTCATTACGTTCTGCTCTACTGCAAACGTGTTAAAAAATGAAAAAGATGTTGCTCTCACTCTACATAAATTGACTAACCCAACAGTCTCAATTCTGCAGTTAATCCCTATGGTGGGCTTTTCATTACCTGATGCCTTTATGAGCATGGAGTCTGCATCATCACTTACATCATTGTATTTTTGTTTTAGATAGCTGCCAAGAACTTGTGAGCTCATACCAGGTAAAAGCATTCTTCTGGGGAATTGTGACGACATTCTTACTAAATTCATTAGCATGCGTGTGCCTTAGTAAGATCATAGTACAAATAAACTACAGCTGATGATTTAAATGTCTGTTAGGATTTTTTGGGGAATTTTTTTCAGGCAGATAGCTGGTCTAGGTTGAAGTGTAGTAGTGAAAGCCTTTATAGCAGAAATAACGGGCTGTGCTGCAAGAGACTTAATGTTTGCTGTCATGGAAACCTGTTGCCTTGGAACATGACTAATGAGACCCAGGCTAAGGGAAAGGAAGAAGCTATTCTTGAAATTACTGTTCAGTGAACCCTAAGGAAGACCAGCAATATACATTATCATAAATTATAGTTATTTCAAGTTCCATTGCCTAGTCCACTTAACCTTATCTTTTTATTTACTTACTTAGCAGCTCTTGTAACCAGATGTTTGAACACAAAGAATGCTATAAAATAGTTCAAAGCTAATCTCTTGGCCATCTAGAAATAAATAACATCTTATTTGCACTCCTCTTTCCCAGTACACTGCAATATTTGCCCAACTTTTGTGGAAAGGACACACTGAAAACAAACTTGTGGCTGGTGTGGAATGCCCCAGTAAGCCGGGGAATAGTTAGCAGTTTAGCCAAGGATTTTTGCCAGCGGTTGTAGTTGTTCATTTTAAATACAGTCCAGGTACATGAGGTAGGGAACATTTTGGTGTACATATCCATATTGAAAAAACTGGTTACCCCTGTGTATCAATGGGTTAAGGTTGCTGCTCTCTAATGCTGAAAGGAAACTTGGTGGGGGGAACAGAATGTATCTTAAAGTTTACTTTGCCCTTCTGTCATCTTTTAAAATTCCTGCTGAGAATTCTCCTCTCTTCTGGGGCTGTTTGCTCCAAACCCAATACATACATTACACACTAGATTCTGCAGTGGAGAATAGAAACTTGCTAAGGTCTTCTGAGTGCCAGTGGTTTTTCTTGCAAAGATGAATTTTGTGTGTCTGTTGTAAAAAACATTGCTGAATATAGAAACTCTAGTTACACAGGGTGACCAGTTCATTACAGCGTGCTGCTCTCTGGACCAGGATCTTGCATGAATAAATTGCCAACAGCTGTGTAAGTCTCCCTGCCTTGTGGAGATCACGAATTGGGGTCCTTCTGGAAGCTAACAGCGAGAAGTCAGCCTTAGCTGAGCGGAGCCCACAATGACAAATCACAGAGGAACATCTTCCCAGGAGTTTCAGGTGAAATAATGTGTTCTTTTTGATTGCTCAGGAGGGCTTGGGACATGGTCCTAGGTGAGTATTATGCTGGATAACAGCTCTGAAAGAACAATCTGACAATATGGCCAGAAAGGAATATTCTGGGAAAAAGAACAAAGAACTGGCTGGGTTTGTAAGCTGACAGCTGCATTCAGGGCGAAGGAGGATTTTTTTCTGGTGTCTCTTGTCAGTGACAAGGTGGTCCTTGTTCTCAGAGGAAAAGCTGGCTTGGGCAATCAGTTCTTGTTTGGTAAGGACTGACGCAGAGTGTTATGTTGGTAATGACAAGAACGTTCTGCTGGCAAAAAAGGTACTGCAGAAGGCAGTGAAATGCTATAAATTATTTTTAAATATGGTAATAAAACATTGATTCATTCTGATTGGGTTAATACGAGGAAAACCGCACCATTTAGCATGACAGTTCTGTGTGACTGATGAGGAAAGTAATTAGTATGTAAAAAATGTTGTGTAGTAATGTATATTCTAACAATTATGTTTAAACCTGGCATAAAAGTGGAAAGACTAGGACCTCAGGAAATTATGTTGTTCATCCTTCAGTCCCAGGCAGGGTCAGCTGCACTTACATCATATCTGAGTGAAGTTTTTCAAACCTCTTCAAATCAATCTGTGATGGAGATCCCAAAATGTTCGTGGACAGTCTGCCCTGAAACTAAACTCCCCCTCCCAGCTGAAATGCTCTTCCTCATGTCAGCTCCTTTACTGCGTTTGTAAGCCCTGTGCTACTTGTGAGATCGAGCATAGATAGAGAAATCCCTTTTATTACCTGTCTCTTTGCAGCAGCCTTTTAAGGGGTTCTCTCTTCTGCTCTCCGACTCCCAGGTAATGCTTAGGGAGCAACGGAGTACGCGGATCGCTGTGCCTTCAGCAGAGGGATATTGAGTGGCTTTAACCTTGATTCTGTTGCATGAACCATAGTCAGTGGTGGCTCATGGGTAGCTGGTCGGAATATTTAAATAACTATATTGGTGAAACCCAGAAGCACAATTCGTTTCTCTTCCCCTTTTTTCCTATGCTCTGTAACTGCTCATAACAACTGTGCATGAGGCCTGGATTCGGCAGAGTACTTTGGGGTGTCCTCTGTTATAAGCATGTAAGGAAGCTCGGACTGCTTTCATGGGGCCACCTGCATTTTTGAAGTTTAAAGGAATCCCCCTGCCTCGCTGGCTCAGCGCTGTGGAAACAGCTATTTCTTTTCAGATGTAGAAAGGGGGAGTTCTCTTTGCTGTTACAACTCTGGCGTCATGCTTTAAAATAAAATCAGTGACAAATAAAGTTTGTTTAAATTCTAACAGGTGATGGCTGTGGGTGGGGAGGTTCCTGCACATCATTTTCCAGGTGGGAAGCAGCAGAAGAAAGAACTCACCTCTGACAGGCAGGGCTCTTCTGGAGGAGGGGGGGAACTCAAAATACCAGGCTGGATGTGTTTGGAAGCCAAGGCAAGCAGGGAAGTGAGACATTACAAAAGGGATGATTTCTGCGTTGCCTGGCTTCTCTGCCGGGGTGCTGGGGGCAGTGGTGCTAGAAGCAAGGCTGGGGCAGTTGGTGATGTGCTTCAGCCTGGGCACAGCTGTCCCTGAGGGCACAGGACAGGGCTCAGAGGTGTGCTTTAATAAGACCTGGCCATGCTCCCGGTAGGACTCATCTGGGAAAAAAACTATCAACATAAAACACTTTTACTGTAAATTGTACTAAGTACTCTAAATTGAGACCAGGCCCTTTGGGACACTGGGAGGGGTGGATGAATGAGCTGGGAGATACAAGGATTTGCTGTTGGTTGACTTGTCCTGCCATGTGCTAATCAGCACAGCAGCCTTCACATCCTGTGCTGGTAAGGTTGCCCCAAATATTACAGCTGAGTTGGAGCATCCAGTTTTCTCCTAAAGAATAGAAGAAATTTGAGATTCCAAATATCTGCATATTACTTGGGTAAAAGGAAAAAAGTGACAGACAAGTGAAGGGGTGCGTAGAGAGGGAGGAAGCCTCGGTTTTTCGTCTGTTCCTTAATGAAGAGACAAGTACTGTATTTGCTTATAAGAAGGTACTGATGGGAGATATGTGGTTGTTGAGGGTTTTTTTGTAATTTTTAAAAAGAATTACTTTCTACAGCTGCAGAAGGCCCTATATGGGAGGGCAAGCAGTAACAGTGTGGCACAAGTAAACAGGAGTGAAAGTGCTTACTGCTCCCTGTCTGCTCCAAGGTGATCCTGGCCAGGAGAAGGAGTGAGGTCCTCCCGGGCTCTGGCACGCATCTCCCCCTCTGCACAGCTTGGGCAAGCAGGAGGGCTGCCAAGAGCACTGGGGCAGCGGTCGGTGGCGGCTGGCGGCGGGAGTGCCGGCAGCCCCTCCTGCCTCCAGCATCCCCTCGGGAGCAGGGAGCAGGGCGAAAAACGGGGAGCCGCCCTGCGGGAGGCAGAGATTTTTTGCAGGAGGGAGGAAGAAGGAAGAGGTCCTTCCAGATGCAGTCTCCACGCCATATGGAGAGGAATAGTTTCAATAGTGTTATCCACAGCTTTCAACTCCTTCTGCTTTCCATTTCTGCATGGGCTGCCCCTCACCCATACTCTCATTACCACTTTCTTACAACCCTTCCCTGTTTTCTCCAGCCTTGTTTTCCTTCCTGTCCTTTTCCTGCTGTCTGCTCTAGCATAAACTCCCCTTTGTATCCCATCTCTTCCCTTCTCTGCTCACTTTGAACTGGCTTTCCATGGAGGGAAAGCAGTGGTCTGTCTCACCAGGGAAGGCAGGGCGGTGGAGCCCAGGAGCCGTACCCTGCTCAGCCCTCAGTGCCTGCTGCCAGCACTTCTTCGGCCTTTGCCTCTCCGCCTGTCCCTGTTTGTTTCTGCCAGGAACGCTAATTCTTTTAGAAAGCTTTGTTTGAGGAATGCCTACATTTCTGGTGTTGTATTCTCCATTTCTCCTTCTGAAGTAATGACAGTGCTCAGTTTAGGTCGGATGCATTTTGCGATGCCGTGCTCTGTAGAGTGCCTCATGCCTCGAGGTAAGGTGGCAGATAGGTCCTTCTTCAAACTGAAATGTCGTTTACGGCCTAAACTTGGGATTATGAGGCCTGTGCAGAATTCAAGTCTGTTAGCAATTCATTGCGAATCGATTCTAGAAAGATAAGCAATAAGAGTATTTTCACTCCCATTTTAGAGTGCTCTGTTGTCTGGAGTGAACATGGACACCCAGAGGCCATTTCTGCTACGAATTTTCCATCTGCCTGCTGTGTAACTATGTGAGAAAGCAAATTCTGGCTCGGACTGCAGATAGACAGAGACCCCAAAGAGAAGTAAGCAGTCAAACCAAGTCAAGGCTAACAATACCAACAGAGCCAAAAGTTCAGACAGTGAACCCATCTCTGCAAAATGACACAAAGATTATGTTGGTTTTTTTTTTGTTTTTTTTTTTTTTTTAAATAGGGAAGCGTGTTGGGCAGAGGCTCGTGTCATGGCAACTCTCGCCCTGTGTGTAACACTCTCTTTTCTGCACCTTTATGTTATATATGTTTGGTCATAGCAGTCATTTCAGTCATCCTTGGGCTTTCATATCATACCTGTGGCCTGCCCAAGTGCGGAGGGAAGGAGTGCAGGCAGGAGCGCAGCCGTACTCCAGCAGCGTTTTCCAGCTCGGCGACAAACCCCGTGTGTGCGGACGGCGCCCGCATTGCCACGCTCTCTTTCTGAACCTCTGCTTTTGCTGCCTGATTGACTGGCTTGTGTGAAGAGACTGAGCTAGCGGCAGCATTTCTGCTTCCAGCACCACGCTGGGGGAAGTCGGGAGTCACAGGCTGTAAGCGATGCTGCCCTCCAGGCAGCTGGGAACGGAGCTAAATATATCTCCTGTCCCCTGCCACGGCCGGTCGCAGCGGAAGAGCGAGCAGGCTCTGTCTGGGATGTGCTGCCGCGGGAGCTGGGCTCAGAGGAGGCTGAGGTTTGCAGCCTAAAGCCAGCAGAGGACATAAAATATCACAGACGTTAGTAATTAATCCCATGTAAGAGCTCAATCTCACGTTATCCAGCTTGTTCCCCTCTCCGTTGCTTTGCAGATTTTCTGGGTAAAATGCAGTTGTCCGTGTGACAGAAGGACTTGCTGTCTAGAGTTAAAATCTGAATTTTAACAGCCCCTTTCTAGATTACTTCTTTGGCTTCTAACTTACATGGCACCGGGCCCAGGTTTCCTCACAAAGACAGGGAATCATGGCTGTGTTCACGTATAATTTTTTTCATGTCTGCACACTTCGGTGCAAACTCAGCAAGACATGGGAACACGGGTGGGGGTCTTGAATTTGGCAGCACTGGACTTGTTGATGCTTCTCTGCATGTCTGTTTGGGCACCCTTGTCGGGTGTTACTGGGAAGTGTTATTGGGGCAATTTCAAGGACTGCTTAACAGCTACTTTGGGTTGTGTAAGCATCTTGTGAAGGTACTCCCACCTCACTATGAGCGTGGGGAGGGCTAAGACTGCCCCGCCGAGCTCTGCTGAGTGGGGAAGCGTTCCTGCGAGATGCACAAGCAGGGTTTACCAAAAGGCTACATGCCAGGTTTTTGGTTTGATTATTGAGTCAGTATCTGATAAATCAGCTTGCCCAAGGAATTATGTTTTATATTTTTTAGCATTCAACAGAAAAGTTTACCCTTTGGAGGAGCCGTCGGTGCGTACGCACGATGCGACTCTTCAGGCAGCAGCAGAGATGACCCCTGGCCAAACCCTCTGTGTTTGGGAGGAAGTTCAGGCTGTTATGTTGATACCTTTTTTTATCTTTTTAATGAAACCTCCTTCCTGCCATTTCAGAGGAGAGGAGGGTTTGACGTCATGTGCTGATGAGTCACTGCTTTTAACAGGCCAGCAAGCAGGGATTGAGAGTGCTGTCTGGAGCAGCTGCTCTGTTAATCATTCATAAAAAAGCCCAGAGAAAGCTCAAGGGGAATGCTTGTGAATAATTAAATTTCTGTTTTCATTATGAAGACACAGTTGATTTACCTGGATCTGATAGAATCCAGGTATTGGGAGGTGAGGGAGGAGGACAATGATCTCACCGATTTATTGATACCACCGTAAATAGCTTTTGGATAGTCATCAGTGTCAGTCAAGCATATACCTGATTTAACAATTTCACACAAAGATTGTGTAACATAGCTCTGACTGGCAGCTACATCTCACTTGCTGCAACCACTTCAACCATATCCATGTTTTCTAGAAGAGAGTTATTGGGGAAGCAAATGCCCTTGATACGCAAGACAGAGTCTACTGAAAGGCTGAAGGTCTGGCGTACATCATAGCCTTAAGTCATGTATTCTCGAAGGAAGCAGAGCTGTCCAGGTTTGTTCACTGATGATTCTACCCCATCATTTTGAGTTAATGCTGAATTAGTATCTTGGCAAGATATGTTGCATTGATCCTTGTTGTGATGAGCTTTAAACTTTGGTTGCTAACATGCAGGGATCAAAGAGTTCATTAGACTCTGCTTTGGAGGAGCAGGACTGTTATTTCAGCCAGGGTCCAAACTGGAAAAAAATCCTGCATGGTGAATTATTCACTGTTCAACTCTTCCTCTTCAAGGTTGTTTACGTCTCTTAGACAAGAGCTGCTGCCTTTTACTTAGAGGTAGAACAGGATGGACAGTTTTACTCCCAAAGCAAGCCCATCCGCTAAGCGGTCAGTTGAAGCTGCCTTAGAACAGAAGCACCTCACTTGGCTTTGACAAAATGTTAGATTTAACTTCGCCTACACAGTTGGAGTGCTGGGACCATTAGGGGAGTGGGGTTGCTTACAAACATTTACTTTAATTACCTGTACAATGCAAGCAGAAAGTTGTTATTCTGGTTGACAGAGGAATAATGAGGAAAAAAACCACATTATGAAACCATTTGAGTCTGAAGAACCTTTCTGTCTTTGGGCATTGTTTTCATGGATTTGTGATATCCCACCGATGTGTAGGCAGAACCTAATTAGCTACAGTCATTGGAAGAGCAAACTTTTAAATAATTTGTTGAAAATAGAATATGTTGTTCTTCTTTCAGCACTGTGGCCAATTTCCTGTGGATTTACCTTATTGAAATGATTAGTAGAGAAGTTTAATTGATCATATCAACTTCTCCATACCCACGTTAGCCTTCAATTCTAAAGCATTTTACCACAGTGAAATGCACTTATTCAGTGGGCTGCACTGTTTTTGATAGATGGAAAAAAATGTTGACAGCTGCAACCAGATAGTATCACTGTGGAAGGGAAAGTTGTCCTAGAAATGCAATAGCTGGTGATTTGTTTCTCTAATGAGACGATTTCCAGAGCCCACTTCTCAGTCTGCAGATAGGATGGGCAGTCTGGACCCTTTCAGAAGAGTTGGCCTCACTCCCTGAGCAGATACATGTCTCCTGATGGAGTAGGAGAGTGGGGTGGCTATTTAGATATTTAGGGGGGACAGCGAAGGACCAGCAGAGATGATATGTGAAATCTTACGGGAGGAGCAGGGGGTTTCGTTGGAACAGGTTAAAATCTGGGCTGCCAGCAACAGGCTGACTGTCCTGAGCTGGGAAATCAGAGCCAGAAGGATGGGGAGAGTAGTGGGCTAAATAAGCAGCTGAGCTGTAGCTCTTTCGAAGAGCAGCAGAAGTAGCGATAAATGAAGGCCAGAGGAATGCTGCAAAGGCTTATTTGCAAACCTGTAGGAATTGGCATTGGTGGAGAAAGCAGGAGGTCCCTGCTGAGGAGTTCAGAGGATGGCTGGACTGGCTTTTTCCCAAGAGGACCAGAGATGAGCCTGAGAAGCAGTAGCTGCTGGGACCAGGATGGCTGATGTGTCACTGTGGTGAGTTTGGGGTTGTTAAGGTTTGCGTGCTGTCTGTAAGTAAATGAGAGATGGCGCGTGTACCTGGGTCATCGCACAGCGCAGGAGATTAGCAACGAAGAGAGTGGGGACAAACTGGGACTGAAGATGGGAAAACCGGTAATGCTCAGCCCTTTTCACAAGCGTGACCTGGTACCTACCAGGGGACGCGGGAGCGAAAATTTTGGACTTCACATGGCTGAACAGAAGCACTGAAGAAACTGTAAGTAAACAGGTTGTAGCTAGCTTTTCAGATCGTTGCCGTGTTGTAGTGGGTAGTGTTGTCTGTGCAAACCCATGGAAGGTATGATCAGAAGGAAAAGGGGTTTTCATTGATTTTGGCAGTGGTAGGGCTCGATTTACAGTTGTTGACAGTGAGAGGTAGTGTATATAACATGTCCCAGGCAATTGGAGATCTTGAGCCAAGTGCTTTTCTTCCCCATAGAATCACAGCCTGGGAAAGAGGATGCCCAAGGATGGCTGATTTGTGACTTTGGTCCTGTGGCACAGCCTTCCTGGAGCTCTTCTTGTCTGACTTCTGCCTTCTGAGCCTTTGAGATTCCTATCTTTCAGCTCCTATTAATTTTAAGCCCTGGAGAAACTTAAATATTGAAAACTGTGATTCTAATAGATTAATGACATTATAAGTATACCTAGCTTTATTAATAAGTCCAGATATTGTGAGATTTGAATTCTTCAGCGCCACGAGCCAGTGAGTCTGGGACGTGGGATAAAGCCCAGTTAGAATATCACAGCTTAGGGTGGTTATTTATTCTAGCAGGGGAAAAAGTTATCAGCAAAGAAAATCATGTTGCTTGCAGATGGAGCCTATTTTTTATGGCATACAATAATAATGAAGGTCATCTTTCAGAGCAAAGTTGCTCTTGAAAAGTTGAGGAATATTGAAAATAGAGAAAATCAGACAGGAACTTATGAACTATGAGAATAAAACAAAATCAAAAAGAGGAAAGCAGTTAAAACCTAAAAAGAACACTGTTTCTGAGGCCTCATGTCAGATGTTGATTCTACAAAAGATACTTTTTTTCAGTTGCTCATTAAACGGGGTCCTACTGAAAAGTTATTGTTCACTGGGAAATCAGATGCATTGTGTAGCCAAATATCATATTGAAAAGGATTTCTGAAAATATGTGGATGCAAGAAAGCAGTAAAGCCTGAAGAGGTTATTAAAAGCCACCCAGAGAAACTGGCCATGTGAGGTGTATTACAAAACAGAGAAGCAATCAGCAACAAGAAATCTTCTGGGACACCAAAGCCCAAGGCTGCACATAACCCGGAGCACGCGGGAGCCTCTGAGCTCCTCTCCTGGAGGCCTCACCATGTGGGGGAAGACAGCTGGCAGCCTTTGCTCTGGCATTTCTGTGGCTGGAGGCATTCTCTGTGGGAAGGGCTGACAGGTTTAAAAAGAAGTTTGGAAATCTTCCCTATTGTCCAGCCACATTTTTTTCTCCTAATTGCAAAGCAAGTATAGGTTTTTTTTAAAAACAACTGATTCAGCCAGCCATTTAACCTCTTGCTCTCTGTACCCAGCAAAAAAGTATGAGTTTGTCTGGAAAAATAATAATTGGAAAAAGGTTAACATGAGGGACCAAAGCCATCTGCAATGAAATGAGGGGCTCTGGAACCTTTCACCAGCCTAGGTCAACAGTAACCAGAAATTGTCCAGTGGGTTTTGACATAGACTGTGGTCTCAGGCCAGCGTCCAGGGTGAGTAGCAGCCCCGTGACATCAAAGGGTGGGTATTCCCTCCCTCGTCAGGCTCTCTCGTCAGAGCGCAAGCCTGTCTGCTCGGCTGCCTGGGTGCTTGTTAGCGATCGAAGTGGTGTGGGGTAGGGAAAAGCACAACTGGTTGCTGGTCAGATAATCAGATTTCTTCCCTCACTTGCGGCCTCTCAATTCGTGCTTGGGAGAGGTTGCCTAGACTCCTCGAGCCTGCCGGCTCTCCAGGGCTGCAGTCAATGTCTTACTCACACGGCAAAGCATTAGGGAGTTCTTGTAATGCCGTAGCCTATTATGTTGGATGTGTCATTATCAATTATTGACAGAGCACTCAATGATTGGATTGTGACATTTCTGTTCTTTGTTCCTTTTATAAGAAAATGAATAGTTTGTAAAGTTAAATTACCAAGTTTAAAACGTAAAAAAGATGCTTGTTCTCCCATGCCTGAGGGATAGGTTTGTTTTCTTCGAAGGCCCAGGATAAGTTTCTCTTTCAGCCTCCATCCTTGACCTGACACCATGTGATTTACAAAGGGCTTTATGTCCAGTGTAAGCCAACACATCAGATGACTCCCACGCATCAGTTACGAGCTGTTCTCACAGGTATGGTACCAAAGGCTAGAACAGCGGTTCTGATTTTGGCGCAGTTACTGCCTACTCCCCAGTTCTCAGAAGTGGCTAGCAGGCATCCTCAGAATCGGTCATGGCAATGCTCATAAAGATGGAAATGCCTGTCACAGCCCCTGCCCTGGCAGCCTGGTTTTGCCTGTCGCGGGCACCGTCCCTCTGTGCGTTGCGGCAGGGATTCTGTGTGTCCCCGTGAAGCTGTTCTGCATTTTGAGAGCGTGGCACTGTCTCCTCGGAGAGACAAAGACGTGCCTTTCTTTTAGATCCCAGCCTACTGGAAAACAAGGTCAGCCTGATTGTTTTGGAACAGATGGCTGCCTTCCATGTAGTGGCATTTCCCTGGCTAAAAGGAGCCTGACTATACATAAATATCAAATGCAGCTGTAAGTGGATTTATAAGTATAGTAACAAAGTACAGGGTTAGGAGAACTTAGAGCTGCTGGCAAAATGACTGTGGTTTTTTTTCCAAAAAACCAGTCAGCATTTTAAGTTACTAGTTTTCTTTATCTTCA
>Ga0065711_1005802_pt1 | contig 20288 bp, 10 predicted proteins | sample Hoacrofraction12_FD_59098 | JGI IMG/M metagenome (GOLD analysis project Ga0065711, IMG submission 59098) | Hoatzin crop microbial communities from Cojedes, Venezuela - Epithelial fraction 12 v2 (version 2) | ecosystem: Host-associated > Birds > Digestive system > Esophagus > Crop | place... | reverse complement strand
TTCCTCTGCTTCAGTTTGTGCCCGTTGCCCCTTGTCCTGTCGCTGGGCACCACTGAAAAGAGTCTGGCCCCATCCTCCTGACACCCACCCTTAAGATATTTACAGGCATTTACAAGGTCCCCTCTCAGCCTTCTCCAGGCTAAACAAGCCCAGCTCCCTCAGCCTTTCCTCACAGGAGAGATGCTCCAGTCCCCTCATCATCCTCGTAATCTACCGCTGGACTCTCTCCAGTAGCTCCTCATCTTTCTTGAAGTGGGGAGCCCAGAACTGGACAGAGTGCTCCAGATGGGGCCTCACTAGGGCAGTGTAGAGGGGAAATATTAGAGAAATGTTTTTCTAATATAAAAAATGGACATAATTGTATTGATCAAAAAGGTGTATCTAGCCCAAGATTCTCTATTAAAAGCTAATAATAATCTTTTTAACCTGTTACTTGATAACTTCCTTTGCAGCCTCATATTTTTACTGAAAATAGTGAAGATAGATTGTGTCCTCAGTTGTCTATTCCAGGCTGATGAAACCTATTCTCTATAATCTTCTCTTATACTGAAAAATTCTTACTTGTGTACGCATACGCTTTGTATTTGTTGTACTGTATCTTTTTTGAGATAAGCCAAGAACTGCATGCAGTATCAAGATATGGGCATGCAATTAAATAACTTCCTATTCTCTGTTCCTAGCACTGTTTTGTGCCTTTGACTTGAGTTGTCATTTTCAAAAAAATCAAGAATTGAGTAATATGACTGGATGAATATCAGTTTTGAAATGTCAGCATATTCACTTATGAGTTACTAATTAAATACAATACATTAAAGTTGGAGAAGTATGTGAAAGTGAAATCCTCACAAAATTGTGCCTAAGATAAATAGGAAGCAACACTGGAAACACAGAAGTAGAACTAGCTGTACATGTAATATTGCTGAAAATGCAAAGTGTGTGTAAGACTTTCCCTTCAATTTTTTTTAATCATAAGCTACTGCAGTATTAACCATGAAGTCAAGATAAAGTTCTAATAACATCATTTAAGTTTATTTAAATGTGAAAATTCTAACCATACTGTTTTGAAAGTAAGTCCTTCTGAGCAGGGACACAAAAAAGCTCATTTCTTAAAATCAGGTGTTGCTTCAGTACAAACTTTAAGTGATTTGCTTTTTCTGCACATTGACTCCATGCTCAGATTAAAAAGGCTTCTACTCTTCTAAAAGTTTCTTTGGTTTGAGGGAGCTTTCTAGGTACAGGTTTTACAGTTAGTATTCCAGGTGATTTGGACTTAAATTGCAAATATGCAATGTCATATTAACAGAACTGTTTGGAGGATGATCTTTTACATGGTGTTAAATACTTGTATATGAAATCTTATTTTCTAGAAGTACCTTATTTTTTGAAAGTAAAACAACATCAGTGTTAAATGCTCAGGCGTAACTTCATAACAAGTTGTCTCTGCATCTTCTGTTAAAAAGTTGCTTCCCATTTGTGGGAAGGCTGCTGCAGAGTGTGAATCCTGCTGTTTGTGATTCCATAGTAAATGCTTACGGGACTTATGAACCAGTTCTGGGTTTTTGTTCCGTGTCATTTTGATACATCCGTTAGAATATACAGTAACCACAAGGACTAGATGAAAACAGAGTGCTTCTATTTTACTGAAGAGTGTACACAACAGATAAAAATAAATTAAAATATTACTACATAAGCTTAGAAAATAGACTTTAAATGTATTTAGTTTTCCTTGTGACAAGGAAAGTGCATTGGTCAATCTAGTTTCCTGAGAGCTGTAGGTGTCTGACGGGCATATCAGAGTTTCTTTATTGCGCATAAGAGCTGATGGGTGCTCAGTTTGTTCTGTGTAGTCCTTCACCATAGCTCATAATGTCGGAGAGCAAACATATTTGTATATGAAATACATAGTTACATGCAAGAATTATTTTGCTGTAATTCTTGACCATTCTTTGTTAGTAAATTCTTAAATTTTTTTATCTGTTTTGCAGCTGAAATGGTTCCTGTTTATGTGCACAGTTGTTCTACATTTGGACATATTTTAATTGTTCATTGATTAATTTTACAATCTAAGTAAATATTAAGAATTCTGATATTAGTTAATTAACCAGGCTTCTTTTTTTCCTTTTTCAAAGGAAAATTTTAAAACATTTCTATGTTTAACAACACTAATCATGCATTAACATTAAGATTTGAACCCTGAACCTGCAAGTAGGAAGTGTAAAGTTTGAGGGGAATGGTAGAGATGCTAGAGGACATCCCTTCTGACATAAGCTTGGCGAGCTTAATCAGGATGAAACAGTACTTTCAGAAACCTGATTCTGTTTCAATTGTAATGGAAAGTGATAGGTAGCTTATGCAAAGGACTTGTAATCAGAATCTATGAGGAAGAAGAGTTCTTGAATAGTCTCTCTTCCCCCTACCAAATCCCCCTACCAAACCTTTCAGTTTCTGGCTTAGTCTTCGGGTTTTTTCCCCCTATACCAGATAACAGCATAGGAGCAAGATGCTTAAAACACATTGTAGTGTGGACACAGGATACACATTGCCATTCTTTCTAGGTGAATATAACTGGGATATTTTTCTTCCAGAACTCTGTATTTGAAAGCTCCAAATGAGGATTTGTCTTTCATTAATGGTGCCATCAAAATTCATGGCTGGCAGAATTAAGACCCTTTATAGGAAGCAGGTTCTTATTTAGGTGCACTTGACTTTGCCAATACATCTTTAGTTTTCCTGTTTCTCATTGCAAAGAATTGATACTTGAAATACCCAAACAGTGCTAAGGTGATTATACTCCTGTAATACCAACAGACTACAATTTTATGTCCTGTAATTACGTAGGTTGAAAGATATCTTCGTAGGTAGTCTAGGACAGTCTGCTGCTCAGAACATGTCCAGTTAGAGCAGGTTGCTTGAGGCCTTGTCTGGGTGAGTTTTGAGCATCTCCAGTGATATTTCAGTCTCTCAGTGAAACGTGTTTTCTGGATTCTTCTGGAAGCCTTAGTTAATTTTTCTGACTGAAGAAAGCATTGTTACATGAAACAATGAAATTGGTTTGTTCCTGTCAAGTGCCCCTTCTGTGGTTAGTAACGAAAGCCAGATCTCTTATTTCCTTTCCTGGTGTCTCAACAAACTGGGCAAGGAGCCTCAAGCTTTGATAGACTTGGAAACATACTATTTCCTTAGTTTTTCTTTTTGTTTTACATAAATCATTTGTCACTTTAATATTTGGCTTATAGACAAGCTTAAGATCAGTAAATTCAACTAGTACCTTTGATTACCTGCTGACTCACTAAGCCATTTTCCAGTCTTAGAATGATCATGTCATTTATATAGTACTTAGGTGACTCTTTTGAAGATTAAACAAGATAGAAAACAAGGATATTCTTAGTGATTACACTAAAGACTAATCGTGCTCTCAGATTACGTAGATATTCACTACTGAAATATCACAACAGAAACTGGTAGCTTCAATTTGCTAATAAACAAGTACTATATACTATTTGTGTGGTTTTTGTTACCTTTTTTACTCCTCAAAGCAGGATTGCTACAACAAGGAGGGAGGAAAATATAATACAAGTGGGTTGATTTTTCTAAACTGTTTTGTGCAAAAACTTGTAGGTTGTTAGCAGCTCTTCAAGGTCTTCGGAAGCTTGATACTGACAGAGTAGTGAAATGAAGGATGGTGTTTTCAGATGTGGCTGATTCAAGTTCAGTGTTAGCTCATCGGTAATTCTTTGTAATAAAATTTCTGAGCATCTGCATTTTGTTATTCCCAGTAAAGAAGATGGCAAGGCTAATAATATGAAAACACAGTTATTACAAACATACCTGAATCAGAGATGTATGGGCTTGGAAGATTCTCCTGAGGACGAAAGTAGCAGTCTTTCACCATATGGCCGTGCAAACTGTGCTAGTACAACATAAAATAGGGCGGGAGCTAATGAACTTATGCAACTGCTGAGGAGTTAGTTGTTGAGCCACAGTCACAAGCAATAACAGCACTCCAACTGAGAGATTTGGAGGGTCTTTTTCTGCTTGGCTTTGAGTTTCTGTGACTCTCATTCTGCAGCCCTGGTTGCTGTTCATCTGCAGTAGGTGAGAGATTCCCTACATAATTTAGAATTGTAGAATAGTTTGAGTTGGAAGGGACTTGTAAAGTTCATCTAGTCCGACCCCCCTAGATCAGGTTGCTCAGAGCCCTGTCTAACCTGACCTTGAATGTTTCCAGGGGTGGGGTGTCTACCACCTCTCAGGCCAACCTGTGCCAGTGTTTCACAACACTCCCTGTAAAAGAAGTTCTTCCTTATATCCAGTCTAAATCTACCCTCTTAGTTCAAAACCATCACCCCTTGTCCTATCACAACAGGCCCTGCTGAAAAATCTGTCCCCATCTTTCATATAAGCCCGCTTTAAGTACTGAAAGGCCACAAAAAGGTCTCCCTGGAGCCTTCTTTTCTGCAGGCTGAACAGCCCCAACTTTCTCGACTTTCTCTCACAGCGGAGGTGTTCCAGCTCTCTGATCCTTTTTGTGGCCCTCCTCTGGACCCGCTCCAACAGGTCCATGTCTGTCCTGTGTCCAGGGCTCCAGAGCTGGACATGGGACTCCAGGTGGAGGTCTCACCAGACCGGAGCAGAGGGGCAGAATTCTGTCCCTCGACCTGCTGGTCACACTTGTTTTGATGCAGCGGAGGATACGGTTGGCTTTCTGGGCTGCGAGCACACGTTGATGGCTCATGTCCAGCTTTTCATCCACCAGTACCCCCAAGTCCTTCTCAGCAGGCCTGCTCTTAATCCCTTCCTCCCCCAGCCTGTATTGATGCCAGGCGTGACCCTGACCCTAATGCAGGACCTTGGACTTGGCCTTGTTGAACCTCATGAGGCTGACACGGGCCCACTTCTCAAACTTGTCCAGGTCCCTGTGGATGGCATCCTGTCCCTCAAATGTGGCAGTTTGGTGTCATCTGCAAACTGTAAATATTTTGCTCATGTTCTGTGTGTTGATCTGAGATTTGTGTTTAGATTGGTTGAAAGTGTATCTTTAGGATCAGGTCTGAAGAGTGTTATTTTTATACACTCATTGGCTTCTGTAGGACTAATAATACAGTTGCTGTTGTTCTTAGATGTTTTTTGGCATAGACTTGGCTAAAGAATTACTGGAAAAACTGGCTAGGAAAATCTGTACATATTACAAGTTAGGAGAGCACATCTGTATTTTGCAGGGGGCGGGGGGGGAGTGTTTGTTTTCTTTTCGATTAAGTTTTTAAATAAAATTTGGAAAACTTGGAGCAAGAGAAAACCCAGCACCAATATCATAGGTCAGCATATTTTCTATGAAAAATGTTACAACCTTTTTCATAACATGAACATGAAGTTCAAGTGTAAATTTCACAACTAAGCCTTGTATTTAAAATTCAACACGTAGTGCAAGCAAAGTATGAATATAAAATCGATTGTACTGGTCCAAATAAAAGGCCAATCTGTTCTAGCAGCATGCCTCTGGTAGTAAGCTGTAATGAATGCTTAGGGAAAAGTGTAAAAATAAGGCAAACATGATGTTAATAATACTATCTGACTACCTTGCTGCACACTGCTGTAACCTGACAGCTTGAGCTTTTTGTTTTTCTTTTTGAAATGGCTTAAATTTATACAATATACCTTTTTTCTTCTAATAGCTTCCCCTCGAAACTCTGATTTCCTAGAAGTCTTTCCTTTGAACTTCCAGTGTGCTGTCTTTTAAGCATTATCTTACAGTCAGTAAAGACTTTGCTTTTTCTGTTAAAAAGAAACTAAGCTGCAACCAACTGCTTCGTATTTTTGTAGTTCCTCTTTTAAATTTAACCTTAGTAATGGTGTACTTCTCACTTTTATTGTTTCTGCAGAGATAGTGAATTGAAATATCCTGTGATTTGTGAGCAGTCATGGGTAATGTCTTCTATTTAGTCTTCACATAACACCCCCCAATTTAGAGTTTTCCAGTGTAAGCTGGTTAAGCGAAGAATTCCTGTAATCTCACTTCTAGAAGAGTTGTCATTTTAAATCATCTGCTGCTCTGCATTTAGCAGCTTTCCTTGCCTCTGCTGTGTATTAACCCCTGCAAAACCACTCTCACTTTAAGTGCCTGCAATGTATTTCCATTTTGATTGAGATGAAGTTTCTCTTGTTTACAGAGAAATACTCTGTTCCAGAAGTTTCCTCCTTTTTTCTTACAATATTTTCTCATTGGATTCTCTACATTGGATTATTTGTCTTTGTAAGTTACCTATGTGGCATAAGCTTCACATCTACATTTTATTTAGCATAATAGATGAACTAATCTTATGCATTTTTTTGCTCATTTTGAAAACACTTTTGGAGTAGAAGTAATTTTTTAGTTTGGATAAAGAATAGCAGTACTTGTTTTTAAAAAGCTGTAAGTTCATTTGGTATATGAATGTTGTGGAAAACTAGATACACTTGAATCTTTTACTTTACAAAGATCTGAACTGGGCTATGCTAATACTGGTTTGTGATGAATGAATGAAAAAATGCTTGGAAGAGAAGTCATACTATCTTCCAACTCTTTACCTTTTTTATTGTATTATTGACAGGTATAATTTCTTATTTTAATAGGACTTCTGGCTTTCATAATGGAAAAGTGGAATCCTTGCCCTACAGTGTCTTAAGACATTGTTTTCAGGGAAGTGTTTTCAACAGTAATATATACCAATTTCACAGTATTTGTACATTTTCTTCTAATGTGAAATTGTTTGGGTTTTGTACAAGGGTACACTAAGGGTCTTCAACCAGACTGTGCTAATGTGATTCTTGTCAGGCCAGGCTAGAAACCACAGCTGATTTTGCATTGCCTGTTGAGTACTACAGTCCTGGTCCACTCGTTGTCCAGAGCAGAGAGTTGGTGCACACTATAGTTGTTGTCTGGCCCACCTCTGGGTTTTATTTCTGCAGAAGAAATGGTGAAGCTGTTTTTTGTGTCTAAGATGTGTGGTTGGGGTATGACTGGAGGCACATACAGGGGCAGAATTTTCATGGTGCTCTTGAATCTTCCAGTTCAGATATAACACATAGTAGTGCTCTTTGGATCAGTGGCAGTAGAGTGGGATTCTGTCCTTTGTAATTTGTGGACTAGATCTTTGTACTAGCCTTCAGTTATCTTTCCAGATGCTGATAAAACAAGATCAGGAAGAGCCTTAGAGCTGATTTCTTCAGAATGGGATTGTATCAAAGACTATCTGTTCATCATGTGGTAGAGGTTGTGGAACTGTGCCAGCAATAGAACTATATGCATCTTCTCTGCACACAGTTATCCCGCTTTGCTGAGTATTACGAGAAGAGAGCCTTTGATTAATCTAAAAAGGGTTTTGTAGAAAATTCTTTCATGTGAAAGCTGCAGTTTTTCTATAATGTTTTGAAAATTGACGTTGTGGAAAACAGAAAACAAACCTCATTTTTGTGAAAACTTTCTCAAGCTATGTGATTTTTTTAGTAAGCTTTTTAATTTTAGTTGGGGTGTTTAGTTTTAGTTAACTTTATTCCATTTTTCATTCCCTTCATTAAGAATGCCAGTCCAGCAACATAAATCTTTGTCTGTCTGCCTCTTGCAGCTCGAGTTTGTAGAATTGTGTCAGCAGTGATGCCCTGATCTAAAGGAAGGCTTTGTAATACTTTGAGAGTGTTTCTTAGAGAAGGTGGAATGATGGTGTGACAGCCAGCTAGCTCACAAATAGCGTACATTCTAGACTGCAGGAACCAAAGTTGAGGCTAGTTCCAGAAATAATGCCACTGGAAGGAGATGTTTCATTGTACCAGTCTATTTATTTGATGGGCACGTGCAACACACTGTGTGGCTGGCCCTACGTACTGCTAGGCACATTGATGACTTGCATTCAGCCTGTTGTATACCAGCATCATGTGGTGTTCTCCGCAAAGCTATCTTTCTACCATGTTGTCCTCCAGCCCACGCTAGTGTTATTCTGACACAGGTATGAGTCTTTGCATTTGCCTGTATTAAACTGTCTGGGACATCTGCCAGTCGAGGTTACTCTGGCTGACAGCCCGTCCCTTCAGGGAGTGAGTTGCCTCTTCGCTCCCTCCGACTTGGCGTTGTCCGTGTGCTTCCCGAGGGCACATTCTATCGTGTTCTCCAGGTTGTTTATGAAGATGCTAAACGATATTGATTCCAGTGTTGGCCCTGAGAAATGCTGCTCATAGGTGGCTTGCCAGTTGTACTTCAGACTGTTGAGCTCTATTCTTTGAGCCTGACAGTGACTTTGAGCCACTGCTTAAGCTACCTTCTGGTCTTTTTTTTCAGTCTAGTGTAGAGCAAACTATATGTTCCAGTGATAATGTGATAGAAGCTAAGCAGAAACACAGTTGTTTCATGCAAGTGTTAAAAACTGAGAACTACAGCCTGAAATAGCAAGGGATCTGTGTTGCTTCTTTGTAAAAAGAGTTTGTTCAGCGTTTCTCAGAAACCACATCCTTTTGAAATGTCTTGGGTTGGGAACGAGTGTTAATTTCAAAAAAGTAGACAGTCATTCTCAAGTAAATATCTCTTTCTTCCAAGATAATTTCATGGACTTCCTATGGCATGGGTTTTGGTACTTAACTGATAATTTCCAGGATTCTTGGGTCACATCCTGTTTAGATTTTCTGGTCTTTTTAAAGATTTCATATAGTCAGAGGGTATGCATTTCTGTAGTGTGCTGGGTTTTCATATCTTCTGCATGCAGATTTGCATAATGCAGTCATGCACTGTCAAAATAACTCTAGTTCAGGTATTATGTTTCCATTGTCAACAATTCCTCCTCTTTCTGCTTTTAGGCTAGGCTGAATTGCATCCTTATTTTTATAGCTAAATGCATTTGGCATTGGTTTTTGCAGCTTTATTCTTTTTAGCTAATTTATAAATGGGTAACTGGAGAATTGTCTCACTCTGCTTGCAATAAAGAATATTCTTTTAGATGAGGTTTGTAGTTCTTTAGCAAAATAAATATGTAAGGGTTTTTTGCAAACTTGGCTTTGGCATTGCAGGTATTTTGTGCAATGAAATTAGATTCTAATGTAGCTGTCAAACAGAAAAAGTAATGTTTACTGGGTTTGTACCTTGAATTACTGTTGTGCCTAGAATTGGAGGACAAAACACCAACAGTTGCACAGAACAAAGACTGATGGGAAGGGACAATCATAACTGGTATCCAGTTGCATTTTAATTGTTTTTAATTATGTGGTGGAATTTTTGAACTCTTGTAATTTGTCTGTTTTCTATTATAATTGCATGTCAAACAATCTAGTATTTTAAGTCTGTTTTGGGTATTAATTATATGCAGTAGCATCTGGTAAAACTGAATTATTTTACACTTCTTGCCACACATTAATTTTTAGGAGCATGACAAGAAGAACAGTGGATAGTTTTATCTCCTCTTACTGCAGGGAAATTTTTGACTAAGAAAGGATTTTTTTTTTCTTCTTCTTTTGCTTTTAGATCTTTCAAAGAACAGATTTACTGAAATTCCTCCTGATGTCTGGCTGTTTGCACCGCTGGAAACTTTAAATTTGTATCACAACTGCATCAAATCCATTCCAGAATCTATTAAAAACCTGCAAATGCTTACCTACCTTAACATTAGGTGAGTAATGCTTGTTATTTTTGATCTTTATATAATTTACCTCATTGGAGAGGTGGCATTCTACTTCATCAGGACATTGAGTGCCCTGGTGCCCTGATTTTTGCGCAGACAGATAAAATTATTCTTGTTTGTTTGTTTTATCCTAGATGTTTTAGGGCCAGCAGTTGTTGCTTCCTTTGTGGGAAGGAACTGACTGTTCAGTCAGTAAACGATGGTGGCTGAGGATAAGGAGAGTTTACAGAGTTTTCTTTGTTTTTAATATTATGCTGACAAACGTTGTTTAGAAAGTATAGGTGTAAATTTTTGCTGCTCCCAAGAAGGTAGTTTACTCTGGCCAGAAGGCCCTACTCATTTTGCACATTATTTACATCCATTGCTGTATTGCTGTTCTTAAACTTGGAAAACATATGGTCGGATCTTCTCAGAAGAATAGAAAACTAATATGAGCTCTGGAAGGAGAGGGAATCTAGAACAACCCTCCCATAAAGAGTGGAGACCATTTTCCACAATATTCCTTTTTTTTTTTTTTAGAGGATTTTAAAGAGGATTAATGATATGATAAAACTCAGTGTTTTCTGAAAGAAATTTGGCCTATCTTTCTTCAGAGCAGCAACAGTCCATTTCTCTTTTGATGGTAATTGAGCTGCTGAATGCAAATCTTTACACAGAAATAAAGTACCGTGTAGTTCTAACTGAGCGTTTTAGGTTATTTCAAGAGTCGACTCTTTCTAATCATCATTTGCCTTACTGTGCTTTATCTTCTTTTTTGTGCTAATGTCTGAGGACACAATGCATGAACATGTGAACTACAGTAGTTGAAGAAACTGCTAAAATCCTGGCTTACTAGTATTCAGTATTTTGTTACAGAAGAAAACCATGTGATCTCAAATGCTAATTTTGGGTTCAGATGACTGAAGAAATATATTGTGCAGTTCGTAGTAAAGTAGGCAGCTCTTGGAAAAAAAAAAAGAAAATTGAAGCGATGCAGAGAATGACTGTTTCATTGCCATGTTTTAATAATCAATTAAAAATTTTACTTGCACATTGTGTTTTTGCTTCTCATGCTCTCCAACCAGAAAAGCCTATCATATCTGCCTGAAATGTAACATAAAAATACTTCATATGTACATCCAAAACTTATTATTGTTCACTTAAAATTAACAGAAGAAATACTTCCATAAAGATACAGATAGAAGTTTACTTTAATTTTATGGTGTTAAAATTGCAGCATTTCTTGAAGCTGATATGTTGCAAAGACGTGAATTTATTTTTGTTAGTTTTACAGCCCTATAAACTGTAGTCATGGAGAAAAATGATGTAAAAAAACCTTTGGTTTAAATATCAAAACAGTGCTCTGATTCATATCAATTAAATGGTAGAAGTTCTGGGTTTTTCTTAATATGATGTGAACACAAATGTCAACACTTAAAAGGATTTGGTGTGGGTTTTTTTTTTCAGACTAGAACTTCTGGCCTTTACACAGTTCTACTTAAAGCAACAGCAATTACTGGAATTTTTTTACTTAACACATCTGAACAAGCTGGTTGTCCAATGGCTTTTTTAAGTGTATAAGTACCTTATTAAAAAAATTCTATGTCTTTTTGACCATGGCAGTCTGAAGTTCGTAGTTTTTTCCAGTACAGATTTAAATCGAATTGTCAGTAACAGTATATTTCTTATGTACAGAGCAGACATACATGCATGCAGTTGGAAAATGATATACACAGAAGAAATCAATTTTAATTAAAACTTACCCTCCAGACTATTGATCAGCAAAGTAATAAATTGATGTTAAAGGGCTTTTTGTGATGGCTTGGGAGTGACATGACCACATGACATGAGAAGCAGTGGTCTTGTATGAAGTTCTGCTTTGCTGAGAATGTTAGCTTTATATTGGTAGCCTGTCAGTTAAGGTGGTCCTACTGAAGGTATCGGAAAGCAGAATAAAAACAAACATCAAATGTTTTTTCTTTTAAAAGTTCTCTATAAATTTTAGTGTTAGATTAATTTATAGTACATACTCATTTCATTAAGCAAGATGGGGACCTAAAATTCACCTGTATGAGAGGCTTTATCTGGTTAATGATGGAGATTGTACCTGAAATTTAGATGGAATTGTAATATGTGGTGAATATCTCCTGGAACAGGAGAGAAGTTGTACAATGTATGTCTCTGACTCACTCACCATCAGGCTTAAAAACATTATAATGTAGCCTTGCTTGTTCATTTTTCTTTCAAGTCGAAATCTTTTATCAACGTTGCCAAAGTACCTGTTTGATCTTCCACTTAAAGTTCTGGTTGTCAGTAATAATAAGCTAGTCTCCATTCCAGAAGAAATTGGAAAGTTGAGAGATCTGATGGAGTTGGTAAGTACAATTGTGAATGATTTTACTAAGTAAGCTTAAACTTTAAGAGGTTGATTTACAGTGCATGAAAAATACAATTTAATAATTTTTTAAGTATCAAACTACAAAATGTAAATTCAGTTACTACTTTTTCTTAGTGTTTGAGCTCAAATTACAGGTGTAATATATTGTAGAGTTTCAAAAATGAGGTTAAACACAAATCAATATGTTGGATTAACTAAAGCTTTTATGGGGCTCATAAATAAAATTGCTTTTCAGTTTAATGCATTTGAGTCCCTTGCTAGTATGTTGTTAAAATGGTGAATTTTTCTGTTTACCATAATCATAATTCTATTTTGCCTCATATGTTGTCAGCAATCTTCTTTCCAGCTGAAGAGTTCATCTCTATTTGCTGTGTACTCTTATACAAGTTATGCCATTCAGTGATTGGTGTCTTGTTCTGTGAGTTTTTTTGGAGGGTGGTTAGTGTTTTCCCCCCCCATTTCTGCTATTCCTTTATTTTGGTGGGGGTGAATAGAATGAAAAGTGATATTCAGTTAATGTGTCTGTGCAACATGATTTTCTCCTATGGCATACTAAGGTTTTGTGCTTTGTCATCCATTACTTTATGTATATTAATATCCTGGGCTTTTTTGATCATTACTCTGTGTTAAGCTCATGTGTTCTGGAGAACTACGCACAATTATTCACCGACGTGGTACTTGAATGAGGTTTGATCCCCCTCCCCCCCCGCAGTATGTATGATTTTTTTGGTCAATGTGAGCAATCCTTACACTGTTTCCAGAGTAGCTGTGTATGCCCCAGTGATTCTTTTTAACGTGACCTAATTTCTGACCTATAAATCAACATTCTTTTTAATTCACAAGTAATATGAGGTTTTCTGAATGTTTCTAAGGCTTTTCTGATGTCCTCTATTCTTTGATGAGAAATTCTTTATGCTCACTTGATAGGACTGCAAGGTGGGATCGCTGGTGTTGTTTACAGGAAGTGAATGTTTTTCAGAATGGTGGTAGTTGTGTTTTTGGCTTATTTTTCAAAATTGTCAAACCTAGAATGCATGATTGAGGGCACGGCCATACTAGAGAGTTTCATTCCAGTACCTGTTACACCTGTTTAGAGCATAAGTAATACCTATACATCAAACAAACCTGACAACTGAGCCATGCACTAGAAAGATCCTTTTAGGAAGGAAATCCTATCTTAAATTTGGTGACGTGGACGGAGAAGAACTTGTGGTAGATACACAGCAGTTGGTCCAAAGCATCCTGCACTGAGACATACAGCTATGTGCAGGCATCGTGGTTGCCAAAAGTAGGTAAGCAGTGCCTAAGCTGAAGCTCTGGAAGTGTGTAGTGGAGGAGGAGGCTGGATTCGTCTGGTTAAGGCCTGGCTTCTGGTTGCTGACTCAGCTTGCCTTTAAAATCAGCTTCCAGTTTTTCATCAGATAGATACCTGTCGTTGTTACCTAGTCAAGGAAACTCATCTCTGAAGTGAATTTTATTGAATCAGAAATAAAAAAAGGTTAGAAATGGTCTAATATCAAGGGAATTGACTCAGTCTGGACTACATAAATAAAAGTTAAATTAGTGGCAGAAATAGGGCTAGCCTGTGTACACTTGGTGCAGCTTTGTCACCCTCTAGTGGTTGTATGCCGAAAGCTGGTGAGCCTGCTACTGCTTTTTGTAAATTTTTGGTTGTACGGATTGGTTCAAGGTTTTTTTTTACGGAAGAAGAATTTTTATAAAAGGAGTAGAATGTGAATCATTTGCCAGCAGTAGCACAAGAAGTTTTTAACTGATGGTAACTACACCAGGAACTCCTGATCCCTAAACTACAGTTTCAGTCTCAAAACCAGTCTTTCATCCTTCATTGGTTTAACTTTTTGAAATGAGTTTCTGAAACATGAATCACTGCATACTGAAGAAACAGCGAGATCTGTTATGGTACTTCTTCTCTTTGTGGAAAAAACAAGAAAGATAGGATTTTCTTTTTTTTATAGTATGCTTTATAGTAGTTTTGATAGCAGTTTTCCTTTGTTTAATTTCATGTAAGATGTTCAGTTAATTTATTAATGATATCTTTCTTAGGATATTAGCTGCAATGAACTTCAGGTTCTTCCCCAGCAAATAGGAAAATTGCAGTCACTTAGAGAGTTAAACATAAGAAGAAATAATCTCCATATGTTGCCAGATGGTAAGCTGCTAGTCTTCATTTCTTTGATGTAGGTAAACTAGGTAAAGTGTTGAGAAGGTATCTGATTCTTTTTTTTGTTTGTTTCCCTCAATGCAGAATTAGGAGACCTTCCTTTGGTAAAGCTGGATTTTTCTTGTAATAAAATTACAGAAATTCCAATTTGTTACAGAAAGTTACGTCACTTACAGGTTATAGTTTTGGATAACAATCCAATGCAGATACCGCCAGCACAGGTTAGTATTAAAGCATTCTAGTTCACAAATCTGCTTTAGGATCCTAAGAAAGAGGAAGCTGTTCTAAGTTATACCAACCAGGTTTTCATTTTTTTAAGCTGTATTTCTCCTAATGGGAAGTTGCGGGTACAAACTCAGTGTAGAAAGTATTTGTTGGGGTGTGTTTTCGAAACAGGTGCTATGTAATTAGGATGTTTTTTTGTTCGTTTGTTTCCCAACAGATATGTTTAAAGGGTAAAGTACATATATTTAAATTCCTCAGCATTCAGGCGTGCCTCAGAATAGATAAAAAACCAGATTCTTTAGATCTTCCGTCATTAGGTAAAAGAATCCCCTCCCAGCCACTCACAGACAGGTGAGTAATGGGGTTTTTGTTTTGTTTTACTTTGGCATTTGCTATGAAGTGATCTGTTCATTACAGATAATAGCTGTAATTTCAATACTTTAGTTGTTCTTTATTTAGGAGTCATAGTATTATTTTCTAAACTTCCAATAACATGACCTTAATTGTATCATTTGAGTTGCTATGGAAAATTTTCATTGTACTCACCAAAGACTTGGAAATCAGAACAAAGATGTATTTAAAATTTACTTATTGGAAGACTCAGCTATATATTTCCCGAACAGATATGTCAAAACAGTAGATGAGTTCCCATAAATGTCCTGAATATACAGTTAGTCTGTTGGATGGAAAGTCTGCCTCCCACATGTATATATATTAAGGGAAATTTACTTGAACATCGGTGAGATACCATGGATTTTTTCATTACATTAGTTGAGGTCAAAAAGTGCAGAATGTTTTGTTGGACTTCTGTACTGAGTACCTTCTGGGTAATTACATGGGAATGCTTTTGTGTTTTCTGTTGTCAGCTGGCTTGCCACTGGAGACCATATGGAACAATGCTCTCTTTTTTGCCTATTTTCTTAAAATGTCACGTGCAACTTGTGCCTCTCTGCCTTCAAGGCTGAAGGAGAGATGAAAGTTATGAATAAAGCTTACACCGAGCAGTTTGAACCATTGTATTCAGTCCATGGTCTTGGTCTTGGGCAACTGTGCCATAGGGAATTAGTTCACAGTGTCTATAGGTAGCTTCTAAATGCTCCTGAAAGCTGCGGTCCACATCTGCTCCTCAAAAGCCTCCACTGAACTTAAGGCCTACAACTAAAATGTATTGCAAAGGAACAAGGTCATGGGTATTACCACTGTCCATCACGTTTGTAGTAGCGAGAACTTGTTTAATTAAACTTTCCAGATAATCTTACGATGTAAACCAAGCTCTAGTATACAGTTGGAAAACACATCCAGCTGATAACTGCCAATTTATGTCTTTGAAAGGCATAAATTTGGAGGAAATATTCATAGATATTCAGACAGAGTTAAACCATTATAATATGACAGTCTATTAGGGAAGGCAGATTTACTGCTAGTAGAAAACTATGTCTGCCAATAGAATTCAAGGAATTGCAGCTTTTCAGAGGAAGCCTTCTTTTCCAAAGGCAATATTCTTGAAGGAAACAGAGGAATTCTAAAATTGCATAGATACAGAGAGAGCACCATAATTGATTGTTTCCACTTTACTGTGATACTTTTTTCTTGAACAGCTCTGGGTAGGAGATTAAGAATTTGTTTTCTGCATGTGGGGCATTGTGCAAAAATTCTGTACCAGCAACTGCAGATGAGTGTAGAGAATATATTTTTAAAAGGATGTTTATTTTCTTTTAGAAAAGTGAAACTGCTGTTTCTTTCATTCTTGTGTGGTTTTTTTCTGTTTTGATCCTCTTAACGTAGCATGGAGGACTTTTATCCCAATAAAAATCATGGACCAGACTCTGGCATTGGAAGTGATAATGGGGATAAAAGGTTGTCCACAACAGAAGTGAGTATTTTTCACTGTTGAATTTGTGTAATTTCTGGGTTTTTTTAGAATTTTTTTCCTTTGTATTTTGTATCATTTGAGAAGTACTTAACGAAATTGCATTTAATGTTCTTTGAATATCTGTACATTTGAGTTTAAACCGTCAGACTGCCAGTATCAGACACAAATGATCTACATATTGCTTTGAATTTTCTGGTTAAGGTTCATACCAGTTCAAGATTCATACACTTTAAAACTGAATTCTGACCTAAGGAATTGTTTGGATCTTTTAATGTGTGAAGTACATAATCATTTTACACAAAGGGCAAAATGTATTTGAAACTTTATTTTATTATTAATGAAAGTACTTAAAATGAAAGTTTATTTGGACTGAATTTGAGTGTTGTATATTTTAGCAACCCTTGTTGTTTAAATTTTAATAAATTTCTGGGTGATCTGCTAGGTTTAAAGTGATGAACAAAAATCCCTACCAAGTTATCCCCCCCAAGCCCCGCCCACAAAACCTCCCACCTGACAATGTTATTTTCTCTGTCCTGGGAGCCATCCCTTGTGATAGGGTCAGATGCACAATAATTTGTGAATTCTCAGCTAATTGTGTAATAAAGTAATTTATACCTAAGTTCTGTATTAAATGTGACTGTATTTGCAGCCATCTGATGATGATACCATCAGCCTTCACTCCCAGGTATCAGAATCAACAAGGGAACAGACATTAAGGAATGACAATCATGCAATGGGAAGTAAACTCGATCCACAGAAAGGTAATATCTCTTGTGTGTCTGTTTTTTAGGTAACAGAAATGCTTTTGCTTAGGCAATCTAATATAAGAATGTTGCAAAAATTACATAATCACATGTTGGCATTGTATTTTAATCATTCCAGAAGAGAATGTAATAATCACAAATAGACAAGGCCAGAAAGAAATAAGATTATTTCTAGCTCAAGGAGACTTGATTTCATTGTTTTATCTTTATCTGACATTTTTCATAAGTACTTACCTCTCTCAGGATTAACGTTTTGTTGAGAGAACTGTTTAATATCATCTTTTCCATGCTTCATCAATCCTCACTAGACCAGGAGATGTATGATTACATTGATCCAAATGCAGAAGAAGGAGCTGTTCCTGAGCAAGGAGACGCACAGATTGGACCATTGCTGTCTTATATCAAGGTAGCATAGCTTGACAAAAGAAAAACTGTTCAGCAGGCTTGATTTTTTTTTTTTTCTTCAATTCAAGTCTAAGTTTACTTTTCATTCTGTGTAAGGAACGGGGAAAACATCCTGAGAAATCCCAGAAAACAGAACAGAATGAAGACTGGGGAGATGAAAAACGGTAAATCTTGATCCTTTTTTGAGAAGGTTTTACTGACTGGGGAGTGAGGGTGGTTTTGTTTTAAGCTCCTTGCATATGGAGGAAGGAAATCTCATATTGAACACACAGAGTGCTCCTTCCTGGATGGAAAATAAGCTCATAGGAAGCACTTCTTAGCTGTTGTCCAATGATGTAGCCATTTCTGTGTCTTGCTTTAGTGAAGTCAGGCAAGTCACTAATGTTTAATTTTTCAGACTTCAGAAAGAACAGCTGCTGGCGGAAGATGATGATGAACTCAAAGAAGTGACTGACTTGAGAAAAATAGCAGCTCAGTTACTGCAGCAAGAACAAAAACACAGGTATTACAATATCAGTTAAGATAACTTGTGTAACAATTAATTTATTCTTTACCCTGACTTACACTCAAAAGCTCCTGACACCTTTTTTTGAGAACAGTTTTGTGCAGCTGTTAAACAGTTAAAATGACAGACTCTTTCAAGATACCTGTCCTTTGTTTCTTTTTGTAAAATTGCTGTCTAGAGAAGCGCTAATATACCCCCTGTGGAGAGGGAGAGATGAATGTGAAAGTCTCTTGATTTCCTGGTTTGCTGTTTGCTAACTTTTTTTTGCAAAGCATTACGCTTAGGTAGGTATGGTTAATGGTTGTAGAAGTAGATTATCGGTGCCATGTTAAAGTGATTTTGTCTTAGTTTGTATGAGTTACAAAACCTGCATACAGTTTGTTTGTGACTGTTGTTGTATGTGACTTCTTATTTTATTCAAGTACAAGGTAATTTAGGTGGTACTTTCTCCATTCAGTCTGATGTGAGAGGTAAATTTCCTATGGACTGTAGGGGAAATTTGTTCTGGCAAATGACAGAGCATATACGTTATAAATAAAAATAAATTTGAACAGTGTAAGTTCATCCTGATGAACTGCCTGACTTTCTCCACTTTATGTTGGGCATCACAACAGAATGGTTGTTGAAAAGGAGCTGTAGAACACGCAGGAGATTAATGTAATAGAACAAGTTAACAACTGTGTAAAAGGAATAGCAGGAAGGAATATCTGGAGTTGGCATAGGATGTGGACAGGCTAGAGTAGGAACGTCTTCTCTCTGGTTCCTTTACCAAGGGGGCAAATAACCAGTGAGGTACTTTGGTGAGAGTAAGCCCTTACCTGAAAGGTAAAAGTTGTAGTTAATTGTAGTTAATTAACTGAAATAGTTCATTACAGTCATTCATTATTCCACAGTAGTGCATTTAACTTCATAGCAACTTATACTATTTTTTTCTTTTGAATTTCTGTGTAATGATGAGATTCTGCACTGCTATTTTTCTTTTAAGATAGTTCCAATAAAGGTGAAGCCCTTAGAAAAATTGATACCCTGATACTATGAATTGCAGAGGTATAAAAATTCACCGGTGTTTTATATTAGTTAAATACAATAGCAGTATCATGGGGGGGGGGGAGAGGGAGGGATGAAACAGATTTTACTTATCACTCCAAGCATAATATTTAAGATTTGGTTGTTTACATTGAGAAAGGAAAAATAAGAATGAAACCTTAATGCTAATACATGCTTATTACCAAAAGTACTGCAAAAAAGACCAAGAATGCTACACTTTCTTGTATTAATTTATTAATAAAGAGAATAAGTGTGATTTTCTTTATATTAGTTTTCATATGATGGTTACTTCTATTGCATGTGGGTTTTGTTTGATTAGTTTTAATATTTCAAATTTGAAATACCAAGCCACTCCTCTTCTGAAGTACTGCAACTTAAATTTTATTCCTCATATGTTGGTGTATTTTAATGCAGCAATCTTGCTAATGGTTCTGCTTTGCTCTGGAACTGTTCAGACATATGCAGTCTTACTAGTTGTGAGCTTTACTACTTAGTTTAGCATTTATATTTTAAAGCTTGCTTGTGTATCTTTAGGTACATAAGGGCAAAATCACCTCTGATAAAAAATTTAGCCTTGTTCTTTAAATCCATAGTTCTGTGAATTTATAATTTCTTGCCATGAACAGCAATAAGGATATTTAGAAGTTTAGTGAAGATATTTCTGTGTTTATTTGTGGAAAATATGTTCTGAGTAATCAGAATCCTCAGAAAAGTGAGCATTGTGAAATAATACCTTACTAATCGTATTTCTGTTCGTTCAGTGTGCTTTTTTAAATATTATGCAGTCTCTTTTCTTTTTGCTTGCTATGCTAATGACTTCCCTGTGCTCTCCCATGAACCTATCCTGCTTCCTACTTCCGTCTTTGGCTTTGGTGTACATGACATACGAATACAGACGAAGGCCATTAAGCTATAGAACTTCATTCAGTGAAAAACTCTTCCAGAGGACAAGGGCGGCAGGACGTGCGTCAAGGTATAAAGTGCTTGTAGAGCTTCAGACTTCCAAAGTTAAAATGTGGACAAAAGAGTTTTGGCCATTTCTTGAACAAAAAACAGAATAAAGGGATTGACCACGTTAGCCTAAGATATTTTGTTATCAAAAATAGATTGCAATGCATTTATTGTCCTTTAAGATTAAAAACTATTTAAGGAAAATACTTAATTAAACAACTCTCCAAAGAACATTTAAATGAGTCCAAACCTAGAAGCAGAATTTCCTGTACCTTTGGCATGCTTTCTCTTCAGTTTTTTTATTTTTGTTTTGGGTTTTTT
>Ga0065711_1008938_pt1 | contig 20289 bp, 15 predicted proteins | sample Hoacrofraction12_FD_59098 | JGI IMG/M metagenome (GOLD analysis project Ga0065711, IMG submission 59098) | Hoatzin crop microbial communities from Cojedes, Venezuela - Epithelial fraction 12 v2 (version 2) | ecosystem: Host-associated > Birds > Digestive system > Esophagus > Crop | place... | reverse complement strand
GTAGGGACACGCAGGGACAGGCGCGGGGACGTGGGGTGTGCGTGTGCGCCCGCCTGGGACGGCCGTCGGGCCCCGCTGGCTGGGGCCGGGGCAGCGACCGCTCGCGCTGTGTGGAGCAGAGCCCGGAGGGCACGTCCCCGCGAAACCCAGCGCCTGCCCCAGGCGGGAAACCTGGCCGGTCAGACGCTGCTCCTCCCGCCGTGCCTTGAGAGATCAGAGGTTTCCTAAACTAGTTTAAGATGTGAAGAGTCACACTACCCAATGCCTGTAGTTGCTGCGTCATCGGTATTTTTGAGGATCTTTTTGAGGTGGAAATAAGATACTGAACCAAGAGCAGGCACCTTGTTAAAGAACCGTTTCAGACTGTGGAGTTTATACGTACTTCTAAGTAGAATGTTTTCTGGACCACTCTTACGTTCATTTACTTTTTCAAGAGTCTCTTACTTTTCTTATGCAGGCTAAAATAGATACCAACAGTGTTATGAGAACATGGGCTCTTAGTAAGGCAATACCCAAGGTTTGAAACTGTGCAAGGGACGTACTCTATGAACCCTCCTGACAGTGGTTTTCTCAAGCATTTTGAGCTCTCGTGCCAAGCAAGTCTTACTTTGTGTCATTTTGAATCAGTGGATTTTAAAGTACTATTACCCTATGCCTCTTGCCCCCCCAGTTATTTGTGACAGGTATTCCACACTGTGTAGTAATGAAACTCATAGGGTATTATCTTCAGCTGAAGGAGGAGTGTAACACACTGTAATATCATGCCAATTAGAAGGGAAAATCAATGTAGATACCTGAAATACGTTTTTGCTTGGTATCAGCCACTCTGTGAAAAATTGCACATTCCATGGTTTTTAATGAATATGGACAGACAGCTAGAGAGGACAAAAGATTACTAGTGGATTTCTATTTCAGCAGCTCTATTTGTTACAAATATTCTTTGAGAGACAGCAGATACGTGTGAGGGAAAAAACCCTCTTCATCTGCATGTTTTCCTGTTACGCAACACACCGCTCAAAATGCAAGCTGACAATTCCAGCAGTATCTCAAAAGAAGTGTTGCATTTACATTAAAACTGGAGGAAAAATAAGTAAAATGAAGCAGAGTTTATTTTAATTTGGTATCTGGTGAGATCAGTGTTTCTGCCTGTACCACCTCAGTATCTTGAGGAGTGGTACGGAACCTCATCTGTGTCCTAACAAACCTACCTAGTTTTGGTTCTTCGTCTGCAGTGAAGTTGGAGAGTACAGAGAGGTTTAATCAGTGGCTTGAAATCAGGCAAAAACCTGCTGATGGTTGGGCTTCGTGGACAAAATCAGCCTTTGTATGGAACCGGGCTACAACATCCCCAACCAACGGCCAGTGGTCTCGCAGCTGCGACTTCACGAGGCGCGGGAGCAACAGGCGGCCTCTGCGGGCACGTTACTGCTCTGTCTGCGCGACGGATGCGGCGTGCTGCACGAGGTGTCGGACAGGTTCGCAGTAGCTGTGGAGCCCTCAGGAGCCCCTGACGGAGGCTGTGGCAGGCGTTCTCGGCACGCCGAGCGGGGCCGCGGCAAGGTGCGCCGTCTGTTGAAGCCGGTATCGAGGGTGACTGTAGCTGGCAAAATGAAGGTGTAAGTTGTGAAGAGGGTGGGAGGCTAAGGGGGAGGAAAAGAAGAAGGAAATTATCACTGAAACTTAGATAATAATTTTATTTATAGTGTAATGTGCACACATGGCTGTTGATGATGAGGCTACCAGTGGCAGAAATAAACTCAAGCAAAAGATGTAAGCGAGTGGATATATGTAAAGGCTTCTTTGGGCAGTGCCACGAATTTGGACATCGACCAAGAGAATTATTTATGTCCCTTGCAATTTCAATGAAGAGCACAAAGGAGATAATTAGACCAGGATGCTTCACATTGCTCTTTCCATCTTGCGCACATTCGTGCCCACCAAATGTGAAATGTTCGCCTTTTCCCCTCCAATGTGATGGTTGCTGAACTTATTTTTAGTGTCATTTGATAAGCCTCCCTGCTCGCAGAGAGACATCCCACTGACCCAGCCACTGGTCATTGTCTATACCAGTTCCCATCAAAGCGGGCGCGCTTTGTCAGGTTTCGACTCGAATATCCATTTTGCATCTGAAGTACAGTATCGAAAGTGACTGGATCATTTGAGCCTTTTTCTTCAGCTGCTCCCTCCTTCCTCCCCCACAGTGTTTCCGCTCACGCTAACATAATTTGGCATCGTCGACGTGACACGACACTGGTTTTTCTAAAAAATTATAATACATACATTGTCAATGTTTTGTGATGGCCGGCGCTCCCGTAAATTTAATTTCTAATTTGATGGAAGGAGATCTTTTTCCACTGCTGAATCTTAACCAATGCTCTGTGCCCCCTCGAAAACCGAGTAATGCACATACAGTAATAGGTCATTCAATGTCAAAAGGCATAAAAAAGATGAGCAAAATCTTCACAGGCTGCTGCTTGCTGTTGCCTTTAATTATATTAATTAAACTTTGAAATTCTCATGCAAAGAGAGTTGCTGGCTTGTGACGCTGAAGAGCCCTTGGAGATTTGGGGGGGAAGAAAAACCCTGAGATACCAGCTTAGTGGCTACTGCTTTTTTTAAATCTAAAAAAAATAAAAAAATACATAAGCCTACGACTGCTAGGTATGTTTATAGATGATGATGTTTTATGCGCTACTGAACTCTGAATGCAGGAAAGGGGAAAAAACCACCAGCCACAGTGTCAAGGTCCTGAAGCATCAGTCCCTCAAACTCTGCTCAAGATCTCTGGTTACAGGCTGTCTTCCCGTGGAATAACGCTCTATTAATTTTCTTCCTGTCCCGGGTGCCTAATGAAAGAAAGGTGTCTTCAAAAACTAAAGGGCAAAGTCTTGCTTGCTACCAATACCTTGAGGCATCCTGTCTACATTTTGTCATGCGTGTGCACTTTTCAGTGTTAGAGTGACAAGATTTCCAGTCAGAAGGTTCCCGTAAGGCACGATGCGATGGGAGGCTCGCGAGGGGTTTGTGATCTGACGTGGCTGTAAGGCACTCGGCGCTTGCTTAGCCCGGTGGGAGTTTCTACCCTCCGCCTGTGGCCAGAAGTCCCTGTTTAAGTAACACGTGCCTTCTCTGCGTCTGAGGAACTCTGCTGCTCCGCGAAAAGCACATTGCATCCTGAGAATCTGTAGTCCTTAGAAAAATGTAAAATAACAAAAATAGAAAAACATTATCATCGTTGGTGTCTGTGTGCTCCCTTTTGGGTTCTATAAAAGCACAGGCGTGCGAGTCAATGCCTCTCTTCTCGTCACTGCTGCAAATCACGGAGTATCGATGCACTGGGGTGAAACGCAGGAGCTCGGCACAGCAATGCTGGCTCCCGGCAGTGGGGAATGCAGAAACCTTCGGAGTTCGGGCTCGAGGATGATCCACGAAATGTGAGGAAGTGCTCGGTTCTCTCTGCTTGGTTGGAAAGTGGCAATGTGGCTGTCTTTCCTCCTGGTATCCTCTTCTCCTCTACTGCGACTGAACTCGGGTGAAGTTGATACATCGGCCCTGAGGGGGGGAAGAGAGAGAAGCTCTTATTGGTGGAGTAATAAATGCAACCAAGACTTTTGAATGCTGAATGTTAGATGCTAGAAAGCGGCTGTAATTTAAATTCAGATGTTTGTGAAAATAACATACCCATGAAAAACCTTTTAAGAATTAATGGAGATTACCCAGAGTGAGGCACTACATTTGACTTACAAATTTATGATGTTAGGAAAGCAGCGATGACACAGAAGACACATTCTGAACACTCTCAGAGGATAATTTACAAATTCTCAGTAACTGCAGCGAGCAAACTCAAACCTCGCTGAACGTGGTAAAGGAAGATCACAGCGAAGACAGACACTCCCCACGGATCTCCCCCAGCCAAACCCTCGTGCAGTGCAGCGCAGATAAATGTGACCGTTAGTCAGCAGAGCTGCTGCTGATTTGAAACTGTATTTTATTAGCAATAACCCGAGCTCTGCATCTGTAAACTCTGTTCTTATGTGCTTTAAAATTGCTGCGCACCAAAAGGAAAAGCGGCTGCTCTTGGTGTCATACCCATGTAAATACCATTCTCCCATAAATGGGACCAGATTAATCTTGACAGCTTTTGGTGTCGCTGAATGAAAAAAATCCACGAGCAAAAATCATCACCCCTTTTTATTCATTTGGGATAAGCACTAAAAATTGCCAGTCACTTCTCGGAGCTTCCTTAAACGCCCAAACTCCAAACTGATGATCAGGTTTTGAAGCAGGGTGTGCTGTGGACAGACAGCTCCTCTCTTCAGACAGCTCTTGTGCCTGTCTGCGACGGACTCCGCGGCAGGGCGTGGAAGCACTGCGTGCTGGCGTGGCAGCGCGCGTGGTGCGAGGGCCAGCCCGTTGGCACGTGTTGGCGCGAGGCTCTCCGCTCGAGCGGGCCCTGTAACACGGGATCCAGCGCCGAGCGGTCCCTAAGGAGCGCGTGAGGGGCCTCCCTCAGCCGGGACCGCGTCTGGCCTGCGGGACCCTGTCTGCAGAGCTGCGCGGGGTGCAGCTTTCACAGAGTTTAGAGGGACTTTACCTCAAAGTCTCCTCAAAAGGAAAAAAGCCAAGCGCGTTTTCTTTTCTCTGTCCCCTTTAGTTCCTATTTGCGGACTTCAAAATTGCCGTGTCTATGAAGCAATTTATAAGAGCACTGTAAAAGACAACGCCAAGTAAACGGTGCTAGTTTTGGAACAGGCAGCTGTGCTTACGCTTTGAATCCTTATTTCTTTTTAAAGATGCGTGGTCGGGGCAAAATTACTGCTTTCTTCTTAAACCTAGGAGATTGTGGAATTATCAGATGAAGTCAGGGCTGAATTTCGCGTTCCTTTCATTTATTTATTTTGATCTAAATGTTTTAGCAGTTACAGGGCAGGTGTTTGCACACGGTGTTATCTGGCATTGCTCGAGCACATCTCAGCTGGCACCTGCCCTTGACTGGCATGACAGCGGCAGTGTTCTGATCAAGGGATTTTTTTTTTCCTAATGCTCTTCTAATGATTCTACTTCTGTCAACTGTACAATAAATATAAAACTGGTCAATAGATGGGTACAGTAATTGTAACTTGTAGCTGCTACCATCTGTGTTATAAATGCAGAAGAGACGCAGAGAGATCAACCGGGAGTGCAAAGAGATTCCTTTAAAGGCAAAGTGTAACAGGCCTGGACATCCTTACGTGCCTTTCCGTTTGCTTCTTTCCGTGGTGGTGGTTGTTTCTTTAATTAAGCATATCAAAATGAATTCTGTGGTAGAAGCAAAGTATTTCTGGAGCATAAAATCCAGAAATGCTGTGCAACTCCAGCACTTCTGAGACAGAGCCAATGTTAAATAAGCACTGACAGCAAGGATGTTTTCATCCAAGTTAATGCCACAATGGAAAAACAAGACTGCAAAACATTAGCAGAAAACAGGTAATGGGGGAACTGCAGTAGTTCCTAGCTCGTGTAAATAATATTACAGTTTACCCATCGGTACAAAATTTCTGCTTTTGGCTGTAGCTTTCTCACTGTTCCTTAAATATAGTTAGCAGTGGTATGAATTTTGGGCAAATGATTGGACTATTACTCATTTTGGTGTTTGCATTCAGTTTGCATTTAGAAGGTGTTTCAGTGGTTCAGTGCTTTACTGGGGGTCTGAAATAATCCCTGGAACCAAAAACAAGTTCTTCGAGCTCTGACGGCATGAAGTCAGTAAGCGCAGCACGTTGAGAGGGGCCAAGAGTGGTTTTAGCTCTTGAGAATGGCATTAGGGAACTAGATGTCGTTCAAGGGGAAACGAGCCCGGTAGTTCTAGGGAAGATGGCGTTCTGTGGCCCTTCTGTTTTGCCTTTCAGCCCCAGGTAGTCACTTCCACTCTGAGCCTGCCCATAGGCATTCAGTTAGTGAGTATATCTGATGTATGATCAGGTAGTGCTGTAACTTCTGTGAATTTCTGGACTGGCAACTTTGACTACCTTTTCTCATTTAAGAAAACTGGAGCATGAGAGATTTCAAATTAAAACAAAGCCTTCCACATAAGAAACCATTTTTTGTGTACAATACTATGCTCGCAGAGGACAGCTGAAATCAGATGTTGGAAAATACACTGGAAGTGCTAATTAATGAGAAGGTCAGGAAGACTGTAGTGTCATTAACAGAACAGCAAATGCTGCACGCTGGCATAGTAGAGAACAGCTTTTACGTTTAGGTAATGGTATGTGACAAGGTGCCTGGTTTCACAATACCTACACATGAAATGCATTAAGAAGTAGCTTTCAAGCCAATGTAAAGGGCTTTGAGCTCTCACCATGCTTGCAATTTAAGTCTAACTTGCACAATTACCATATATACCTTTCATATTACTATTTCTTAGCCAAAATAGTACACGGATATCAGCAAGCCTCTCTCTCGGTCTGCTTGCCACAGTTTGTTTCATGTACATCACTCTTTCCCCTAAATGCTGGCTTAGAGGGCTTTTCCTTCCAGGACGACTGGTTCCATACATAGCAGAGACAGTGGAGATCCTTAAATGAGCAATTACCATTATGGCTCCCCGCTCATCTGCCGTGATCTCTGCCCCCAACCTCCTTACTTCAGGACTCATGAGGGAGGAAGGAGAAAAAGAAGAAATTGCTTGGTGAGGCAGACCTCTGATCATGTACCCATGCAAGAGGCAGACAAAACACCGTTAAATGGAGAATCTCAAAGCCAGCCAGCCAGTAAGAAATACCAGCTATCAAAACACTGTCAGTATCAGTCAGTCACAGATAATAACATACACACTATAAGTAGTCTAAGTGAGACTTTAAACCATTCACATTCTAGATGAGCAACCTGAAGTAGGCAGAAGACTAATTTTCAATTGCTAATGATTTATCACTCCAGATCAAACCAATATGAGCGGTAGGTTTTCATCAACTAGAAATCCGGGTTGTATGTGACGTAAGTTTGTTTACAGAAAAAAGATGCACAGTTGTGTAAGTCATTCTTCTAAATGAATTCAAAACTTCTCATGTAGTGATATCTACCAGCAAGACCAGCTTTTGGAAACAGAATATTAAATTTTTCTTCTAGTTAATCTGAACTTTACGAAAAGGACTATTTAAGTAAATAGAAGCACTACTTGCTAAACAGTAGACTCATCAGTTTATTTTTGGCCTACAATTAAAACGTGCTTGTTCTATGTAACTGATTACACCAGTGAATTACCATCCTACCAGCACTGCCATGACCCACCAGTTTGGTGAGCTGGTGTTACATTCATGTCCCTGTACTAAATTAAACAATCAACACAACCAATTTGAAATCAGATGTATCGTGCCTTGTAAATCACTGGATCATAAACCTTAACAGTACCAACATGTAGTCAGTATAAAATTGAACTAAATTAGCGGTTTAGCACCAGAGTAATTAAAAAATAAGTAAGTTATGCAAGCATTCGTGTGGAATGCTCATGTCATGCAAGCATTCCTTGTCTCCATGCACCAGATTCAACAGAAAAAACCCCACCCTTCACCTCTCAAAGATGCACCACAGGTACTGCAGGAGAATAATACGGCAGGTATTCAACAAGAAAAAGGAAAAGAAAGAAAAAGGAAAGCGATACATGGCAAAGTTTTCTTCTAAGAAGGAATACTTTCATATTACATCAAAGCTATTTCTTAAATTGTTGAATATCCTACTGAACTCAATCTACGGGGCCACCAAGATAACGTCCTTGCAGAGCACACAGATCTCACGGGAAGTGGCAGAACTACAGATCAGAGCCTCACGCGGCAATGCCCAAAAAACAAAAGACCCCAGCCAAGAGGAGCCTGCAGAAACAGACGTGTCCTCCTCCAGTGTGGCCTCTGCTAGCCGGTACAGCTCTGCCGGGCACGTGGAGGAGGATGCTGTGGGCCTGCTCTCCGACAGAAGCCTGGAACTCAGCTGCTGGTGCTGGCTGGACAGGTGTGAGAAGCACGCTAATTTGTACGTGTGCATGTTGAGCAAACCTGCGCCGCCGTCCAGCCATCCGTAGCGTCCCACCGGGCTCGGCGATGGAGGCAGCGAGGGGAGCCTGCGCCCGCTTCCCGCACGGCCAGAGCCGGCCTCCCCTGCTCCGAGCGCTGCGCAGACATTCACCTTGTACCTCCCGTGTGATCTGGAGAGTAGAACAGGCTTTGCTTCTCTGCCACGTCTTTGTCCAAAGTGAGCTGCAGACTTTCTGCTCTTTTGGTTACAAGCTGCAAACGTGTATGGCCATGAAACTTTATGTTCTGGTCAGCCGTTTAAAACTGTCTGTTGAGCTGGGGTTTGTCTTCCCCTCGAGTAACACAGCCAGAAGACACACTGCTCAGCAAAAAGTTTCAAAACGTGCAGGGCTGAGAATGAGAGGCAGCGCTTTCCTGGAGATGACTAATAAATTTTGCTAGGCCTTTCCAAACTGAAATAGATGAAAGGCAACAGAGGTCTAACAGCAGATTTAAAATGAGCAGCAGATTGATAGGTGGCCATCACAGGAGCTGTATGCACTGTGTTTGCTGAGATGAATGCAGAAGTTCTTTACTGAGGCTGTGGGCTGGGAAAGCTCCCCACCGCCCCTTGCCCCCACATCACAGTGCTGGGTGGGATGGCACCGCAGGGTGGGCATGGGCTGGGCGGAGCTGGGTGCCAAGGCCATAGCTGTCTGCTTGGCTGGGGAGTTCTGTTGCCTCGAGTCACGTCAGAGTATGACTTTTTCTATTATTAAGTACCATCTGGAGTGCCTAAAGCTTTTTGAGAAGCATCTTTTTTAGTAGATGACATATATGCAAAGGAGACAGGCACACAGATACGGATATACGGGCTCTGCTCCTGGTATCTCAAATGTGGACTGGGCTTGCCCAAACAGCGGCAGCAGTCCTCGCAGTACTACCTCCAAAGCTGAAATCTGGCCACCGAACTCTCTCATCTTTTCCTGCGTGATAGGTTTTTTGTACTCACATGTGAAACACTGTACTGATCAACACCTTCTGAACCTAAGGGCCTTGCTGCATGGAAAGGCCTTTTCCAAAATGAGTATTTAATCATGGGTTGTGTAACAAATGCTGTAAGTTTTCTGGATTGCTCTCCTTTATGGTGTTGTGTAATGAGTGCGATTAAAGGAAATCAGGTTCTCTGTATAAAACCTTCAACCCAGCATCAACTTCTGGATGCTGTCACAAGGGTCCCAGTGAGATGTGATCTCCTTTGAGGCTGTGGATCCTTCATCACAGCCTTCCTCCATACGCTCCTGAGTTGACAGGCTCAGGCTACCTATGGCTGGTAACCAGTATGACATGGGAAGCTGAAGGGACAGAACATCCTCAACTCGGAACAGGACTTCAAATCACTCGCTTAGCATTGAAGTAGCTGGCTGCTGCTGGGTAGTCATTGCCCGTACGAGCTAGCTTTTAGCGTACGACCTTCAACCCAGTCTCAGGCTGCTGCTTCCCCTGGTATGTTTGGCCTCACTTGCAATATTCTTCAGTAATTCATAAAGGGCAGGTGAAGCAGTCTGTAATCAAGGAGGGTGGAGATGGGGTCTAGATGATATCCAGCCACCCAGCCTATGCTGCACCATCTGTTCTCAAGTACTTTTCGCTGAACCATACCTTGTCCTTGCATATGACTTTATTCCTGTAAGAGTAGCTTTAGATACAGGAAAAGGTTCCCTGCACACTCCTGAATTGTTCAGCATCCATCTCGGCACTGATAAGAACAACTGCATTTTCCAGAGGAGCACTTACAGCTCTCTCTTATCCAGAACAGTTGTACTACACCCTATAATATACAATGTTATAAAAGATTGGCTCATTTTGGCCTTGGAGGATCAAGTTCCTCCACTGTCTGTCTCTGACACACCAGCAGAAGCTGCGAATCGTGTGCATCTGCCCCCAGCTGCGGTGTCCCCATAAAGAGAACATCGCCTTTTGGGATTTGTCATTTATATGGCACACGTGAGCTCTGTGCCCTCCAGCCCAATTGATCAGTGGCCGCATGGCCATGAGGAATGAGGGGCTTTTAGAATAACGTCGCTCCAGAGACACATATTTAGCGATGTCATTTATGTTGGCCCTGTCTTCACAGTATTATCAGGGCATCTTTCATGGCTGTGGTCAGTGCATCCCTGTCAGCCCAGCTTTGTCGTTCCCCAGGAAGCTGTCTTCTCGTGACAGCTCTCCACGACAGTCTGCTGAGATTGCTGGTGCAGTTTGGATCAGCAGACAACAATCTGGTTTACCTGATTCTGTTTCTTCTTACTTATTTTCCCTGTGGTCCAGTCTGCAGTTTGCCCCTCTATAAGGAATCAAAATTGAGAGTATCGGGTTCTTCCCTGTAGCCCTTTCAGTATAGGAAAGGACTGTGTAAACCTTTTCTTCTTTGCTAACGCAAAGGAACAGGCAATTTCCTGCTTTCCCAAGCTCTTTAGAAGTGTTAACTCCCAGTACAGAGACTACTGAGGATAATGAACTCCTACACGTGCTGCTGACCTGCACGCTCGTGTGCAGCTGTGACAATAAAAGAGCCTTTTAAAGGAGTAAAACCGGCAGGGATTCAAACCGGGCGCTGAGATGCCAGCACGGGCAGCACCCTCCTCCAGGGCCTGCCACAAGAGCTGAACAGCGATGGCTGTTTCCTTACTGGAAGAATCCCACTGCGTCCCCTTGGCAGAGCCTGGTACCGCAGAGTGGAACGAGACAGCAGCTTGTGCCCACAGGCCTGGGCTGGGCTCGGGGCCGAACCCCGCTGTCTCACAGCCTCCACAAAGGGCTGTCAGCGATCGTCCCTCGCTGGAGCCGGCAAAAGCCACATTAACTAGAGCTAGTGTCACCTTGCCCCCATCTCCTGGGCATTAAAATTCCACCGGCATTAACAACCGTGCGCTTCTTTACTAGCTCCCCCGCTCGGGATGTATTTCACTGCTATAACCGTTATAATATTACGCTCACCTCATAAATATCCATTGACAAGCTGGAGCATACAGCTGAAGTTCAGTTTATATATATATATATATATTTTAAAGACAGCTGATTTATATGTTTATTTTGGAGAGGGGTTGCTAACCCACCCATGTCCTGTGCAGCTTTAACTAGCGTTCAGAGATTTAAGCCGACACCTCTGTCACACTTGCTCTTTGTCCCTGACGATCACATAATCCCTCATCTGGGAGACCCAAGCAGCTCAGAACGTTGGCTTTGCACTTCTGCTAACAGAAACCTGTGTGCTCCCTTGCCAAGCTCTGAGTACTCAAACCTCACCTCTGCAGATGTGCGTTGCTACCAGCAAGTTTGTTTTACATAAAGCAAAACCATTTTAAGTTGTCAGTTTCCTGTCCTTGCGTATGTGGCGTTATTGCCCACAGAAGGCCACTCACAGCAGGCTTCAGTGGCTGCGTGCTCACCAGCTGCCATCCTAACGCAGTGCTGCTAGGCAGCTGCGCAAGTTGCAAGTGAAGAAGTCCCAATCGGCATCCCTATGGTGGTAGATAGTTAGCACCTGGGAAAAGATCACTTGCAGTGCTGTACACTGCTGAAAGTATCATTTTTCACAGAATAAATCAGCAATGAATCTCTTAGAGGTATGATCTTGAACTGGCGTTAGTGCTAAACAAACCCATCACTACGGATGCAGACATCGGGATCATTTCTAGGGCTGCCCAAGGAGGCTTCCTCCCCAAAATCACTTAATTGATGGCTGAAACGCCACTGACAGAGATGGAGTGAGCTCTGAACCCCAAGGACAACACTGGATGGGCTCAAAATCCTCCTAAAGTAACAACAACATAATCAAAAGAAACAAAACTACAGATGAACAGTGCTATATATTTTTACCTTAAGAAGGATGTTTGTTTTCACTCTAACAATTTTTGCCAGTAACTTGAGATAAGTGGAAAAGCATGTAACTTGTTTATTATCCTCGTATTTATGTAATGTAGCCTCCTTAGCATGTGTGCGTGAACCTCATGGTCTTTCCAAGCAATGTAGTCGTCCTGTAGGTCAAGTTTCAAAAGTCACATAGTCTGAATTTCAAGAACAGTAGTTTCACAATGAAAACTGGTATCAGCTGCTTCAAAAAAAAGACTGCTTTGAGGAGAATGTGCCAGCACAATTACAGGTACCTCAGTAGCTGAGTCTGACTTCACAGCAGCCTTTCATCCCTTGGTCCTGCTTTAGTTGTAGGACATGGAGTAAAGTGCAGAAAAGGAGGGCAGGCCTATTAAAAGATAGTTCCTGTCTTTCTGCACCAAATAAATACCGTATTTTAGAGTAGTTTAGAGGCCAACAAAACAGAACTGCCAGTAATAGGTTCAAAATAGGTATTTTAAAGATGCTGTCTAAATATATAAAATATGTAATGGATGGCCAAGAGGCTGTTGCTGCTGTGTCAGACGAGTATTTCTTGCAGGTAAATATGCAGCTCAGTTGTAGCCATCTGCATCAAACTTTTACCTTAATATAAATATTATGCAGTAAGTATTAATGTAAGTATTAATTTGTGGAGAGAAACCCTGCAGATCTTAAACCCATTTATGTAACCCAACTGAACAAAGTTGCGAAGTTTTGGGTTGCTGGTTTTTTCCAAGTGCCTGTGATTTAGGCGTGTGTTTTGGTAGATCTCGTGTTGACATGGTTTGCTAAGCATTTGGAGCATACATTCACTGATGCAGAGCAAGCATGCATGTATAAAATGCTGCTGTTGTCATCTGGCAGGACTTGGTATCTGCTTTGTACACGCTTTGCCTAGATGCAAATGAAAATATCTGGTGCACTGCAGTGAGGAGCTGAGGGGTATTATCTGTAGTATTTTTAGTACACTGGCGGCTTTGAGAAAATGCTATTAAGAACAGCTTTTCACCCCACTAATAATGCTTATTTTGTAACTGGACATATGGACATTTCGGCACAATTGCTAGAGTGAACAAAACCTTCGACATACATGTTTACCAGTGGTGTAACCTTGTGAAACCCAGGACTGAAGGGATTTTGTAGCTCAATATGCTGTGTGGCACTGAAAGGAGTGCTTCTGCCAAGACTCCCGGTACTTGAGAGCACAGATGCAGGGCTAGACCTTCAGCACTGTTTTCCCACCTTTCAAATTGCACGTAACTCGCGCAGAGTAATCTGAAACGCTGCGTCCCCACTGGACTCCTGCTAATGGAGGCAAACACAAACAGCACGGGCGCCGTACATCTCCTCGCCTGCAGCTGCACGGACCGGTGGTCCGTGGGGCTGCTTGGGAGTGGGGCGGCCATCGAGTACGGTTACTGTCACCATCCTGAGTGCCAGTCCCTCTGTCATTTATATATAGCAGGGAGGCAGCTCCAGCCCGGACCAGTTTTCAGAGAAGGACGAGGTGAGTGGATTGCAGAGGTACGCAGGCAGCCAGGGAAGGCAAAGGACACAAGTGCTCAAGTAGCGTAAGCATTTGCCATCCTGCCTAGACAGGCTTTGGTAATGAAGAAGGGAGGGATTTATCTTTCTTCGCCAAGTTTTCTGTGACTGCTTTATTCAGCAGTTCTCCAAATAAACTACTGCCTTGAAAAAGAGTGGTTGTGACAAGCTGCCTCTCCTGTGAGTTGGCCTTCCAGGTCTGGGAGAAGAGAGCGCGACAAGCTGCCGAGCCGGTTGTGTGGGCCTTAGGGGAGAATAAAACTGTATGCATTTGTAGCATCTGCTTCAAAAGGAGGTTGTGGCAAATATTTTATTCAGCAGAGCTGGAGGTCTCCTGTCTCTAGAGGGCAGGAGTTTGTTGTTTTCCTCATACAAGGCAAGCGTTGCTTATGCAAAAGGAAAGGATGTGGAAATGGCCTGGAGAGCCCCTATTTTTCTACCACGGATTCTTTGGAGCGAGGGCCCCAGCGCGCTCTCCATCTGACCCCTTGGCAGTAAGCCTCCCTCACTTGCAGCGCTTCTGCCTCCATGGAAATACACCATGGCCTGGCAAGGTTTGACCCTTCTTTCCTGAAGGACACATCCTTGTTTTCCCATTGCGAGCGCCTGCCAATGGAGGGCTCTTCTCCTTCGGATCTAATTAAGCCTTGGAAGGCAGATCAGGCTTGTTCCTACTGCCAGAGGGAAAGTGATCTCTGTCCTGGCCGCCATCCCAGCACACACCTAGCCCGGTGCTGACACTCGCTCGCGTGGGCGCAGTAACCAGGACGCTTACTCTCCCGTCACCCCCAAGTGATATGCTGAGCTGTGACGGGGAGAGCTCCCTCTCCTCGAGTGAGAAACCGGACGGGTGGGATTGTAACGCTCATTTCCAGGTCACGCTTCGAGAGCGCTTCCGTCATTTCTGCAGTCTACCTGCATCGCTGCTGTGGGGCAGGGGTGCTGAGGAACAGGAGAGAGATCTTCCCTGAGAAGTGTGTTGGCTCTCTGAACTCTTCTAACACTTTCTGGGATGAATCCTTGTCAGGAGTAAGCGTTCCTGGGATCCCATTCTTGTTATGGGAGGACTCCAGCCAAACTGACAGCAGGCCTGATCTTTAGTGCCAAATGGTTTCCTCGTGTTAGCATCCTAAATGACTCCTCAAGTCCTCTACATCTTTTTTAGGAAGAAAAGAAAGAGAACATGCTACTGGGTGCATCACATTTCAAGGCTTACAATACCAGAAACAGAGCCAAATTTTAAGCCCAGTAAAACCAACAAATGTCAAAACCTGGCACTTTGGGGCCTTTCTCATCTAAAAATGCAAAGAATATCAGAAATTTACAGTTCCTGGAGATGGCATCTCTAAAGAAAAAGTCAAACATCTCCATTATTCTTCCTTGCTTCACTCTGTGCAGCTGTTCAAAGTTAGAAGAATGAAATTTATCTTTCTGTGAAATCAGAGGTAACAACAGATAAACCGTTAACTGTCAAGAAGAACCATTCTCTTCAAACTCCTTTCTCCTCCATCATGGCCAACTCAGGAAAGTCCCCTTCAAGCCTCTCCTAAAGTCTCCTTCCTTTAGGAATACTGCCCAGTCTCCTTTTCTGGATTGGCTTCTCTAACCTGGGCTTTTCTGAAGAGATGTTGTCCTCCTCGAATGGCTCCTATATTTAAGAAGCAGATGCTCCACAGCTGTAAAGTCTGTAAGTCATCCAGGGGTCATGTTCTCAGCCCATAACAGAGCAGTAACATGGTGTTCATACCCCAGCCAAAAACCTGGCCCGTTTGCTTTTACAGTATCTGACCGGCGTATGATAATTACTTGTAAAGAGAGAAGTCACCCCAATTATATAGTGTTTAGGATGATATATAAATTATTTTAAAATAACTATCATACGATTATTATAAGGAAAAAATTCCACTTGAGAAGTTCTGGGGCAAAATGTGAATCTATTTGAAGATGTAGATAAGGTTCAAGTGGATGCTCCTAGGGGTAAGACCAGAAAGGCCTGGCACGGTGGGAGGGTGCAGCTCTACCACAGTGGTGACGGCCTGGATGGAGGTGGCTCTGTAGACGGCAAGACAGGGCCCCGCAGGGACCTCGCTCTGCCGTGCGAATGCCTGCGCACATGGCGTCTGGCAGCACTCTGGTTGCCACGTCACCGGCCGAAGCCATTGCAGTGGTATCTGATAGCTGGATCCTTCACAGCCGTAATGAATTCAGCACTAATGACACTGACCACGGGGCCCACTAAAGAATGCGGATGCCAAGCTGTTTCCCCACCCCTCACTCCATGTCGGCTTCCCCAGTACAATGCGTACACGCCAACGAGGCAACTCTCCTTCTGCAGACAAAACCCTGCAGCACATCACTGGGCTTTTGTTTTAATTCAGATGGATCAGTAATCATAAACTTCACAGATACTTGGACACCCCTCCTCACCCCTAACCCCCCTTCTCCGTTCAGAGCAGTGTTAGAAGTGGCAGCTCCAGAATCCTACACCTTGGACTGAGGCCTAAGTCCTTCCTGAAAGCCAAGCCCTCATGCGACACCGTAATTAAAATGACCACAGAATATATTTTCTCCTGTGGCCTGCTCCGCATCTGATTTAGACCTGGATTATGAGAGAGGAGAATCTGTGCAGCTGTCTGAGTTACGTTCATACGCATCTCTGCCAGTCTGCCCTGCTCTCAGTTTGCAAAGATGCCTATTAATCCTATGTCAGGCATATTTCAAATGGTGCTAATTTATTGCTATTGTTGCTAGCATTACTGCTAGTTGAAGCCCTAGCCATTGACCCACGATCCACTGTGCTCAGAGAACACAGAAAAAGAGACTGCTGTAACTCGTCCGTTATGATAACAAGTGCGGATTTCTGATGTTAATAAATGGGGACAAAGATGAAATGCCAATATGCCAATATGCATTTCCACATGTGTCTAGCATTTGAATTAGGAGTTGGTGCCTCTGTCCAGGAACACAAACTGTTACGAGGGCTGCATGTCTGACCCCCTTGCATACGAAAGTAAAGCTTAACCTCTCATTTGGACATTACAGACCACACAAGAGAGGCACAGGGCTCTCATAGCAGCTACTCGTAGCAGGCACAGGTCAGAGCAGCCTCTGAATAACAGAGCTCTCGCGTGGTGGAAGATGAGGATCAGTCAGCAGCCAGCAGAGGAAGAGAGGAATATGAGAGTTCTCTTCACAGAAGAAGTTATTGCCGCAGGCAAGACAGGGTGGAGAGCACACATGCAGCAGGCTTCTGCAGCAGTACTTTGCCAAGAGGTCTGTAATTTAGGAATACTTTTGTCCTGGATTATCTTGGTGGCTAGCAGTACTCTCCTTACTTCCTACTAGCAAGGCATTTGCTAACAATCCCCTTGGATGTACCAGTGCCAGTTACCAGCTTCTGTTAATTTTTAGGCACTGCTTCTGATCTCATGTGTCTTGCTGAAAATCAGGAATAGTTCCTTTAAAGTCAGCGGCATAAAGCTCATGGAAATAAGATCAGAAGCTGGTCCTCAGATTGTATTATGACAGTGTGGTGTCTATCACAGGCTCCCTTTCAGGCCTACCAAGCAGTTGGCCCGTCACAAGTGGTGCTGGCAGCCTCCAGGATGTGTGCACTGCAAAGAGATACTGCTCGAGTCCTGCAGCAGTTGCGCTCCTTTCGTTCCTTGTGGACTGGGGTATGTGGGGTGAAGTCTGTATTCTCTGAAATATTGTTTCCTCGGTGGAAATCACTGCTACAGATGTGCTTAGTGGAGATGCTAAGGTTCTCCAGAAGCTAGGAGAAGTGTCCTGTGGGGACACAGTCAAACTGCATTTGTTCTCTTCCCTGTACATTATCCTAAGTGTACATTAACAGCTACTACTGGAAGAAGGATTTGGTTTGAGTCTTTCCATGCTCTGAGTCCTGAGGAAGGATAGGGTGTTTACAGTCTGCAGAGCTGCCCACGTGGGACGTGCTTCTGTCGCTGCCCAGACGCTCTCTAGATCCCTTGACTTAGAAGCACCTCTGCGCTGCCCATCTTTCCTCTTAGGAGCTCTCCCGAGAAACATGAGGGAATGGGTACGCGGTGCTGGATTTTGTTCTGTTCTTCAGTTTCCACCTTTCCCTTTCTCCCTTCTTTTACTTTAATCAGCATAATTTGTATAATGAGTTTGGTTTTTGGTGAGGCTTATTATGCACCTGCCCAGAGATCTTGGTATTAAGTGCATTTTATAAATTAATAAATAAATATGCTCATTTGTTGTAGAATTTCTATTGTTGACTTGGGAACAGTAAGCTCTTGCAAATCTCAGCTTTCACCTTGCCAATCACTGTATTCCTGTAAGTGCACTGCAGTTACTTGGAACCTTTTCTGGGTTGGTGTTGGCATCCTTTTGCTAGATTACATTTATGCATTAGTACCATCTGTGCCTGCTGTACCTTCTGTGCGTTAGCCCTGGCCAAATGACTGGCATTTATCTGGAAGTGCACTAAAAAAAAAAAGGAAGGAGAAAGAAAAAGAAAGGGGGGGAAGGGGGAAGAGAGAGAGACTGGAAGGATGGTACCTAGAGCTTTATGCTTGCTGCTGACACTAAATGGATCTCAGGGAGGAAGACACGCTGGTGAGCACAAACACCTGCACTGATGTCCCTCATTTCAGCTGCTGATGAAACCTGCCGTGTCCTTTCTGAGTCTCGCTCTGTAAATAGGAGCTGCTTCATCCTGCCGTGGTAGTCAAATAAATTCTCCCTACCCTTGTGTTCTAAAGAAAAGACAAACTGGCGACTTAAGAGAAAAAAGAGACTCCCTTAAGAGTCTGAGGGACGGTTTTGGATTGGTGATGGTCTTCTTCCATTGCATCTTGTTTCAGTTTTGTCAGAGAATATGGACTGAGTGATGCCTTTAATCTGTCACCTAGTATTGAAGGTTATTTACGATATTGATTGCATATAGGATGCAGATGTCATCATGCTGGGTTTATCATTTTGCTTTCTATTCAGTCATCTGCTGGTCAAAAACACTTAGGTGTGAAATGGCCTCTAATGGTTTCTTTCCTATAAAGAAAGGGAGGGGTGAGCGTTTTCTTCTGTTGCTGGTTTTTAAATGACTGTCGTCTTGTTCGTCAAATAAACAAAAAGCGCTCCGCGTTGGAAGTCAGACAGTACTGGTAAGCAGCAGCGTAGTGACCTTCTTTGAGCTTCCTGAGAAACCGGAGCATTCTGCACAGGCTGAAGCTTTACTGCTACCCATCTCACAGCAGCAGGCAGTACGCTGCTGCCGTGCTTTCAGGGCCAGCCAAGGCCCAGGGCCAGTCTCCACCGCCTCACCCCGCCTTGCCTGCCTTCTCCCCGCTGCCTGTCCAGGCCGAGGGAGCGTGAGAGAAGGGCCTCTGATCCACACATCTCTGCTCCTGCGAGACAGGCAAAGTCTTAACGCTGATACAGGGAAGGGGATTCCTGGCAAAGCCGAGGGAAGCGTTGTGGTCCAGCCCTGTCCACGCCAGTTTCTGGCCACGGACTGGCGGGCAGCATCCAGAGCACCCCTCTGACATTGAGAGGCTCTTTGTTCCCCAGTACAGCTACATCTGCGTCACCAGGTGACTTGCTCCTAGCTCTGCAGCCCCCTCCTCCAGGTGAACAGAGTGGTCATTTAAGAGATCATGAACTAAAAGCAAAGATTTCCTCATTCTGCTGTATTTTTGGTTTAAGACCAGTTTCACTGAACCCAAGAAAAAGAACTTTTGTGTGTACTCTTAGTTGTCAGCAGTTTGGATCACTTTGTCCTACGTTGGACGGTACAAAATACGAAGAGCAGATACAAATGCAAATGAAAGAGTTCTTAAACTGAACACAACTGTCTGCTAAGAATTATCTGGCTTAAAAATTACTTTAATTGAATCAGTACAATGTCAGTCTGTTAAGAAAAATAATGTGCCTTACCCAGCCTAGCCTACGTTACAGAAAGAGCGCACAAGCTTCTGGCAGGGGGACCAAGAAGCCACCTCTGAGCTGAACACAGTTCCTACACCTAGGCCGATGAATCGAATGTTCGGCTCCAAAGAAGGACTCATCTTTGTGTTTTCGTGCCAAAACGGACGGAACTCTCTCTTACTTGCAGTGTAAGCATTCCCTGAAATTAGGACGACCTCACAGCAGACCCCTCAGCAAGAACTGCTGGAGCGTCGGCAGTTTTGCTTGCACGCTGTTTGATGCACAGTCCGTTCATGGTGTATTTTTACTGAGATCTGATATTGTAGAGTGGAGCTGGTGACTTACACGTGTGCAGCACGCCTCCTTCAGCGGCTTACCTCCAGTGCCAGGTTCGCTGCTTCGGTGCTTTGGGTGCTCGGGGCAGATGTCCTAGTGTGCACCTTTCACCAAAGACGCGCTGGTAAAGGCAATTTATAGCTAAACTAACGGCACAATCCCAATTTGCGCACGCTGCCCCGTGCTGTGGTAGCACCAGGACCCTTGGTCTGCCGTAGCAGGCTCTTCCCAGCAGCTCCACTGAGGCCGGCCAAGCCGTGGGCGCAGCAGTGCTGGTGGTGGGTGGTGGTGCATGAGGGGGCACACGGCTGCGTGCCCACCCTGCCCACACCGGACCCTCCCCTGGAGCGAGCTGCTTGCCAGCTCAGCCCGCAGACCACGCAGGGGGTGTAGCGGCTCTGCAGCCGCTGCAGGAAGGTCGGCTTCTCAGACACGCTCCTGCAGGCGCACGGAACCCATCTGCTCCCCAAAAACACTTGCTGGCATTCTCTTCTGTACGCTTCGTGCTGTCTTGAACGCTCTGACTTCAAATTTACAGCAGGATACGTAAGAGAAGAACTAGTTTTATAAATATTTATATATAATAAGTACTTTTTTTTTTTTTTTTTTTTTTTTT
>Ga0065711_1037026_pt1 | contig 20292 bp, 10 predicted proteins | sample Hoacrofraction12_FD_59098 | JGI IMG/M metagenome (GOLD analysis project Ga0065711, IMG submission 59098) | Hoatzin crop microbial communities from Cojedes, Venezuela - Epithelial fraction 12 v2 (version 2) | ecosystem: Host-associated > Birds > Digestive system > Esophagus > Crop | place... | reverse complement strand
AGGTCCTCTACAACCTACTGTAGGTCACCCTGCTTCGGCAGGAGGGTTGGACTAGATGACCCACAGAGGTCCCTTCCAACCCCTACCATTCTGTGATTCTGTGATTCTGTGATTCTGTATAGATACCATAAATGTTGTCATTTTAATTTAAGACTTTGGTTTTTCCTTGGGACTTTTTTTTTACACAAACACCTTTTTTTGGAGACTTATTTATGACTGTGACCTCATTTGCAGACATCCCAATGGAAGACAGCCTCCAATAACATTACTGGTTAATAACCTGGGAAAGTTTTTCCCAGAATACGTACAATTTTCTGAATTTTGACTTCAGCCTGAAGTCATCTAATAATGAATCGATCTGCTTTCTAACTAATTTAAGTTACCATTTGATCTATTTGGAAAAATAACAAACAAATTCCAAGTGTGGTGTAGATATGTTCAAGGCAGCTCATAACTGGCTATATGTCTGACCTTGCTCAGTGAGCACACAAAGAGGAGCATGTAGAGGGAGTAGGAAAGCACAGAGGTTTCTCATACCAGCATTATGGGGACAATAATTCCCTGCATTTTGAGCAGCAAGTTTCCATAACTTGTATGGCACATATTGATTAGTTGGTAAATGGGAAAGAAGAGACATTGTCTTTCAGTTATTTGTTTTGCCTCTCAAACTACAGCAAGGAAATTTGAAGCTATGGTGTAGTGGTAGAAGAGTGAAAGATTTCTGGTGCATTTCCAGAGGCATAAACCAGTTTTTGGATATATCACAACAATGTCTCCCAGTTAACCTATGTATAAATAGATACCTGGTCAGGCTGAGTTATCCAAGTCTGAGGAATGTTGTGCTGTCTCCATCATCTCCTTAGGCACTATTGTCTGTAGAAAATGGAATGACTTTATGATAAGTCACTTTGGCTTTCTAAATTGACTGACTGAGCAGTCTGCCTTTGCAGAAAGTTGAATTAACCCAGATTTGGAAATTAAAATTGAAAAAAAGTGAAAATAATAAAAACTGAAATAAAACATGTGAAATCAGGAAATATATTAGTATCAGACTTAAGTCCCAGAGACAGAGTAATGCCCAGCTTGAGGTTTCACTGACACAGTGGCAGCGCTAGCATTTCTCTAGCTTTGATTTGTGAAAATCACCTGGTTCAGCGCTCCCAGTCAGAGGTGCACAGAGTGCATCAATGCCAGTCAGCAGTTCCTGCCACTCCTACATTCATGCCCTAAGCTTGCCCCTTTCATGGTTGTCACTCTTTTTGTTTCAAGAGTGTGACTGGCATTTACAAAAGATGCTAGTGAAGGAACCGACTGCTGTTTCTCTCTTATCAGCTGGGAAATCTCATCACAAAGAGCTTGCAGTCTGGTGGCATCCTTTGTTGGAGAAGGGAAGGCATTAATTCCTGCTTTTTAAAGTTTTTTAAGTAATGACATGAAGAGAAAAGCTTTTAAATACAGTAAAAAGAAAAGTGCCTTTAGGAATAGATTAACATCTAATCAAATTTTCAAGAATACATGTTGGATGCCCAAAGGAACATACCCATCAAATTTCTCACAAAAATCCCCTTCTTCGTGGTGTGGACATGACCAGACAAGAGCGTGAGCATGTATCCATATACATTTAATATATTCGTTCCATCATAGTCCATTATATCAACAAGAAAAAAATTAAATTCCTTTTAAAGTCTAGGCTCCTGTACTTTTCTACTCAGCTTAACAGAGAACTCTGTGGTTGGTACATCTGCACACCACATCAAACTATCAAATCAACAATCTCGCAGGATCAGCTCTGCAGGAGGTTTGATATAATCATCAGTATGGACTTTCTGCCCTTCCACTGGCTACAGCTGGAGATGATAGCTGGCAACAGAAGGACCATGAATTTAGCAGTGGTACATCAATCTTCCATTCTTTCATTTCATAGTTCTTTCATTTCTGTCCTGGCAAAATGTCCTTATGATAATTTATTTTTGGATGGATGGATAAATGGATAAATAGATAAATAGATAGACAGATGGACAGACTCTTATTTTTCTCTTGTCTACATCTTGCCAAAAACTATGATTCAAAAAAGTCCTAATTCTACACATCCATTAAAAATGACACTAACTCTCCCTGGAACAGAAAAGAGGACTAAACTGGAGCATTAAATAAGAGCAAGTTAGGAACACAGCTCATCGAGAATTTTTCTTAAGAGGATACAAAATGAGTCAATATTATACTGTATAAAATGATATTTCAGCCAAAAAAGCCACCTCAGCAAAAGAAATAATTTCAAGGTTCAGAACTTTGTGCTGTCTCAGAGCTGAGAGAGGTCCAGAACCAGAGTTTCTGCTTGAAATATTGAGAAATGCAACTAAATAAATACATGGAGGTCAGCATTCATTTTGCAAAACTGTTTATGGGCTGTTTACTGTAATGTCTGAGACAGCACAAAGTTCTGAAGCTTGAAATGTCTCTGAATGTGTTTTTGACTGGACTGCACTTCCTGATAGGAAATCTGCTTTGCCTCCCCTTTACTTTGCCAGTAAAACTAGATAGCAGTGTCACAGTGATTTTTTATGAAGCAGTTTGACTACAGATGGAAACACAGTTCCGAAGTACTTAATTGCTGCAATTTTTAGGAAAATGTGGTTAAATTGACCTTCTGAGATACAGTCAAACTCTTTCACTACTATTGAATATGTGGGATAAGCCATTATCCAGATCTCAATTATCTGAGCACAAGATGTAGAGATGTTGTTATATTGAAACTTCCCCTTCCCCCCCAGTTCTGTACCATTTTCAAGGAGCCAGTCTCTTTCCAGCTTTCCTTTAAAATGCTAGTATGTTTTTTAGCGTTTCAGAAAATTGTATTCCTCTTCCACAGTACTAGTGGTAGGTTTGAGCATTTTGGTAACAGTGGGCAAAGAAAGTAATGGAGATCACACTGGAAAGAGAAGTTCGGGGTACTTATATGCAGGGAGTAACCATCACAGAGTCTTTCAGGTGATCCTGCTAGGATGTTGGGAAGGACAGTAGTCACAGAGCCTCTCCCTTGGCCCTCTCCAGCCCAAGAGCGTTGTCCCTTTGTCTTTTTTCTGCTCCTTCCCTCAGATCCAAAACTTCTGGCTCTAAGTCCAATCTCCTAGCACAGCAGGACTCAAATTCTCTTGACAAAAAAATACCCAGGGGTTTTAGCACTGTGTTGCACAGCACTTCCAGTTCCAGGGACACCACAGGGACCTTTCTCAGGGACAGAGATGGTCTGGCAGAAAACAATTTTATTTTGAACCAAATGAGTCCTCAGACCACCATAGATGTAGGCATGTGCAGTACAGTCCCTGTTCTGCTGCTCTGAGCCAGGATACAGACCAGAGATATTGTGCAAAAAGGAAAGGCATGGAGTGAGGTGGGAGGGAAGGATGAAGACTGGGAGGTCTCCAACTCCTTGCTCAGGGTGTCGTCACACCTGAGTCCTGTTCATTACATTACAGCTGCATGTTGGACGTAGACTTTTAGCTGTCCAGTCTAGATTTAACTTCACAATAGATTAAAGGGACTTTAATTATAAAATGTAAACCATAGAAACAGGGTTCTTGCCAGCAATGGTGATACGCAGTGCAGTATATTAACGCCAGCTGCCCAATTTTGCTGGAGTCACTACGCAACCTAAAAAGTATCTGCCATCTTCAAGGAGTGGCACGAGAGTGCAGCAGCAACACTAATTAGATAGGGTGCTTCTGGGTGAGAGCACCTTGCGTCTGCTTGGTTCAGGGCACTGATGAACTAAATGTGTGACAGTCTGCACAGGTCTGCGGAGACATGCTTAATGTCTCTGACTGGGGGGGGATTAAGCTAAGCCCTGCCTATGTGTACTCGAGTTGTTAGGTTCAGTGTTCTGACAAATCCCCTGATTTCTGTGAACTGGCACCTGAAAGAAAAAGAAGAAGAAGGAGGTCTTTAGTTACATTTTATCTCCTACATCAGCCTATGCAGTACCAGTGGAGAAGTTCTTCTTAGTTCATACTTATAGGCAGGGGACTGCACTTTGAGTTATCATAATTTGAGAGAAACATTAAATAAGAGAATTCCTAAAAAAAACCTTTTTAAAAATTTATTTCAATAATTGCAGTTTCTAAAATTTAAATTATTTTTACTAATTCACATTTCTTTAGTCAGTGAGGTGTATGGATATTTTGTTAAATAACGAAATCAAGTGTTATGTTTCCTCAATACTGATATTCAGCTATTTAATCTTTGTTGAGAAGTGGAAAAGAGTCTACCATTTTTCATTTTAATTATAATGTAGGAGGATTAGCTAAATGCATATTAGCTTTTTTTTTTTTTTAACTGTGATACTTTATTAAACCATTCATTAACTATTTGAATCTCCTTGTAGAGCCTAGTGAATGTTTTGGAGAACCATTTATCCCCTAAAAATGCTGCTTTAGTGTGACTGAAAATATTCACAGCAAATTCAGCAAACGGTTTGAATCAAAAAACAGGGAATATGTTCATATTTACATGTACATTTACAGTCATATTATTGAAGAAATGCAGAAATATTGGCCTGGAAGATATCTTGTACATTCCTATATCCATCCAGACTTTGAAATTGCTATTAACTGATTACATTAATTATAGTTTACATTAACTTTACATATCTGAGCAAGGCACATCAATCAGGCACCCAATACGTTAACCACATTAGGAGCATTGCTGTAGTCCAGCTAACATGAACTTATCGGTGGCCTATCTCAAATGGCTCAGAAGGACTGATGCAAAAAAATGCCACCAGTTCCCACAAACTAAGCTAAGTATCAAGCAGTGGAAAATATTACTTCCTAGCTGTCGGAATTATCCAGCAGAAGCCCCGATGTTTATGACAAATTTCAGTCTAAATAGAGTGCAAATAACAACAAGTTCTTACAGATTTAAAGTTCCTTTTGTTACAAAATTTGGCTATAATAATACAATAATAATGATTTCAAAGAAAGTCACAATTTAAAATATAAAATAATAGATCTAAATGTGTACATGTGACCCTGCTTCGGCGGGGGGGTTGGACTAGATGACCCACAGAGGTCCCTTCCAACCCCTACTATTCTGAGATTCTGTGATTCTGTTAAGATGGGGTATAATTAAAAATTGTTTCCTGGTGGGTCAGGAGTATTTTTCACTTAATCTACTATTTGTACAACTAATCAAAAAATAACCAAAAAAGTCCCTCAGTTGCTTCCACTGATCTATAACAGGGTTAATATTTACACAGGAACTAGTAGAGTTTCTACTGAGAACTTTGAGGAGAAGATTTCTGAAAGGCTGCAGAGCTTTCTAGCTCCTTACAAAAACTGGAGATTGGAACTCCACTCCTATTTTTGCTTTTGAAAGTCATCCTTTCTATCCAAAACTTGGAGAAAATTTTGTACCAACATTAGCAAAATGCAGAACCATGAACTCTCTCTGAGTTATCTACAGACTTATAACTGTCCCTCATTCTACCCTTCTGTTCAACTTGGACAATGATCGTGACAAAATTCAGAAATCTGATAGGAGAGATATTTCTTGAGCCAGCTGATGTTTTTCATATTTTCAAGTAATAGGATCATTAGGGATGGTATTCAAGGATATAGAGAGGTAAGGTTTAGGGAGAGGAAGGATCTTTTATGAACTCAACTTTATAGTTTGAAAACCAGACATGCTTCAGGCATACAAACCTTTCTTCTTATGCCCTGGAAACTGGTCTCTTTTTATAACTGTATCTGCTAGTTTAATAAAAGATATTGCTTCTCCCTACAAACCTTGTCTTTCAGATTTTAAGTCACATAAAGCAAGTGAGTTCTGCCCTGCTATGAGCATTTCACAGAATTTTTGTTTCAAAGCAATAGTCAGCAAAATGCTCTAACTTGTGCAAGTGATATAGATACACAAAAATGTTGATGTTTCATTCCTTTATATCTTTAGCCTCCACATTTCTACTTTATCCTCCTCATGCTTACTTTCATCCTTCTCTTCTACCACCTTGACAAAGTGGAATTATAATTACAGCATCCTTCTATCTTATTGATACAGATTAAAACCAGCTGAGCTATGTCTAGTGAACTCAGTCAGAACTTTCTTAACAATTTCTGCAAATTAAATAACACTTCACAGAATCACAGAATGGTAGGGATTGGAAGGGACCTCTGTGGATCATCTGGTCCAACCCCCCTGCCAAAGCAGGGTCACCTACAGCAGGTTGCACAGGACCACGTTCAGGTGGGTTTTGAACATCTCCAGAGAAGGAGACTCCACCACCTCCCTGGGCAGCCTGTTCCAGTGCTCCCCCACCCTCAGAGGGAAGAAGCTCTTCCTCATGTTCAGACAGAACTTCCTGTGCTTCAGTTTGTGCCTGTTGCTCCTTGTCCTGTCGCTGGGCACCACTGAAAAGACCTTGGCCCCATCCTCCTGACCTCCACCCTGCAGATATTTAGAGGCATTTCTAAGGACCCCTCTCAGCCTTCTCTTCTTCAGGCTAAACAAGCCCAGCTCCCTCAGTCTTTCCTCCTAGGAGAGGTGCTCCAAGTATCTACAAGTGTTTCTCCTCATAGGAGAGATACTTGTTCCTGTACATGATATCAGCAGTTGCGCTTCACACACATTTAGCTATTTCTGTGATTTTTATCTAGACATACTTCAAAAATATATTTTCTCAAAGCTACCATCAATAGTATTTTGATGTGCCACATAAAAAAATGCCTGAACATTAGCAGTGGAAAAAATGTCATGAGCAAACAAACTGAATTTCCTTCTGAAGTAAAAATAATCCCATAATACTTTTCCTTACTTCTTAACCTATGTTCTGCTATTCCACTCCAACTCTTTGTACTATTCCTGTTCCATGATTCTCACTTACCCTAATTATATTTATTTCTTCTAGCTGCAGAATAATTATGAGTCAAGTATGTGGGAAAATTTTAATTAATGCTAATTTTACATTTAGAGTATGCATGTGTATAACTATATAAATAATTATATGCAATTCTGGAATTACAGAATTTTTTAGCCCAAAAGTAAAAATACCCAGCCTGGGAATAAAGTATCAGCTTGCACAGTTGGAAAGTGGACATTACACCATTTAAAAATCAGACAATTAAGCATATCTCTGGGAGGAGCAGAGGAGACAGAAAATTCAGTGGTTTGATATCTGTCAGAGGAATTACACATTTTGTTTTAAAAAGTGTTTAAATTACAATTTCCAAAGATATAGCAAGAATGTTCTCCTTTTTGGAGCCCTGTTTGGTAGCAGATGGTAAACTGAGGCTCTCTTGTTTCCTGCAACCCATTCCCCAAGACTATTCCTGGGTTATGCCCCTGCCCCACCATGTGCTGTCCATTACAGAGTTAATTACTCTGAAGCTGCCCTGGGAACAGAGACTGTACTCTTCTACTTCATGGCATAGTTACATTGACACTATCTCAAGTTAGCCTTTGTGCTTGTGTGTCTCAGTCTGGTGTTTCCTCCTACAGTATACAATGACTAAAGGTAAGATTCATCTGATCAGTTGTAGGCATCTACTATGGGATAGTTATCTTGACTTTTTATGATCAGCAAAGAGGACAAGATGCTTCAAAGGTGAAATTTATCTCAGTCTAAAGTTGGGATCTGAAAATGAATCTGATGCACATGAAAGTGCCTATTTCTCACTACTGTCTATAGTGGGCACTTGGATTGACTAGTTTGTAGGTAGATGCCTTCCACCTAACCACTTACCTAGAAATATAGATGGCTGATACATCTCAAATGTGCTAGGTTAGGGGATATTTTCATGAAAAGTTCTGAAAGTCACACCTAATTTTTCCTAAGTAATATTTTAAGCTCACAAGTGCTCTGTTTGTTATGGTTTTAGCAAACTAACCTCCTTACACACTTCTGAAAATCTTTGCAGGTGTCTGTCCTCACCTTTGAAAATTTGATTCTTAAGACCTTAAGCCCAATTCTAAATTGCTTCTGAATTCCTAAGCTGTTACTGAAAATGTTACTCCTGCAACTTATATTTATATAAGATTTTTTCACAGATAAATTACCAAGTGCTCCAAGACCTGTCTCATAGAAATGACTTCATCCACCCCCTAATAAAATGGGGACATCTGAAAACTGGAAGATGATTAATTCTCACTTCTGCTTAACAGCATTATTTCTGCTTCTCTTTCTTAAGAAAACCTAGTTTGTACAAAGATTTTTCCTTTAGAAAGTCTTCTATACATTTATTACAACTGAAATTACATTCATTCATCTATATTTAAAATATAGATAGTTAAAAGGAATAAAAAAGTAATACTGTAATATTTTCTGAAATATTAACAAAATGTAAAATTTTGTTGACATTCTGACATTGGATAAAATAAGACAAATAAAAGATCACAAGAGTGTTCTGAGTTTTCGGTTTTTTAATGTTAGAATAGTTTAAGTTTTTGAAATTTTTAAATAGACCTAATTTTTAAAGTGTTTTTCTATAATTCTGATTCTCAAAGAGAATTACCTGGAGTCGAATCAAAATATTCACTATTAAAAGTAATTATGCTTATTTTATTATAATTCTAATACACAATAAGCAAAAACACCTTTCATAACTAAAAAAAATCTTGTGGGACTGCGTAATTGACAACAATTTTATTATTTTTATCTGAAGATTACTATTGTCATAAGAACAATTCCTGTAGTCTGGTTTTACCACCCCTAAACTACTGCAAAAAAGGGATTACAGCTCAGGGAAATTGGATATTTCCTTCTTGCTGTTTTTCCCTCCTGGCCCTACACTACAGTAACTTACTCCCAGGGTATGCCATCAACCTCACTTCTATTGCAACAACACAGAAGCGAAGGAGTCAGTGTCAAGGGAAGACAACAGTCAGCCGCTGTGCAGCTCAGAGGTACCAGGATCTGTGATTTTTGGAGGGTTAGAAAAAGCATTAGAGAGATGCTGGGGAAGAACAGAGTATGAACCACAGATTAGAAACCCATGAGGCATCATGCAAACCACTAGGTGCATCTCTGTGTTAGCACCGGCACTGGAACAAAAGGCTACGGCAGCAACTGGGGGTGCTGATAGACCTGCAGTGCTTACTACAGAAGCTGAATCACAAACTTGGAAATTCTGTTAGCTGTCCCTGACTGTAACTCCCATCAATCAGCAGCAGAAATACCATATGAACCTGTGTGTATTTTCTGCTTGCATTTGAAAATAATGTATTTATCCTATTCCATTAGCGTATTTTAATAAGCATTGCTTTGGGACAGTATGCCTGCCAATTTATGTTTATGAGACTGTCAACAGAATTTACATGCCTAAGAAAATATGATACAACATCGCCAAAGCAGGGACTGCCTGTCAAATGAGGTTGTCATGGAGAAATGAGACATAGGAAAGCTCATACATAAAGTGGCACACAGAGAATGCCAGGGATTTTTTTATTCCCCCTGTTGAGCTCAATAAATATTTATTTCAGTAAAGGAAGGGGTAAGAAAATAATAAAATTATAAGCCATATTGTGCAGTCATTTTTATTTAAGAGAACTTTCCATTGAAACCAGCCAAATATGAATCCACAACAATAAAGTGCTTGCATTCTGTATCGTGCTTTTAGAAGCAGACTTTAGCCATTTAAATGTTGTCTGGCAGCACCCTGACCTGCCTTGAAAAAGAGTAAGTCAGGGACTAAAGGGTATTTTCAGAGTGTGCCTTTGGGCTGGCTCATTGCTAACTACTGAACTGGTTCTCAGGAGTCTTCGGGAGCTGATATTAATTAGGCTGCTCTAAACAATGCTCAGGATTCAGTCCTGTACTAAAGTGGCTCAAGAATTTGGAGGTATTTAGTGACCTTTTTGAACCCCTGCTCATATCAGTACTGAACAATTTGGAATTTCAGAGAAAAATACAAAGACATGTCTTATCCAGTCTTACAAAGCAGGCAATGCAGTCTCTATGAGTTACTTGCAGTGACACCCACTTGACACATGTCAAGGAGATAGAAGGTAGCCAAGTGTTCTGGAGTTGTTTCCCTTATCATAATCTTAATTACTCCAGGGAGAAGATTATGTGCTGCATGTCATTTACAGTTGATTCATAAAATGGTGTTTTTATAAAGAAGGAAAGCACTGAGAGGAATCTTTCTTCAATTTCCAAACTCTCTAGGTGGAACTAATTCTCCCTAACTTTAACTCGATGAAAATTTATTACCAAAATCTAAGCTAGTCATCTATGCTTCCTTACCAGAGAGATACAGGCTCCCTAAGCCCACAATATGAGGATGTGATAAATTAGGAGAAAAGGCTCATCCTCAGAAAACTTCCTTACTCCAGTGGCAATGAAGGTAACCTAGAAAGAGGCCTGGCATTTAGAGAACTGAATTTCTGAGGGTTAAAGGCCACCCTGAGCAAGGGCAGATACCTACCATGTGGACAAGGACTTGCGGTCTGAGGTGATGTTTGCTGCTGATGTTTGTGTCCTTAACTTGCTTCGGCTCTAAAGAGATCAAAGACCAGCCTGCAGCTTCTTTCTTTTGTGTCCAGGGCAACTTCATATTGCTGGTGGCCTGTATGGGGAACCTTGAAAACACATCAAAACCAGCTCAATTGACATGGGCTAGAAGTAATAATATGCCTTTGACCTGGACCATCCATAAATAATTAGCATCCAGCCTAACAACCAACAAATCCATTTGGTAATTGAACTGGCGTTTGTTCTTCTCCATCTACCTCCCGCACAGTTGTGCCAAATGAAATTCGTATGTGCAAAGTAGTAAAATATATCCAACATTTGCCTCCCAGATAAGTTAATATTTGCATTAGGTGGAATACACCCCTAAGTATGAATCTATGTATTTTTCATTGTAGTTAGTTGCATTAAAGAACTGACCAACAAGTTATTGTAAAGTGTAAGAAAAACAGAGCAGTTCATCCTGTACCGTACAACTTTTGCAAGGTGCAATGCTTTGCTAGCATATTATAAATACACTAGAATAATTTATTTATTATATTCCATTAGTGTATTTTAACAAGCATTGCTGTGGGACAGTATGCCTGCCAATTTATGTTTATGAGGCTGTCAAGATAATTTACATGCCTATGAAAATAAACAACATTGCCAATGCAGGGTCTGCTTCTCAAATAATCTTGTCAGGATGAAATGAAACACTACCGAGCTGAAGAGTAAAGCATATTCATTATTGCTGGCTACACAGATTCTAGGTGACACTATGAAATACATTTATGCCATTTTTCATGTATCATACGAATAAAAAAATGAGGAAGTGGGGTACTTCAGGCTGCCATATATTGTGCTGTACAAAACAGTTTTAACACTCAATCACTCTTGTTTCTTCAAAATAATAATATTAATAAAAAAAAAAAAAAAGGAATACCCGGGCCCCAGTAACATTAGTGGGCAAAATAAAATGTATTATTCATCTGGAAAACTGAGAATGCTACACAAAATCATGACTACTTCACGATAGTTAAGCTGAAATAAAATAGCTGCAGAGCTGTCTAGGGCTGAAAAAAATTACTGGGAAGAGTTCATTCAGGAGTTCTGACTAGATAATTATTGAGCTGCACTGACAAACTCTACACTTCCCTGCCAATTACACCTTCCGGGCCATGGCTTTTAGAATAATTTAAAGCAGAGAGATTTAGAATCTTGTTCTCATAATTCTCCATAGACAGCTAACCCTGCGTTCCCTTCTCCAGGAGAAACACCCCAAAACGAAACTATACGCTCCTTCAAATTCTCCCTAAGCACGAAACTGCCCTTGGAAACAGCCCCAGAAATGAAATGTATCCAGGAGGAAAAAATGACCCCAAATCATCACAAAGCAGAGAAATAAGTCTCCCACTAAAATCTTCAGAATGATCACTGTTACTGACAAGCAATAAGAACGGCATCAGAGAAAAATGGATAAGAGGCATACCAGGGGGTGGTGGTGGTGTCAGTGTTTATCAAAAGGCTGTAAAGGTATTCTTATTTCTGTGGAGAGATTTCCCATACACAGAGCAACCAGTTCAGATGTGAATAATCTCTACAGTGCACAGCACAGAGCGTGCTGCCAGCTGATGGTATCAGCAGAAGCAAGGAGTCAGACAATAAGTGTGCAGATGATGGATGAAGAATGGGGACACGGCTGAGAATCACGGGAGATATGATAATTCAGTACCAGTGAGATAAATTAGAGGGGTACAAGATGAAACACTTTGCTGGCTCAGATATGTATATGCACAGAGTGCAATGAGGCAGCTGGCTGCTGTAAGGGAAGTGTTGCTCAGACGGGGCCACACTCTGCAGCATTGGAAAGGGAAGGTGAGCTGTCCATGGAGCTCACTTCACTTGCCTTTCCCATGAATGGGCCCACAGACTGAAGCACTAGATACACTAAAAGTCTGGGGCCAAACAGATCTGAAACTGCTGCTTCAGGCTGGCCTGGCCCCTCTACTGCAGTCTCTGTGCAAATATTTCTGCTGTAGGGACAGTGCTCTACCAGCACCAACAGAGGCCAGCAAGCAAGGTCCCCAATATAATTCATGCTACTATACTTCCTGTACTCGTAACAGATTACAGGAAAGACAGCAAAAAGATGTTTTAAGAGTCTTTCCAAGCTGAGGTTTTCCTAGAGGTGATGTACAATCATTTTAAAATGATGGTCTGGTAGATCTGTCAATACACTGGCTTTTAAAATGGCAGCTGCATCCTTTCATTGACAGCTGTATTCTATAGTTAATGTTTCAGTAGAAACCTTGCCTGCAGAAACTCATGGCAAGACATACACTGGCTTTAAAGTTGTCTTTCTTTACAAGTTTCTTGATAGAGGTATAAAGCCGATCAGGTAATAGATTGCATTTAGACAGATTTTCTTAGGGTTGTATGAGATGGGATAGTCGCAGGTTAGAAAAGAAACCAAAAATTTTGTTTTCTCATTGATTTTTAAAGTTTGTTAGATCCCAGATGCAGACATTTGGATTCATGAATTTGCTATAAGGAAAAAAAGTGAATGAAAACAATTAAGCAGAAGATAGTCTTGCTCTCTCACCCATTTCTGATTCCTAATGACAAGCTTCAGATCATGTTTGAGTGCAAGCCTATTTCAGAACTCAAGCAAAGGTCTCAAAATAGGAATAAACTAAATGTCCAGCAAAACCAATGGGAATCTGGAGCCGGGCTGAAATAATAGCAGTGGAGTCAGGTACTGTATGGAGGTGATACAACATAGAATCACAGAGTGATTTGGGTTGGAAGAGACCATTGAAGACCACCTAGTCCAATCCCCTCCACCATGGGCAGGAACAACTTCCGCTAGACCAGGTTGCTCAAAGTCTCGTCCAACCTGACCTCGAACACTTCCAGTGAGGGGACATCCACAACTCATCTGGGCAACCTATGCCAATGCCTCACCACCTTTATCATAAAAAAAATTTCTTTCTTGTGTCTAATTTAAATCTACCCTCTTTCGGTTTAAAACCATTGTCCCTTTTCCTGTCGCTGCAGGCCTTGCTAAAATGTGTCTCTCTGTCTTTCTTATAAATCCTCTCCATATACTGAAAGGCCGCATGCTCTGAATTCTGTAGCATGGTAAGTAGAAGCAAGATAAATTACATATAGAAGTAATGCTTTGATTAATGGGGGGAATATTTTCACAAGAGAACTGGGGATAATTTGAGGCAGGCACGAAGTCAGATTTGTCCAGAATCCCTCACAGTACACATCAGTCCTGCCCCATAATGACCAGTGCAATTCCAGCACTGGGCCTCTTGAGCAGGTGCTTCCAATTGTGTGGCAATTTCTGATTTGAGCTGTTATCTATAAGAAATTGCATCTGGCTTTCTTCACAGCACTCTATCACATCACCACATGTCTCTGTGATTGATTTAATTAACACTTTTCTCCATCTCTGTACCCTTTTTTTAATATTCCATCTATTTATTTATATTTCCCCCCAGACTGTTGACTCTCAAGTTGTGTAAAATATTTTCAGGTACTCTACATCTAATGTAAAAGAAACACAAATCAAGCTGCCTTTAACTTCTCAGGCAAATATATACCCTATTTTAAAGTGACCATTTATGCTGCTGTGTAATACATCTTCATAGTGTTGGCTTAATCGCGAATGACAAGTGTTGAAAATGTAATAAAGACAGGGACACATTAATCCATTTTGTATGAAAATGTGAAAAGGTAATCAGATTCTGAATGGCTGCATGCTTTAAAAATATACTGGCAGAGATATCTTTTTCCATTCGGGATTCTCACTAGAGATTCTGATTAGAAGGATTTCAGTTTAAAATTGCCTTAAAATATTACGATTGTGCCAAAAATGCACTGAGGAAGTTTTATAAAATGAGAGATGAATCTCAATCAGTAATGTGATGACCCCAAAGCTTCTGAAACACTAAATAATCAGGGAAGTCTGCATGACTTTTCTTTTTAGAGAATCTTATACACCTTGCCCATGGGTAGATGTACAGGGTCTATCATTATCATTTCTGTTTCTGAATATCCAAAGCTAATTAAATAATTATTGTTAATAATTATTCCATCCTCCACAGGCAGCCAAGGATACCTTCATACAGAAATGTGTGTAAAGAAATGTCATCTCTTTTTTTTTTTCACCTGCGAAAACAAGAAATAGATGGAAAAGTAGTATTCTGTTCAAAGGACACTCTTGCAGCCTATTCTTCCCCATCCATCACTGTGTAACATGTATTTCCCATGCCCTAGAGAATCTATACAGCCTGACATAATGCTTTTATTTTTAGGAAAGAAGAATAAATTCTTTGCATACTGCTTACTTTTTCTCACCAGCCTACACAGAAACTAAGGCAGTAGCTTTAAGACCATTTAATTACACCAGCACTCCTCTTCAAATAACTATCTAACCTAGGCTGCAATCCAGTCACCTCTAATATTTTAAAATGCTCTTCATCAAATTTGGTAGCTCAAAGGCTTGCACTTAAATTCATTCAGTGGTAGTATTTAAAAAGTTTCTTCCCACAGGTGACTTTCCTGGTTCCGTAGATATTTCCCATTCTGTGTAGAGTGAACATCTCCCAGACCAAAGTTATATTTCAAAATGAAATGACTTTTTAATTGTGATCATATTCTGTTCAGACTCTAAATTAAATGATGAAATCCACAGAAGTCCTGAAGAAACTGAAAATATTTCTTAAGTTATTTAACTTTGAGTAATTATAGTTCAATGTCATCTTAACTCCCGAGCAAGAGGTGATCTGATTGCAGACTGAAAATGTAGCTCCTTATAGCACAGTATCAATGGTATAGTTTATGTGGCATATTTATCTCTTTGAGCTTGTTTATCAATTTGAAGTATTCTAGCTGCAAAACATCAAGGTCAGTTTTTCAGATGCTTTACACAGTTTACTACAGGGCCTCAAGCAGAGCTGATGGCTCTAGACACCCTGCCTGTGAATTATAGCGATTTAATAATTTCAGCAATCTTGTACTTACTGTTTCATTATTATTTTTTGAAATAACTGAAAGAGTTCGGCACACACCTTGGATACTTCTGTTTCTGCATGAAACCTAGTCAAGTATAAAGTCTTTTCAGCATATGAAAAGCATTTGCAACCTATAAGCAGGATGTATACCTAAATGTGGAATGGTAAGGAATATGATGAAAACATTTCCCACAAGCCTCTGCAAATGATATAAAAACAAGAATTGTCTCTGTCAATCATTTTTCTTTTAGCACTTTCAATTAACTTGAGATGCTGTAGGATGCCACTTTAAATTCTCTACTTAATAGAGTAGGAAGCGGAAGGATTGCCTTCCTGATGTGGCTAAGGCAGTCCAAAACCAGAGTGGATTCAGCTCTACCTGCAGAGCTCCTCTGTAAGCTAAAGCTGTTTGTCTTGCAGCAGAACCACAAAGGAAGGATGACAGCGCATTGTCTCCTACAGACATGGGTCATGCATCTGCTTCAGTGGGTATCTCCGGGGAGTTCCAGTACTGTTAGCAGCCTTCTATGCCAAGCATAAGGGAATCCATTTCAATCTTTGCTGGCAGCATAGTTAGTAATATTTTCTCTAAAGTACAATTGTGTCTTAACCTCTATCTTGTTTCTTGTTAACCAATGTTTTAATGAGTAACACTGAGACGATGACCATATTTGTGAACTACAGTAATGGCATTTCAGGATTAACGGAGATGAGGAGAGCATTCATTTATCTTCCGTGATGATTGTTTATACAAGGTTTTCCAGAGTCACAAAAAAGGTTATAAATGAGGGAGCACTGGAACAGCATCTCCGGAGCTCTACTTTGTAAAGAAACTTTAAATAGAAATGAAAATGTCACATTTGTGCACAGTGCATTTCACTCTTTTCCCCTTTAATTTCAAAGAAAAACTCAGATTTATTATAAGGGTTAGCACAGTCTGACATAAGCTGGTAAAAAACTTAGAGAAATGCCAAACACAAAGTTCTACAATTATTTTTGACTCACCAAATCTTTTACATCCATTTTGATAATTTTGGTGCTCCTTAGGAAGAACGAAATACAGTAATTGTTGAGGGAAAATTCTCATCTTCTGCCATGCAGGGACATATGATTCTGCCTCCTGTACTTCTAAGCTATCTCAAAACAAATAGATAATACAAATAGTCCAGATCGATACAGATTCCTCCACAACAATTCTTAGGGAAACCCAGGACAATAGGAGCCATGACCATGTCAGCGTGCTTTGAACATAGCGGCACCATGATAAGAATACCTAGGAACAGGAGTAGAGGAGTAATTTCAAATGTAAATTTAAATTAGAGGTGAACAATACTCCTGTGAAATCTGTATTTTAAACATGTACCTGTCTTTTGGATAAGGACATAGGTGATTGCCACATGAAGTGCTTAAGGCCTGCCGTGTATGTAACAGCTATATGTCTGAGTAGATATACGTTACTAGGTATAGAAAAGAGTTGGCTTTAATCATATTAGACGTGAGTCAGCTAAACCTTTGAAATATTTTTTTCTTCCCATGAAGGACAGTGAAGATAGGTGGCTGTCCTCCAGGACAGTGGCACACAGATCATTTAGTCAAGTTTGCATTTATAATATAGGCTTATTTACAATGTAGATTGCAAAAAGTTATTGTCCATTCCCAAGCTGAGACATGACACTTGTTTATATAAGTACTCTCCATCCAGTTCCATGGAAAATTAAACAAGGTGACCTTTAATCACTTTTGGTGCGTTTTGAAATGATTTCTTCTGCTTTGCATCCAAGCGGTTAGAGACAGTGATGGTGGATTAGATTCATTACTAAATGCAAGTGCCTGCTTCCAAGTTTGTTTTCTGGCCTAACAGACAGATACTTCTGCAAAAGATCTGTCTCATCTCAAAGCAGACATCTGAAACAGGGCAGATGAAACTTGTCCGAGTGAGCCTGTTTTCTCTCCGTTAATAAAGAGGGAGCCCAAGGTGATTAATAAACATGTAAGCATCTACAGCAACCTAGATTTAGGGGAGATGAAGCTTGTTCTGCATGTAGTTGAGGGAGTGATAATTAACAAATAGTATCCCAATAGCAGAAAGATGAAAGGAAATACTTAATATGAGTGACTGAAGTCCCTTCCAGTGTAACCAAGCATGTTGTAAACTGGCACTGACATAGGGCTTCTTATGACATCTGCTGTCACAAGCACACTGTTATCAGTGTTTAAAAGGAGTATAGATGTATAAATAGACAATTAGATGGGCTATAACCACATCTCCTGCTGTGATGCTACAATATTGTATATAATACATGTTTTATGTATCATCTGCAGGCACATTCTGAGGAAGGAAAAAGCAAGGCTGAAAGAACAGATCTACAAAACAGACTCTGATGTTCCTGCTAGTAAATTGTTGTTCCTCCATGGTTCCTACAGAGGGAACAGATGAGCAAAAAGACCCAAATATAATTTGATTAGGAATAAGTACAAGAAAGAAAACTGGAGCTGTGAGCCTGGCTATTTCTACTGGGATTATCTAATACATCATATTTTATAAAGTAGAGTTGTTTACCGTGACAGAGTCTCAACCTGGAATTCTCAATATGTTTCCAACATTTTCTCTAGATGAGTATAGCTTCTCTAACTTGAGATGTTTGCTATGTAAAGCCCCATTACATCTACCAATCCAGATGGGTGCAATCTTCTCATCAACATATGCACATGTCCTTGATACCATAGAGAGCCACAAACAGCACTAGATGTTTATATTTGAACAACTGAATCAATCTTCTAGCATGGGATTCTGCTTTCAGATTAAGTTATCAAGATATTGGTAACTAAATGACAGCTGGATGTTTAAGACAGCGCTGGTATAGCACTTGATTCATCTGCCAAAACACGTGCCTCTAGTGGCATTTGAGGCATCTTCTGCCATGTAGGGCTCAGACTTACACAAAGCTTGTGGATATGGCACAAGAATTATAGGAGGCCTATTGCCACCTGGACTGGTATCTGGAGTCCAGCAGAGACAGCCTAGAGCATCTTCCATGGTACTAGATATGTATCTTTAAGTAACTAAATCAAGGCCTAGGCAGTATATTTGATGGAGTTTGCAGAATTATTCAGACAGCCCCACAGTCCACATGTGGATGTTCAGCTGAAATACTTCAAACTCAGCTCTGATGTCTGACTTTTAGACATGGAAAGTCAATTGAGAATGACGTTACCAGTTTTATTTCTGCTAAAGAGGATCTTGGCTATGTACCTTAGCTAATATGCAGTATAAGCTTCCACGGGTTCACAGCCTCAATAATGGACAGAACTGGATAACAAATGAATAAATAAGCAACTGCAGTTTTGCTGATTGGGGTCTTCCAGCCTCTGACACCGTTGCCACAGTGTCATATTGTCTAACATCTGACACTTTAGGAGAAGATCAGGCTCAAGACCATCTAAGGAGCCCGAAGGTCCAGAAGCCCATGGGACCTGATGAGGTGCATCTGCAGGTCCTGATGGAATTGGTGGACGAAGTTGCTAAGCTACTATTCATTATATCTGAGAAGTTGTGGAAGTCTGGTGATGTTCCCACAGACTGGAACAGGGGAAACATAACCCACATTTTTCAAAAGGGAAAAAAAAAAGACGTGGAGAATGACAGGCCAGTCATTCTCACCTCTGTGCCTGGCAAGATCGTGGAGCAGATCCTCCTGGATACTATGCTAAGGCACATGGAAAATAAGGAGGTGACTGGTGACAGCCAACATAGCTTCACTAGGCGAAAATTGTGCCTGACAAATTTGGTGGTCTTCTATGACAAGGTTACAGTGCTGGTGGATAAGGGAATAGCAACTACTGTCACCCACCTGGACTTGCGCAAAGCATTTGACACTGTCTCACACAACATCCTTGGTGGATAAGGAATTGGCTGGATGGTGGCACTCAAAGAGTTCTGGTCAACAGCTCAGTGTTGAAGTGGACACCAGTGACAAGTTCCTCAGGGGTCTGTATTGGAACAGGAGCTGTTTAACATCTTTGTCAGTGACATGGACAGTACAATCGAGTTTGCTGACCACACCAAGCTGTGTGATACAGTCGACACATTGGAGGGAAGGGATACCATCCAGAGGGACATTAACAGGCTTGAGAGATGGGCCCGTGCAAACCTCATGAAGTTCAACAAGGCCAAGAGCGAGGTCCTGCAAGTGGCTCGGGGCAATCCCAAGCACAAATACAAGCTGGGTGGAGAATGGATTGAGCACTACCCTGAGGAGAAAGACTTCAGGGTGCTGGTTGTTGAGAATCTCCTTGTGACCCACAATGTGTGCTCACAGTGCAGAGCCAACCGTATCCTAGGCTGCATCAAAAGAAGTGGGGCCAGCAGGTCAAGGGAGGTGATTCTGCCACTCTGCTCTGGTGAGTCCTGCATCCAGCTCTGGATTCCTCCATGCAGGAAAGCTGGAGAGGAGCTTTTTACAAGGGCATGTAGGGATAGGACAAGGCTTAACGGTTTTAAACTCAAAGAGGGTAGATTTAGATTAGAAATTCTTTACAAGGAGGATGGTGAGGCAATGGAACAGGTTGCCCAGAGAAGTTGTGGATGCCCTATCCTCAGAAGTATTCATGGCCAGGTTGGATGGTGCTTTGATCAACCTGGTCTGGTGGAAGGTGTCCGTGCCCATGGCAGGGGGGTTGAACCTAGATGATGCTTAAGGTCCCTTCTAACCCTAACCATTCTACAATTCTATGATTCTATGACTGAACGAGTCCTGAGGGAACTGGCTGATGTAGTTGCCAAGCCACTCTCCATGATATTTGAAAAGTCATGACAGTCAGGGGAAG